>CETM01003432.1_pt1 | contig 33994 bp, 34 predicted proteins | sample 361451 | NCBI WGS metagenome assembly CETM01 (sample SAMEA2622690, study PRJEB7988) | marine metagenome | isolation source: saline water (ENVO:00002010), including
ATTGGTAAGAAGAAAGAACACTTGAGAGGGCAGCACTGTTTACAGGTTTTTCTATTGAAGACAAATGAGATATGCTGATATTTCCATCAATTACCGTTTGGCGGTCGGTTCCAGGAGAATCACTGATCTTTGAATCTCTCATTTTTGCCCATACTTCGTCGTTGACTCTTGCAGAGTGTTCGTTGATGCTATGGGCGTCCATTTCGCATAAAATAGAAGGGGTGGTCAAAAGCATATTTGGAGAAGCGTTGGTGGTCATTGGTAAGTTGACATTTAGATATTCCATCTCTTTTAGAAGTTTTGATTCAACGACGTTCTGTGCTAGATACGCAATTGCATTTGCTGCATGTGCATATTCATCTGGAGAGGGTGTATAAGGGTATTCTCCGAGGGGTATGAAAAGGGAAGATGAGATAGATGGAAAACCTAAAAAAGTGGACTCTATGGCGGCACTGATTGTTCCAGATCGCCCTAAGGAGTAGTAGCCAACATTTGCCCCGCGATTGCAGCCAGAAATTACTATATCGGGTTTGAGTTCGAGTGCCTTGAGTCCAATTATAACACAATCTGCAGGGGTTCCGGAGATAACATACCCTTCTTCAATAGATTCTATTTGAATGTCTTGATCATAAGATGTCATCCTCCCGATTCCACTCATATCAGACTTCGGTGCAACGATAGTAACGTCTGCGAAGTTGCTGAGGGAATGGTACAAAGCCCAGATACCATGTCCTTTAATTCCATCGTCGTTTGTAAGTAAGATATCCATATTTGAATGGTAGACTGTTTAGATTATATTATCATTTCCAAAGAGTTGCGAGTGGATGGGCGAATATTTGTATTAAGGGGAGCAGTGTCAATTCCTAAAGATCATGCTTATCAAGGTATAGACACTGCGTGTAAATGTGAGTGAAGAAGAATTACCGATAGAGAAATTCTTTACAGAGGATACGATAAGTGTTCATTTAAAGGCAGGTGCACCTCCGATGGCAAAGCGAGGGTACATAACAGAAGTGAAATTTGAACAAGTAGGAGAAGAAATTTTAACAGAACGGCAAGTGAAGGAATGGGCCAAGGCGATAGAAGAGAAAGGAAGAGGATCGGATAAGGGATTTTTTGAATTTGATGAGAGAGATATGAAAATTATCCAATTGGGAAACTACAGAATAACAATTGCACAACCACCTTTTTCAGATGGTTGGGAGATAACTGCAGTAAGGCCAACAGTTAAAACTACAATAGAAGATTATGAAGGAGTAGAAGAGTTGACAGAGCGGTTATTAACGCGGCAAAGGGGCATACTCATAGCAGGTGCACCGGGAATGGGGAAAACGACCTTTGCGCAAGCGGTGGCAGAGTTTCTTTCGGGGAATGGTTTTTGTGTCAAGACTATGGAGCGACCTCGAGATTTGCAAGTTGGGCCTGAAATTACACAATATACGGCCTTATCTGGAGACATGGCAAAAACGGCAGATGTTTTGTTATTGGTCAGGCCGGATTATGTTATTTATGATGAAATTAGAAAAACGGAAGATTTCATCGTTTTTGGAGATCTGAGACTTTCAGGAGTGGGGATGATAGGAGTTGTGCATGCAACGAGGGCGGTTGATGCGTTGCAGCGATTAGTAGGAAGAGTGGAATTGGGGTTGATTCCACAAGTGACGGATACGGTCGTGTATTTAAAGGAAGGGAGAATTGAGACGATATATGATGTGACTATGGAAATAAAAGTTCCCACAGGGTTGATAGAAGAAGATTTAGCACGGCCAGTGGTCATGATAAGAAATTTTGTAACGGGAGAACTAGAGTATGAGATATACACATTTAGTAGTCAAATAGTGACAATACCAGTTAGTGGAAAGCAAGAAACGAGTGGCATGGAAAGGCTAGCTATCCAGGAAATTGAAAAGGAAATAAAATCATTTGTAAAAGGAGATATTCTAATTGAATTAACTGGGAAAAATAGAGCTACTGCGTACGTAAGTGAGAAAAATGTAGGGGCATTAATAGGCAAAAAGGGAGAGAGAATTAATAGTATAGAAAAACGGTTAGGCGTGGGGATTGATGTGAGGCCATATGAAAATGGAAAAAACGAAGTTAAACAAATTCAATGGTCAGAAAACCAAGATTTCGTCGAGGTTAAAATTTCGAAAAGGCACATCATCATTCCGTCTGAAAGCTACATAGGGAATGCTATTGAAATTCACGCAGATGGGAAATATCTTTTCACGGCCACAGTAGGGGGAAAGGGAGCAATTCAACTAGCTAGAGGTAGTGCCATAGCGGAAGAATTAGAAGACGTAATAGATAGAAAGGGAAAGATATCGATAGTTCCGGTGGTTTGAATAAATTAGTTAACTTTGAGATGATGAGAATACCGTATCCAGGTAGTCAACATAAGTACGTGTGGGATAAAGTGATCCCATGTCAGAATTAAATGACGCTAAGAAGGAAGTTTCTGATGCATGTAACGTGGTGGCAAATGCAGGTTTGACCGAGTTATATGCAGGGCATGTTTCATCTAGAATCGGGGATATTGCTCTGATTCCTGCGCATCTTCATCATGAGGGGAGGGGGATGGAATCGATGACGCCTGAGCAGATAATTTCAGTTGATTTGAAAACGGGAGAGCAAGACCCAAAGGAGTTAGAGCTACCAGAAGAGGACACAATTCATACTAGTATATTTGCTGTTCGGGAAGATGTCAAAAGTTGTGTGCACGCACACCCGGTTCATGCCACTGCTCTGAGCATGACGAATTCGTCGATCATACCAGCTTCGATACGAGCGGTTCGACTTGGAGAAGTGCCCGTGCACGATGCAGGCCCAATGTTGATTGAATCAAATGCGCCAGTTGAGATTGCACGAGGGGAAGCCGTGGCAGAAAGTCTTGGAGATGCATCGTGTTTACTTATACGAGGACATGGAGTGGTAACAGTGGGGCGAACAGTTGCAGAGGCAGTGAGTAGATTGTTCATATTAGAAAGAGCAGCCCACCTTCAAATGCTCGCAAGTTTAGGAGGAGGAGCGGTTGCATATGAAGGGAATCCATATAAAATTGCGAACCACCCAGAGATACAAGAACATGCAGAAAAGCCGAGTGAGGATACATACAAATTCTTGAGGAATCAATATTTAAAGTAGAGATAAAAGTTGGCGGAAGTGCAAGTTTGGTTTTCCCATTTCAAAACAGTACCCTTTTGAATCCTCCGATTTCAATAAACAACCAATGGGAAGACGTAAAAAAATTGTTGAACAATGCGAGAAATTAATGGACAAGCCCGAGCAGATTCGGAATATGGCAATAGCGGCACATATTGACCATGGAAAAACTACTCTGTCGGATAACCTTCTAGCAGGGGCAGGGATGATCTCTAAAGATCTCGCTGGGAAACAACTAGCAATGGATACTCACGAAGATGAGCAAGAACGGGGGATAACAATAAATGCTGCAAATGTTTCCATGACGCATAATTACAAAGGCACTGACTACTTAATAAATCTAATTGACACTCCAGGACATGTTGATTTTGGAGGAGATGTTACACGGGCGATGAGAGCTGTTGATGGGGCACTTGTTGTCGTCGACGCAGTTGAGGGTGCAATGCCTCAGACTGAAACGGTTCTTAGGCAAGCCCTGAGAGAAGGGGTAAAACCAGCCCTATTTGTGAATAAAGTTGATCGTCTGATAAACGAACTTCGAGAAGGTCCTCAAGAGATGCAAGAGCGTCTCGGGGTGGTGATCAACTCAGTAAATGAGATCATACGTGGGATAGCTCCAGAAAAATATGCTAATGAAGGGTGGAGGGTTTCGGTTGAAGATGGAACTGTTGCGTTTGGGTCCGCACTGTATAATTGGGCAGTTTCGTTGCCTTCGATGCAGGAAACAGGAATAAAATTCGCAGATATAATTGAAGCCAATAAGAGCGGGGATTTGTCTATATTAAAAGATAAATCACCTCTATCGGACGTTGTGCTCAACATGGTTGCGCAACACTTCCCAAGTCCTCTGGACGCACAACCTAGTCGGATACCTAGGATCTGGAGAGGGGAAGAGGACAGCATTGCAGCCATTCAGATGAAAGGTGTAGATCGCGAGGGGGATGTAGTTCTCATGGTCACGGATATTAGTATTGACCCCCATGCAGGTGAAATTGCTACTGGTCGCCTTTTCTCAGGGACCATTGAGCGCGGGCAGGAGCTCTACGTTTCAGGGACTGCGGGAGCCAATAGAGTTCAATCTGTAGGTATATTTATGGGCGGGGATCGAGAAGAGGTTTCGGTAGTTCCTGCAGGAAATATAGCTGCAGTTACGGGTTTGAAAGATGCAATTGCAGGGTCAACGGTTTCTGCGTTAGAGATGTTAGCTTTCGAATCTATTGATCATATTTCAGAACCAGTTATTACTCAGTCGATAGAGGCAAATTCCATGGATGATCTTCCTAAATTGATCCGGGTGTTGCAACAAGTTTCCAAAGAAGATCCTACTTTAAAAGTGACGATAAACGAAGCTACTGGAGAACATTTAATTTCAGGGCAAGGAGAACTTCATTTAGAAGTGATCACGGATAGAATCGCGCGAAATCATGGTGTGAAAGTCAATACAGGACAACCAATTGTTGTGTATCGCGAATCTCCCAGGAAACTCTCAAGAGAGGTTGAAGGAGTATCTCCAAATCGCCATAATAAATTCTACATAACTGTCGAATTGCTATCAGATGTAATTACTGATAAAATAAAACAAAATGAAATAACGATGGACTCTCCAGAATTAGAGCGGAGAGAACTTCTCATGGAATTGGGTATGGACAAGGCTTCGGCACAAAATGTTAAAACAATCATCGGTCCCAACATTATTATTGACCAAACGAAGGGTATCCAATATCTGAATGAAACAATGGAATTAGTATTGGAAGGATTTGAAGAGGCCCTTGTTGAAGGGTCTTTGGCTCGTGAACCGGTACAAGGTGCATTGATACGCTTACTAGATGTCAAACTTCATGAAGATGCAATACACAGAGGTCCTGCCCAAGTGATACCTGCTGTTCGAGATGCCCTGCAAAAGGCCCTCATAGCATCTCATGCTCGATTGCTTGAACCGGTACAAAATGTTCGTATAGATGTCCCCTCAGAGCATATGGGGCCTGCATCGGGAGAGATTCAGGGACGCAGGGGGAGAATTGACGATATGTACCAAGAAGGTAATCGTATGATTGTAGAGGGTGTCGCTCCGGTTTTTGAAATGTTAGGGTTCTCTTCAGATATTCGATCTGCTACAGAGGGGCGTGCGGCGTGGAACACTGAGAATGCCGGATTTGAACCGTTAGCCGATAACCTGCAAACTGAGACAATCCTTAGCATACGTAAAAGAAAGGGGCTCAAAGTTGAACTTCCTGCAGGAGTCAATTATTTCTAACAAGAATTGTAAACGAGATGCATATACTCTATTTTGCATAGCAATTACGAATTAGTCAAGTATTTAATCCAACCGAGTTTTATTCAAGTGACTAATGGGTAATAAACTTCAAAATGGCCCTAGGGCTTATGTGGTCCGACTTGAATTGGCAGATCGTCCGGGGGAGCTCCTTCGTGTGTTGGAGCCAATATCATCAAGTGGGGGAAATCTATTATCAATATTCCATGAGCGTGGCGATATTACTCCTCGAGGGAAGATTCCTGTGGAAATAGATCTTGAATGTTCTCAGGAACAGTTTGAAGCTATATTGTCCTCATATTCAGATCTAGATATCCAGGTTACGCAATCGGGAGAAGAGCTATATCGAGGAGAACTGGTTGTTCTCTTGATCGGGGATGCAATTGCTAATGATTTGTCCAGTGTGATCGCGGCCATTGATGAATCTGGTTCTGTTGCAGTTATTGAATCTTCGGTGAATCGTTCTATTGAATCTCCGGCAGACGCTAGTTCTATTCTTCGTCTGGCGATTAAAGATGGGGATCAGCTACAAGCGGTTGATTCTGTGAAATCAATTGTATCGAAATATGATCTTCATTTCATGACAACCACTGATCACGAGGTTTCTCAATGAAACTCGCCATCTTGGGTGTTGGAAGTGTGGGGAAGGCAGTGGCTCAACTATCAAAAGAATACGGCCATACGGTGGTTGCACTGGCAGATTCTAAGAATGCCATTGTGAATCCAAAAGGGATCAAAGTCGACGATGCATTAGAGCGAAAATCGAATCAAATGCCATTGGGAGATGCTTCTTTAGAAGATATATTTGATTCAGATTATGAGGTTCTGATCGAAGCGACTCCAACTACCCTTGAGTCCGCAGAACCGGCGTTTTCGAATATTAAAGCGGCGTTGGAAGCGGATCGGCATGTTGTTTTGGCAAATAAGGGTCCTGTTGCGGAGAGATTTGAGGAGCTCCAGTCTATTGCTGATGGAAGTAAAGGCGCTCTGCGCTTCGAAGCTACTGTGGGTGGCTCGATACCGATACTCTCTACAATTGAGGATGTAGATTCTAAGAACATCACTTCGGTGAGAGGGATTCTAAATGGTACCTCTAACTTCATTCTTACTCGAATGGCTGCGAAAAATCTGAGTTACAGTCATGTTTTATCAGAAGCGCAGGATCTGGGTGTTGCAGAAGCGGATCCTACATTTGATGTGGGCGGGATTGATACTGCACTTAAATGTGTGATATTATCCAATGTTTTATCAGAAGGGGGTTTCTGTTTGTCAGACGCGAATGTGGAGGGAATTCAACATATATCCAATCACGCTCTTAATCTGGCAGACAAGTCTGGCTTGACAATACGATTGATAGGAGAAGCCACGAGAGAAGGGGTGAATGTAGCTCCCATGCTAGTTCCAAAAGCAGGAGACTTGGCTGTTGAAGGTACTCAAAATATAGTTCAAATTACTACAGAACATGGAGGAGTTCTAAACCTCGCGGGTGCGGGTGCGGGTGGTAGTCCGACTGCCTCTGCGATATTCTTGGATCTTCAGCGCCTAATAGTGTGACTATGTCTAACACGAAAAACGTAGTACGTGGACGATTTTAGCTGTAAACAGTATCGAAATCGTTTTAGCCGCACTCTGTCAATCGACCTCAGAAGTTACCATGAGTGACAAACCACATCAAAATTTGGCTGTGATAGGTCATGTGGACCACGGGAAGAGCACTCTCGTGGGGAGACTCCTCTATGAAACAGGGGCTGTAGAACAACACGTGATTGATCAGTATAAGAAAGAAGCAGAAGAATTAGGAAAAGGCGGATTTGAATTCGCATATGTCATGGACAATCTAAAAGAGGAACGGGAACGGGGTGTGACAATTGATATTGCCCATCAAGATTTCCATACGGATAATCATTATTTCACAATTGTAGATTGTCCAGGTCACCGTGATTTTGTTAAAAATATGATCACAGGGGCAAGTCAAGCTGACAGTGCAATTCTTGTTGTAGCTGTTGATGACGGGATTGCACCTCAGACTCAAGAGCATGTCTTCTTAGCCCGGACACTTGGTATTGCAGAACTCATTGTAGTCATAAACAAAATGGACAAAGAGAATTACGATGAGGGCAAATTTAATGCGGTTAAAGAAGAAGTACAAAAACTACTTGGATCGGTTGGGTACAAAGATAATCTTTTCATCCCTCTTTCCGCTTTTGAAGGAGACAATATCAAAGAGAGTTCTAGTAATACTTCATGGTACGATGGTGTCACTATTCTTGATGCAATCAATGACCTTCCAGTTCCAAAAGACGCAACTGATGCGCCATTGAGGCTCCCCATACAAGATGTATATACAATCTCTGGAATTGGTACAGTTCCAGTGGGACGTGTTGAAACAGGGACCATGAAACCAGGAATGAAAGTTGTGTTTCAGCCTTCAGGGGCAGCTGGTGAATTGAAATCTATAGAAATGCACCACCAAGAAGTTCCAGAAGCAAAGGCAGGAGACAATGTTGGGTTTAATGTAAGGGGTGTCGGTAAGGAAGATGTGCGTCGCGGAGACGTTCTTGGCCCTGCGGACAATCCTCCAAAGGTTGCAAAAAGATTCAAAGCTCAAATCATAGTTATGCAGCACCCTAGTGTCATAACAGTGGGGTATACCCCCGTTTTCCATGCACACACATCGCAGGTGGCATGTACGTTTGAGGAGATCACAGATACACAAGGAAAATCCCTTGATTTCATCAAAGCAGGGGATGCAGCTCTTGTTTGGGTGCGACCACAGAAGCCAGTCGTAATCGAAGTGGCAAGTGACATACCAGAATTGGGTGCCTTTGCAATACGCGACATGGGATCAACAATTGCAGCTGGGAAAGTCGTCGAAATCGAAGAGGCATAGATGCAACAGGCGCGCATACGTTTAGCAGGAACTAGCCCTACCGATCTCGACGCGATTTGTTCTGATGTTTGTTCTATTGCTGAGAAAACTGGAGTAAATTTGAGCGGCCCCATACCGCTTCCTACTAGAAAGCTGGAAGTTCCTTGCAGGAAATCGCCGGATGGGGAGGGGACTGCAACATGGGAGCATTGGGAGATGCGAGTGCACAAAAGGTTAATAGATCTTGATGCAGACGAGCGTGCATTACGTCAATTGATGCGAATTCAAGTTCCAAAAGATGTCAGTATTGAAATAGTCCTTACAGGAGGCTAATAGAATATCGTGTTTTTGTCTAATTTGTGGAATCATAGTTAGGTACTCGTAACTCTCATATACCACCACTTATTGTACCCTGAATAGGGCTTGTAGTTCAGTCGCAGAATGCTCGCTTCGCATGCGAGAGGCCCCGGGTTCAAATCCCGGCAAGTCCATGGGAAATGGCAATACCGGATGAAAGGGGAGATTGCTGATTTTAGAGTTTTGGTGAGAAAGGTATTATTCTGCCCAGTTAAGTAGGCAGGCGCCTTGGTCTAATTCTGCAATGCGTTCTGGACTGAATGTAATTGGGTTTCCAATATGTTTCTCAACACATTCTGGATATTCATTCATGGTCCTATACAAATTAATCCCAGAATATGAAGCTAATTGATTTGCGATTGTTTCGATGTGAGATTCATCTAGTGATCCAGAATTGTTTTTTTTGATATTTGTAAATATCATCCTAAGAAATTCTTCAGGACTCTCATCGTGTAATCGTCTGCTGGGATCTGACTTCACCGTCCTGCTCATTTTATCCTCTTAAATATAATTGTATCGAATGTGGTTTTGTTTAAACGAAGAGGAAAATTTGCGTAGATGGGTTAGATTTGTTCTAAGGCTTGTTCTAGATCGGCGAGGATGTCGTCTATGTGTTCTATTCCAATTGAAAGTCGGATATATCCAGGAGTTACACCTGCGCGTAATTGATCTTCGTCAGACAACTGTTGGTGGGTTGTTGTGGCAGGGTGAATAGCAAGACTTCTTGCATCACCGATATTGGCAACGAGATAGAAGAGGTCGAGTGCATCTATAAATTTTTGACCCGCTTCTTTTCCACCTTCTAATTCGAATCCTATTAGAGATCCGAAGCCCTGTGTTAAATATTTTTTAGCTCGTTGGATTACTTCTTTATCTTCATGTAAAGTTGGATAAGTTACAGTAGTAATTTTAGGATGGTTGTTCAAGAAATCTGCAACTTTCTCCGCGTTGGAGAAATGAGCACGTAATCGTAGGGGGAGTGTTTCCAATCCTTGAATAAAATTATAAGCATTGAAAGGAGATAATGCAGATCCAAAATCCCTGAGTCCGACCACCCTAGCTCTACTGATATAAGCAACTTCGCCGAATGCGGAAAAAACAGCTCCATGGTAACTACCAGATGGAGTGTTGAATAGAGGCTGCCTTTCAGGGACTTTTCCCCAATCGAAGTTTCCACCATCTACTACAATTCCACCAATTGAGTTTCCATGACCACCTATCCACTTAGTCAAGGAATGCACTACAACTGCTGCACCGTGGTCCAATGGCCTGCAAGTTATAGGAGAAGAAGTATTATCAACGATCAAAGGTATGTTGAATTCACGGCCTATATTGGCAACTTCCTCTATGGGAAATGGAGTTAGTTTTGGATTTGGTAATGCTTCTGCATAATATGCTCTTGTTTTCTCATCGGTGAGTTCACGGAAATTTTCAGGGTCTGCGGGGTCTGCGAATCTCACATCAATGCCTATATTTCTAAGACTATTATTAAATAGATTCCAGGTACCACCATAGAGATCTGTGGAAGAAACTATATTATCCCCAGCTTGTGCCACATTGAGGATGGAAAGTGTTGTTGCCGCTTGTCCAGAAGCAACAGCTAAAGCTGCGACACCACCTTCAAGGGCAGCAACGCGTTCCTCAAGAACTGCGTTAGTTGGATTCATAATCCTAGTATATATGTTTCCAGGTTCAGTTAGTGCGAATAAATTCGCAGCATGTTCTGTGTCGTTGAACTCATATGCAGTTGTTTGGTAGATGGGAACTGCGACAGAGTTGGTCGAAGAATCGGATCGATATGAACCCCCGTGGAGGCCCAAAGTTTCGGGGTGAATATAATTGTTAGACATATTTTACCTTAAAGTTATTCTGCATTCTACATATTTATATGATTTGTTTTTAATCGGCGAAATTTTTGTAAAAGTTGCAGTGTGAGTGGGAGTTATTGAGAATATTTATCCAAATAACCGGTATTTTTGAGTAAATTGGTTAACTCAGTTAATTTAGCACCAGAAAATGTGGGAAGGGGAGGCCTTGGGTTTCCAACTTCGAATCCCAAAAGATTTACAGCGGCCTTGACTGGGACGGGATTGCTGACACTGTATAATAATTTTAAGATAGGTAAAAGTTCGAAATATAATTCTTTGGCTTGGATGGCATCGTCTTGACTAACCCACGGTCGAGATAGTTGTTCCATCTCTTCGGGGATTATATTTCCAGCTACATTTGCAGTCCCTGCACCTCCGAGAGCGAGTGTGGGCAGGATGAGAGAATACCCAGGATAGTCACAACACAGAATTGAGAAATCGTTTGCAGTGTTATTTTGTATTTCTTGGAGTTGGGAAACATCTGGAATTGCTTCTTTGTCTGCGATTATATTTTCTATCTTTGATAGATTGACCATGAGTTCGGGAGAAATATTTACACCGACTCTAGTTGGGTTATTATAGATTGCAATTGGTAATTTTACACTTTCTGCGACTTGTTTGAAAAAATCAAAAACGGCTTCTTGAGGTGGTTTTATATAGGGTGGTACAATTAAAACGATCCCGAATGCACCTGCACCTTCAGCGTGAGTTGCAAGAGAAATTGTATCGGAAAGTGTGGAACAAGTACATCCAAAAAGAATAGGTATTTTCCCCCGAGAATAATCGGCCACATGTGAAATGATATCCCTCCGTTCGGGAAGGGAAAGTTGGGTTGATTCTCCAGTAGATCCCATTACTAATAATCCGCTAGAGCCATGTTTAATGTGGAAATCAATTAACTGATTGAACGCGCCGAGGTTTACGGCACCATTGTCATCATAGGGAGTAACAATTGCGGGCCAAGATCCTTCTATTCTCATAATATATTTCAAATGAATTCTGACTCACTAAAAGTAAACTCTTGCCATAATCGCTTTTAGAAGTATGCGATTAGTTAAGGTCCAAATGTCCTAATTTCAATGTGTTTCTCGTCGGTTTTTTCAGTAAAATCATACCCCATTACTGCTTCTCGTTGTGAATTCAGAGTTTGAGTTAGCATTTTATGTAAGTGATAATCTGCATCGGGTTTGTCCGGTTGCCAAACAAACACATTTGTGAGTGGTTTTGATTCAGCATCTAGATCGTAGAAAATATGATATACCTGATACAGATCTCCGTGGATTCGGACCCATTGATCTCGTTGGGGGATGATATTTGACTCAATAGTAACTATAGGGGTAGAACCCTGGAGGAGATATCTGACTTTGGTGGACATATAGGAAGGAATGGTTGTCAAAAAATTGAGAGTTTCGATTAGGCGCAGCGCATTCGACCGCCATCAACAGGAATTGCCGCTCCAGTAACATATCCGGCCCGAGGACTAGATAAAAAGGCAGCCACATCTCCTATTTCTTCGGGCGTTCCCATTCGGTTTAAGGGATTATCTGCCCAGCCTATAAGAGCTTCTGAGAGAGAAGTATATTTTCCAGAGTCAACTGTATCTTGTGCATGCCGGATCATCAAAGGTGTATCATGAGACCCAGGTAAAATTGCATTTACCCGTATAGGTGCCCACTCAAAGGAAAGAACTTTCATAAGGCCGATGAGGGATTTTCTAACCGAACTAGACATAGTCATATTTGGATTGGTTTCTTTTACAGCGGTTGCAGTGATTAAAACGACAGAACCCACATCGCTATTGGATAATAGGGGGTGAGCGGCGTGCAGTATCCTTACGACATTCATCGTGAAAGTGTCATATGCGTCGTACCAGTTATCTACACTGAGGTTATTAAATGACCCATCTACGGGTTGTCCTGCAGAAGTGACAATATGGTCGAGTTGTCCAAATTTTTTGGTAATTTGATCAAGTAAATTTTGGACATCCTCGGGTTTAGTTAAATCCGTCTGGATTGCCAGTATATCTCCTTTTGCTTCAACTTCGAGGGATTCTTTTGCGCGGGTTAGGCGGTTAGAATCTCTACCACAGATAACTACATTTGCACCTTCTAGTGAAAGGGAACGTGCGCACCCTAGTCCCATTCCACTTGAGCTAGCAGTGACGAGTGCTGTGTTCCCATGAATTCCAAGATCCATAGTAATAGTAAGAATTTAATCGTTATAAAGTGACAAGTTTTGAAAAAGAAATGGGTGGAGAGTCACACAAGGATTGGAAATGTTGCTTTCAATCCCTCTATGACGAATTCTATCGCGATGGCGCCGAGTAGTAGCCCAAATATTTTTTGGTGGATAATAAGGATATTTGGACTTATTTTAGAGGTCAATTCGCTTGCGATCCACATTGAAAGTGCAGCAAGTAAAATCACTGCGACTATTGGGATAAATGCGATTAATTGTGACTGTGGAGTGGCGCTTGCCTTGTCTGCTAGAAATATAGTCAGAGTGATAGTTGCAGGACCTGCAATCATAGGAATTGCAATGGGGAAAGTGGCTATGGAAGAGAGAAATTCGTCGTTGATAGCTGCATCTAGATTTTGTTCCCTCTGTTCCTGCATTTTTCCAAATATCATCTTGTATGCAATTGCTATCAAAAATAGTCCACCTATAATTCGAAAAGAGTTCATTCCAATTCCAAATGCACTTAAGATAATTGCCCCAAACATCCAAAAAATAATAAGTGTGATCAGAGATATCAAAGTGGCTCGAATGCAGATAGACCGGAGGTCTTTCTTGGACATTCCAAGTCCAGAAGCTACGCTTGCGAAAACGGGGATAAGACCTAGAGGATTGACAGTGACAAAAATCAAAATGAATGTTTCAAGAGAAGATGTAAGCATATCAGATAACATTCTAAACTGAACCTGTACGCGAGAGGACTTAGGGTTTTGGAAGTAATGAAAAAAGATTCTATTTATTGAACTGTTTTTTGATCCATCCAAGGATGCTATAATAATTATCTACAACGTATTCTTTTTGGGGAATGATTGCGTTATCAGTGATGCTGATGTGTTCAGGGCAAACGTCGGTACAACAACGGGTGATATTGCAATGGCCGATTCCACCTTGGCCTTCTTTTAACCACTCGCTCCTGTCGGCAGTATCTTCGGGATGGAAATGGAGTGCAGCAGACCGGACGAAAAATCGGGGCCCGCCAAAGCTATCTTTTTTATCATGTTCCCGTAGAACGTGACAGACATCTTGACAAAGGAAACATTCAATACATTTTCGGAATTCTCTGGAACGTTCTATGTCTTCTTGTTGATAGATGAAATCAGAGTCCTCGTCTGGGGAGAATGGCTGTATTGTTTTGTTTACTTCATAGTTCCAGGAGACATCAGATACCAAATCTTTGAGAATGGGAAATGTCTTCATAGGAGTCACGGTGATTGGAATTTTAGGATCGAAATCAGATAAACGTGTCATGCAAGCTAACTTTGGCATCCCATTGACTTCCATTCCACAAGACCCACATCGGCCGGATTTGCAATTCCATCGGACCGCGAGTTCTGTGTCTTGATTTTCTTGTATAGAAAGGATAGCATCTAAAACCACCATTCCTTCATCAACAGAAACTTCATAATCAACGAACTCACCGGTTTTATCATTCCCCTTGAAAATTTTGAAAGTGTAGCTGAGAGGGTAGGTCTGAGGGATGGAACTGAGAGGACTTGATGTATTGATTTCTGCGCTCATTTCTTACCACTTGATTTTTGTTTTGTTTGGTCTTTTTTTATCATTGCTAATAATTCTTTTCTAGGAGTGGGTATGGAAACACTAGAGATGTTAAACTTTCCAGAGGAGAGAGATACTATGAACTTAACTTTTCCGAGAGGGTCACTAGGGGTTGGGAAATCTATTCGAGTATGTGCGCCCCGACTTTCTTTACGTTCTAGCGCCGAGTGCGCTATTGCTAGACTAACATCAATTAAATTGATTAGATCAAAACAAGTTTGCCATCCTGCGTTGTATGATTGCGACCCTGTTGCGAATAAATTAGATGTCCTAGATCGGAGTTGTTGTAATTCTTCTATTCCTTTTTCTAGCCCTTCTTCATCTCGTTTTATTCCAACGTATTCTTCCATTATAGTTTGGAGTTCGTCCCGGAGACGGAATGGGTGTTCGCCTGAGGATTTGTTTTTGAATGGGAAACTCAGGTGATCAATGGCTGATTCTATATTTTCTTCGGGTATTTTTGGGAAATTTTTCATCTTTTGTGCAGATTGTCCTGCGTGGATTCCGGCCCTATTCCCAAACACCAATAAGTCACTCAAAGAATTTCCACCGAGTCGATTTGCCCCATGCAATCCGCCCGCCGCTTCTCCTGACGCATATAGGCCGGGGACGCATGTTTCTTGAGTTTCGGGATCGACACGGATTCCACCCATCATGTAATGGCAAGTGGGGGCAACTTCCATAGGTTCTTTTGTTATATCGATACCAGCAAGCTCCTTAAATTGATGATACATTGCAGGTAATTTTTGTAGAATGAATTCAGTGGGGCGTTGGCTAGCTATATCGAGATACGCACCCCCGTGCTCACTTCCCCTTCCTTCGGATGCCTCATTGAGGATCGCTCTGGCAACTACATCTCTAGTGAGTAATTCAGGAGGGGGCCTAGCGGAAGAATCTCCATCTGCCCATCTATTTGCTTCTTCCTCCGTATCGGCTATAGAACCCACATATGCATCGGGTATATAATTGAACATGAATCGTTCGCCATCTGAATTTTTTAACACACCTCCTTCCCCGCGAACACCTTCGGTGACGAGGGTACCTTTCACACTTAGGGGCCATACCATGCCCGTGGGATGGAACTGAACAAACGCCATATCCACTAACTCTGCCCCCACTCTAAGTGCCATGGCAGGGCCGTCTCCAGTGTATTCCCAAGAACTAGAATTTACATGATAGGCCATTCCTGATCCACCGGTGGCCAAAATAATTTTCTTTGCGCGGAATAAAACAGGGAGTCCAGTTACTCTCCAATATCCAAATGCCCCTGCCAGTTTCTTACCAGTAGAATCTTTTAGGAGTTCAGTTATGGTATATTCCATATAGACCTGAATTCCCAATGAAACTGCTTTGTCTTGCAAGGTTCGAATTAGTTCAAGTCCAGTTCGGTCCCCTACGTGAGCCAAACGAGTATATCTATGTCCACCGAAATTGCGCTGGCTGATTTTTCCATCGGTGGTTCGGTCAAAAACAGCACCCCATCGTTCTAGGTCTAAGACGCGTTCTGGAGATTCGAGGGCGTGAATTTCCGCCATTTTTGGATCATTTAATCCCCAACCCCCTTTCATTGTGTCGAGGAAGTGAGATCTCCAATCGTCGTCTGGGGCCATATTTCCCAATGAAGCCGCTATCCCCCCTTCTGCCATAACTGTGTGTGCCTTCCCTAGAAGAGACTTACAAACTACTCCGACGTCTGCACCTTGTTCTGCTGCAGAAATTGCAGCGGAAAGTCCAGCTCCACCTGCACCCACTATAATTACATCGTGTTCGTAGATTTGTAGTGTCATGAGTTGAATTAATTATAATTTTAAGAGGATTATATCAGGCCAGACTCCAATGGAGACCATCCAAACATAAAAATCGGTGAAGGCCACCATGAAGAGACTAAACCATGCCCAAGTGGAGTGATTGACATTGAGTGAGGAAGCGAATCTCCAGAGAGTATAACGTTTTGAAATTGTGGGATCTTTTCCTTTATTCTCAGGGTTAGAGACGCAAGAGAAGCATCTCGAATTTCCACCAACTAGGTAGCGAAGGCTATGACATCCAAATGTATAGCCGGATAGGAGCAATGCATTGAGCCCAAGTATCAAAGTTCCGACGTGTAACTCGACATCACCTGTCCAGAACGGAGCTCCAGGGGGAGCATGCCAAAAGAGGGCACGAATTGCATCAAAAGTGAGAACGCAAATAAATATTATACCTAGATAAACGAAATATCTATGTAAATTTTGAAACAAAAATACTCTGGTCTCCCCTGCGTACTTGTATCTCCTACCCTCTGAGACTGCACATGCAGGAGGGTCGCTTAAGAAAGCTCTGTAGTATGCTTTTCGATAGTAATAACAAGTGAGTCTCAATCCGAGAGGGGCCCACAGTATTAAGATGGCTGGAGATCGCAAGAGTTCCGGCCAAAAGGTTGGGAACATCCCAAATAAGGCATGGTGACTTTCAGGAGAAACAGAGAAGAGAAGAGGGGAGAAAAAAGGTGAAAGTAAAGATCCATATTCAATTCCAGGAGCGCTAGGGTTGAATATGGGGTAAAGTAATCGAGCGGTTCCATAAATGACAAAAAGAGATAATCCAATGAAGACCCCCATTGGTTGAGACCACCATCGATCTACCCGATATGTCGATCCGAAATCATAGTTATTAAGTAGATCTTTTGTAGATTGCATGTTTTGACAATGTAATTGATGTGGTTATTAAATTGAAATTCTTAAAGATACATGTCTTCCGTATCTTAGAGAGCTACGGTATGGAAATATATCGCTCAGAAGAACGCATAAAGTTTCTGGAATGACTGCGTTTACGATAGGACTGAATGACGATAATTTGTAGACATATTTTGAATGAAAAATATATTAAATCTAGTTATCATCGTGTTTGGAAGCATAATATTCAGATATTGTTTTTTCGCCGAGAGTGACTAGATGGCAAATAGGATCTCCAGGCCGTACAATGGGGTTTTGTAATAGTCCAACGATGAGTCCTGTGAAGGGAGAAACTACGTCTTCAATGTCCTTTTTAAAAGGATTTGTAATGGTGCATATTACACTTCCTTCTTCGACTATATCCCCGGGATTGCAATTTAGACTTACGATCCCACCAGCACTAGAACGGAGCCAGGTATCCTCTTTGGAACTGATGACTGCCCTCCACCCGGGCCAATTTACGGAGTTGGTGGGGCGGACAGAATAAGCGGAGAAGACACTTTTAAGTCCAAGAATGGCTTTCTCTATTAGATCGTGTTGAAACCTATGGGCCTCACCTAATTCCACAGTTATGGAAGGGACCCCTGCTTCAGAAGCTGCTCTACGTAATGTTCCAGAGGGTCCAGTTCCATCGATGATTATATTTGACCCGAAAGAATGAGCAAGTTGAGCTACATTTTCATCGGAAAGGTCCGCAAGTACATGGAGCATATTGCTCCTTCCTCGTGTAGAAGTATGAAAATCAATCCCAAAATCACAGGGTTTTATGAAGGTTTTGAAGATAGAATATGCCATTCTCTTGATACTTTTTCCAGTTCTAATGCCTGGGAAAGACCTATTGAGGTCTTCACTGGAAGTTGGGATGTACCGTTGTTGGGCTAAAAAGGCAGGAACATTTAACACGGGTAAACAAATGATAGTCCCATAGAGATCGTTAGGGTCCCATTCGTGGGCTACTTTTCTGATAATTTCGATTCCATTAAGTTCATCTCCGTGAGACGCAGCGGAAATAAATGCACAGGGTCCTGGGTTTTTACCGTTTATGATAGTCACAGGTATTCGGACTGGATCTCCAAGATAATTCTCACTTACAGTATAACGGATATCCATAGTCTCCCCAGGGAGAACTTTTCCATCTGGTGGAATGACAAATGGCTTCGCTTTCTTCATTCCTATATTGTAGAGAGTGGGCAGGTGTGTAAAATGCTTACGGGAAAAGATAAAAATCTGAACTCAGAAGATTTTAAAGCTAGAAATAGAATCAATAGGTAATGTCGAAAAGTTCCAAAAAAATAAATGTAGGGGTCCTAAGTCTACATGTTTCTAGAGAAACAAAGGCCATTCTAAATTCCATAGATGCCCTTGGTCATGATTCTACATGGATTCGGAGAGAAAATGTGGAAGTCCTGATTGAAGATGGTGAGGTGAAAATAAAACCAGATGTGGACATTGTAGCAAATAGATTACTTCTCACTAAAATGGAGCAGCCAGCAGAAGGGTTCGGTCTGGCTAGTATGTTTTCCGATGTCAAACCTATATTGAATCCCCCGGAAGCATGTATTACTGCAATTCATAAATTTACATCTGCAACGTTATTAGCTAAAGGGGGAATTCCAGTTCCAGATGCGTTGCTGGCTCTAGACTATAACCGATTGAATAGAGAAAAAGATAGATTTGGACAAACTGCAGTGTATAAAACTACCATTGGCACGAATGGGGGTGGAACCTGGAAAATAGAGAAAGGGAATAGAATCAATCCCCAGGTGGGTCAAAGAGAAGCTTTTCTACAAGAATTCATCAATCAAGGACAAGAAAGGAATAGTGATCTTAGAGTATATGTTGTAGGCGGAAAGGTCATAGGAGCGATGAATAGATATGCTCCAAAAGGGGATTGGAGGACTAATGTTTCACTTGGTGGGGAAATAGAAAATGCTGAGGAAATTCTTACAAAAGAACTCGAAGACATATCTTTGAATGCTGCAAAAATACTTGGATTGGACTATGCAGGGGTAGATATTGTAGAAGGGGAAGATGGTTGGAAAGTACTAGAGGTGAATCCAACTGCAGGGTTTAGAGGATTGTATAGGGCAACAGGCATATGTGCAGCGCCATATATTGCGGAATTGGCGATAACGAGAGCCGGTGGAACTGTAGAAAGTGAGATGGTTGAGAAGTTGTCATCTAAATTCGACGATTCAGATCCAAGTTCACTTCCAAGTAAGCAGGGATTTGAGTATGATGGAAATATAAATATTGTTGATTTCATCACAGAAGTTGTGGTAAGGGGAACGAGAGGATATGAGAATGTCGAGGCGAAAGCAGATACGGGGGCTGCGAGAACTAGCATTGACATGAAACTCGCTGCCAGGATTGGGGCAGGTCCAATACGAGATACAACCTTAGTGAGAACGGGGAATGAGAGAGAAGGGCGCGCTAGGCCACTAGTCGATATAGTAGTGGGGATAAGAGGTACACAGCATACGATTACTGCAAGTATTGAGGACAGAAGCCATATGGATTACCAAATTATTTTGGGGAGGGACATATTACAACACTATCAGATTCGAATAAAATGAGAGAATAGTCTAGTCCACTGCAGTCCATAAATATCGACTAGCGTAGCTTCTATATGGACGCCAATCCTCTGCTTTTTCAATCATTTTAGAGGGAGTGTCTAACGAAGGGTAGAGTTTCTGCATAGCCTTTCTAATACCGAGATCTTCTGTGGGAAAAATGTCTTCTCGTGCTAGAACAAAAATTAAAAACATTTTGGCAGTCCAAACTCCTACTCCACGTATTTCAGTTAGGGTTTCAATTACTTCTTCGTCGGCCATGGAAAGTAGTTTTTCTGCAGAAAGGCCTTCCTTGAATGCCAATGCTATGTTAAAAATGTAATCAACTTTTTGAGCAGAAAGTCCAGTGGACTTGAGATCATCTTTATTTGCGTTTAATATAGAAGTTGGTGTTATTTCAAATCGTTCGAAAAGTCTGTTTCGTATGGCCCTAGCCGATGCGATCGAAAGCTGTTGATTAATTACAGATATTATGAGGCGTTCGAAGGGGTCGGGGTGTGGGAGAAGCTCTATGGGCTGGTGATTTTCGATAAGTTGGGCTAGAACAAGATCTTGTTTTAAAAAAGTATGAGGGTCCGATTTCATGGAAGATGGTTATATAAATCCCTTGCCGAGTAGCTCTCTTGCAATTATATTTTTTTGAATTTCCGATGTGCCTTCATAGATTTGGGTGATCTTTGCATCACGATATAATTTACTAACGCCAAAATCATCCACATATCCCGCGCCTCCGTGGACTTGGATTGCTTCGCTTGTGACCTGGACTGCTATTCTTGAAGAATACTCCTTTGCCATAGACGCGAGAGCTGTTAGGCGATTTTTTTCATGAGTAGCTATCCAAGCAGATTTAAAAGTTAGATTTCTAGCTGCTTCGGTTAGAGTATACATATCAGCAAGTTTGTGCTGGATGGCTTGGAAATCAGAAATGGGTCGGCCAAATTGGTTACGTTCTTTTGCATATGCAAGTGATTGTTCGCATGCCCCCTGTGCAATTCCCACTGCCTGGGCAGACACCATCGTTCTAGATTCATCGAAGAATTGCATCAATTGGAGAAATCCGGCTCCGCGCGTTCCGACTAAATTTTCTTTAGGCACTCTAACATTGTCGAAGATCAATTCCGCCGTGTCAGACGCTCGAATTCCTAATTTTCCTGTTATTTTTTCAGCGGAGAACCCAGCAGTTCCTTTTTCGACGATGATTTGAGAAAATCCAGAATAACGGTTGGTATCATCAGGGTCAGTCTTACACATTACAACGAAAAAATCACCAACAGTACCATTTGTAATCCACATTTTCCTACCGTTAAGTACCCAATCATCTCCATCTTCTTCTGCAAGAGTTGAAATGGAAGTCACATCGGATCCGGCTCCAGATTCAGAAATTGCAGAACCCATAACAGATTTTCCAGAAGTAATCAAAGGAAGATATTTTTCTTTTTGTTCATCAGTCCCAAACGCGAGAATTGTGTCAGCACCGAATCCTGCAGAATAGATACATAAACCAATTCCAGGGTCTACTGCAGATAACTCTTCCACAATGATGGCATAGTCAATGGGAGAGTGGGAAGAACCACCAAATTCAACAGGAATATGAGATCCTGTCAATCCCATATCTGCTGCTTTTTTCATTACGTCGTAGGGATAAGTTTCGTTTCGATCGTGTTCTTGAGAAACGGGTGCCATTTCTGTTTCTGCAAATCGTCGAACTTCATCTTTGATTAACGTTTGTTCAGTGGAAAAGGAAAAATCCATGAGAGAAATAGACCTGGACTGAATAAAGATGTTGTCCATATTAGTGAGAAGAATATTCGAAAAATAAATTATTAGTCCCAATGAAGAAACGTTCAAACAGGTGGGGAATTACAGACAGATTATGGAAGTGGAAGATGTCACTAAAGTAGCAGTTCTAGGGGCAGGAAATATGGGACATGGTATAGCAGAGGTTGTTGCTATAGCTGGATTTACAGTAGTAATGAGAGACATTACCGAAGAGTTGGTAAAAAAGGGATATGAAGGCATAGTATGGAGTTTGGATAAACTGGTTGAAAAGGGACAGATTTCTGAAAAAAAGTTGGAAGAAACACTAGAAAGGATAACAACGGTTGTTGAAATTGAAGACGCGGTGTTAGATGCAGAGGTTGTCATAGAAGCGATTCCAGAACGCATGGATCTTAAAAAGGAAGTATATGAGGAGGTGGGGAAGTATCTATCAAAAAATGCAGTGGTACTTTCCAATACATCTTCATTATCAATTACAGAATTATCCGAGGTGACGGGGTGCCCGGAGAGATTCTGTGGGCTACATTTTTTCAACCCCCCAATAAAAATGCCACTCGTAGAGGTAATTTCGGGAGACCACACAGCAAAAGAGACATTTGAATTTGCTACACAATTTGCGAAAAGAATAGGTAAATTTCCTGTCGAGGTACGCAAAGATAGTCCGGGGTTTATAGTTAATCGAATTTTGACCCCTTTACTCAATGAAGCAGCATGGATAGTTCATGAAAAACGGGGGGGAATGCAAGAAGTGGAAAGTTCCGTCAAATATGGGTTGGGACTCCCAATGGGGGCTTTTGAACTATCTGATCAAGTGGGAATTGATGTTGCGGTGCATGTATTGGAGTATCTGCATGAAAAACTCGGTTCGAGTTATAAACCATGTCCCATGTTGGAGGAAAAAATTGAGGATGGAGATATAGGAAGGAAAGTTGGGAAGGGGTTTTATGATTATTCAAAAAAGGTTGTAGATTTAAAAGTGGAGATGCGTTCGGAGACTATAGAAATTCTATTGACAGCGTGTTTGGCTAATGAGATTACTAAATTGTTAGAAAAGGAAGTCGCAGTGGTAAAAGACATAGATCAAGCTATGAAGCTAGGAACAGGGATAGAAAAAGGACCTGCTAAAATGGCTGATGATATTGGACTCAATAAGCTACATCAAGTTCTGTTAGAAGTGTATGACTCAACGGGAGAAGAGAGGTACAAGCCTACTAAATTGTTATCTGAACTATCAGAAACGGGCGAGTTTTTCTACGAAGTGTCCGAAAAAGAGACAGGAGATGTGTCCTTTGAAGACATAGAAATTGAAAAAGAAGGTAAATTAGGGAAAATTATATTAAATAGGCCACATCGATTGAATGCAATTACAGCAGAGATGATTGGAGAGATAGATCACGCTTTGGATCTGTTTGATCAAGACGAAAAATGTGGGGCAATATTGATCACGGGTGTGGGTGAAAAGGCATTCTGTGCAGGGGCAGATATTGTTTCGTTTGCATCGGGTTTTAGCGACGAAGGTGCAGCGCAAGAATTATCCAAAAAGGGCCAGGATCTTTTTTCGAAATTTGAACAGCATAGGCTCCCCATAATTGCAGGCATACGAGGATACTGTTTTGGAGGGGGTATGGAATTGGCTGCAGCTTGTGACCTTCGTATTGCTTCAGACCTATCAGTGTTTGGGCAGCCTGAAAGAAATCTAGGAATTCTTCCGGCATGGGGAGGGACGCAAAGACTCATGTATATAATGGGAGAAGCAAGAGCAAAAGAAATTATTTTAACAGGTAAAAAGGACTATCGTGCAGAAGTATTGTATCAGTATGGGTTCATAAATGAGGTTGTAGATGATGAGCAGTTACAAGAACGTGCAGAGGAGGTGGCAAAGCAAATATCAGAAGGACCACCTTTGGCACAAGGGATGATAAAACAAGCCATGTTAATAGGAAGGAATGATATTAATAAAGGGTTTGATGTAGAGAGAGAAGGTCTAGGTCAACTAATAGGAACTGAAGATCTAATAGAAGGAATGTCGGCATTTATGAGTAAACGAGACCCTGAATTTAAAGGGAAATGAGATAAACAGGATAGGAATTTTTAACATACCCTATGTCAAAAATAAACCATGGTCTGTTAGGGTAGTCCGGCCAATCCTGCTAGGTTTTCGACCTGGCGACACGGGTTCGAATCCCGTACAGACCATTATTGATAATCGAAATGGCATGCATTAAGAGGAATGGGGCGAGTTATTTGAATGGAAATGGATGCTGCTCATAATAACCAGGACGGCCCAAGTTGTTGCTCGGTAATTCCCGAAGATTCAAATAAAGGAAAGGAGGGGGAAAAATATCAATTGGGGAAGCCGGCTTATCGAGAAAAACTTCCTGCAATAGTACTAGTAAGTATTTTAATAATTGGAGGGGTGTTTTGTTTGATCCAGAATCAATTTATGACTTATTTTATGGGGATTGTACTAATAGGTTTGTCATCTCTCAAACTGTGGGATTGGGATGGATTCTCAAAATCGTTTCAAAAATATGACGTGATTGCTAAGAGGAACAGCGCATATGCAAAAGCATATCCGATCATGGAAATGTTAATTGGAATTGCATTAATTTTACAAATATTTGTACTCAATGTTGCAGCAGCGTTGATTGTACTTATTGGGATAAGCACAATTGGTGTTGTACAAAGTATAGTTACTAAAAAAGAAATTGAATGTGCATGCATGGGTTCGAAAATTAAAGTTCCAATGACATCGCTTACCCTTATTGAAAATGGAATTATGATGGTAATGGCGATTAGTTTGATAGTTTCATTTTAAGAGGGGATTTTAGAGGGGGTAGAAGTAATCAGAGTAGACGGATTGACACCGCCTATGTTTTTGTTGCGGTTCTTTGTTTTGAATGTTGATATTATAAGACCATAGTCTACAGATACAGTTACACGGTTTTCTGATGTTTACCGAATCCAACAGCACCTACGTGGTGAGGTTATATAACAATATGCCCTAAGCGGATTGTGAATCAAAGTTATATAAAAATATTTTTTTGTTTGATGATTGTAATTTCGATGGCAGGGTGTGCAGATACGGGCCAATTGCCAGGGGATGAAAATGAAGAAATTGATATTGGAAAATATAGGGTTTTTCCGACATCATCTGAATTAAGTCCTAGTACGAAGGTGGTGGAATGGGGCGTAGATGCACCAGGTGTCCAGCCAATATATGTTGCATCCTCAGATGTCCCACAGTGGCACATAGACAGAGTTTCAATGGGGCATGAAATAGCAGCATCTGAGTGGGGAAATTATGGGCCATTGCAGTGGTGGATTGTAGGAACTGGTGAAAAAGAGGCAGCGAATCTGGACGAATATTATTGTGTTTTAGCGACGGAGCGGAGATCAATGGGGGATGAAACGAGAGAAAACGTGGATGGTCTCTTTATGGACCTTAGAGAAAATATGGGTTTTAGACATTGTATGGAAAGAGACCACAATATTGTGATCTATGTCAAAGATGGTGGTGCAGGTCTAAGTATAGAAAGGGAAAAAGATTTTGATGAATCTTTGTTGATGATCACAATGGCATCTAAGAATCCTTATCCGACTCACGCAGACTATGAGATAACTATTTTTCATGAATATTTTCATGTGTATCAACATGCGCATGTCATGACGAAAAATGAGAGTGAAAGGAGGGAAATACTAGGAAATGGGGCGGTTTGGTGGATGGAAGGCGGTGCAGAATACATGGGACAACTACTATATTCTCGTGCATACCCGGAAGAAGGTGATCAAGAGTATGATGAATGGTTTACATTAGAAGAGCGAATGAAATGGAAGATTGGGGCTAAAAATGAACTCCTCCCAGGGGAGAGGATGGAGGACATAGTGTATGGGGAAAGGCAAAATGTAGGGTATGATTTGGGTTCGTGGGCCACTGCATTATTGATTCATAAATATGGTGAAGATGCGTATCTGAGTTTATATGACGATGTCGAAGATATAGGGTTTGAAGAAGCATTTTCCAAGAGTTTTGGCGTGTCTTTGGAAGAATTCCTTGAGGAGTTCCATGAGGAGTTCTTAGAATTGCCTTTAGAAGAGCAGCTTAAAATTATCCCAACATAGATATCCGTCATGCGTGTGTGTGACAGTGTCGTGCGTGTGTGTGACCAGTTTGTGTTTTTTTTGGCGCGTGTCATACGCCTGTGCGACTCATTTCCACTCCACGGATTAATCCTTGGGGATGATGTGAAATGGAGTAGTAATGGTAGCTTGAGTCCATGTAGGAGAAACACGATAGAGTATTTAGGCATGAGTCCCATTTTAGGTCGAATTAATGTTTATCAAGGTAGATCCCAAACGGTTAGGAGTAGATACAGAAGGTTTGTCAAAAGCCTCCAGAACTAGATCATTGTTGAAAGCCCTAACCTGGAGGACTATAGCCACTTCGGATACATTTGTCATTTCATTGTTCATTACAGGAACTATTTCATGGGCTGCAAGTATAGCAACCTTGGAGGTTTTTACTAAAACCGGTTTATATTACTTGCACGAAAGGGGTTGGGACAGAATTAGACTTGGACAGGATAAAAATGATTCATCTTGAGGACAGAGAAGACTGGGAGCAAGAATTGGTGAAAGACTCAGACATATTCTGGGACTTATATGAGGAACAATCGCAGACAGTTACAGGGGACATAATAGCTTCTATTATTGAGATGTATGGAAGGCCAGATCAAATAGAGAGAGCTAAAAAAATTTATGAAGATGGCGAACAGAAACTGAAAGAATCGCGATATTATCACAAACTAGACTGATTGAGACCGCACAGAAGTGGTACTTCATTTTTCGGTTTTTCGGTTTAATTTATATTCTAACTTAGACCTACTGAGCACTCCATGGTCTGCTTTTCGGTGGCAGTTTGGACAAAGAACGATTAAATTTCCTGTGGTGTTTTTTCCCCCTTCAGACCTAGGTACTATATGGTGAATTTCAGGTGTATCGACCCATTCTTCACACCATTCACAATGTTGATTTGCCCTTTCAAAATATAATTCATTCTTTAGATTTTCGGGTGTGGGGTTCGTTTTTTCAAAGACATCTTCATCCCAGCTCCTCTTATGTTTTTTAAGAGATAGAAATGAAGGAATCAGTCGGGATTTGAGCTGTTGTCTACGGATTTTTTTTCGGTTTTGCCGGGATTCAATCTGTAATTTGTAGCGCTCTATCCTCTCGAGTTTTTGTTCTTCTTTATATTTTTCTTTAGCAGCTGCTCTCTCTCTTCTTCGTTTTTTTCGGAGGGGGAGGGAAATGTAATATAAAATAAATCCAATGATAAATAAAACCACGACAATCTCCAGAGAGATTTCGAATATTTGCAAGAGTTGGAGGGGAAGTGGCACGTATCACGGGAGTATAAGCGAGGGGGTATATTAAAAAATGCGACTTTCTCTTGTTTCCGGCAATATTTGTCCATTCCGGATAATTAATATATCAAAGGATCGTAAGTGGTCGAGATATGTCATTAATAGATGAACTATGTACCGTAAAGAATGCCATGTATTTGCAAATAATTACAGGAATTGGGTTCTTGATCATGTTTGTATATACTTCCCAAAGTCATCTCGCAGGAGAGGAAACGGCTCCATTGCCTGCGATCATTCTCTTTTTTGTATTTGGAGTTTGTAAATTGGAAATTGCTAGAAGGAAATTGACCAAAGGCCAAATAGTACAGTATGCAGTGCCTATCCTAACTGCAATAGGAATATTAAAAATAATAGAATTTGGACCGGCTACGGATTTCTTAGTCATTGACACTTTCTTTTATGTATATAGCATTCCATTGATACTTGAAATATTAGCAGTGGCACTGTTGTTGCATCCATCAACGAGGGCCGAACTGAAAAGTTGAATCTACAGTAAAATTAATTTTAGAATATCTCGGTTTTCTTGAAGGAAATGTTCCATTTCCTGGAGAGATAGATTTTTTATTATCTCTTCTGCGGGCAAATTATCTAGGATACCTTGGCTTATTTTATCCTCAACGGGGGTTTTTTTTCGCTCTACGAGGCATTTTTGTATAGCTCGGAAGTGTCCAAGTAGAAATTGTTCTAGTTCTTCTTGGGAGAATCCAGTAATGACTTCTCTACGGGGTAGATGGTTCGAGAGCCTTTGACGTATCGTGTCGCTGATGTCTTGCTGCATTAAGCTTCAGGAGGGAATCGAACCCCCGACATCTGGTTTACAAAACCAGCACTCTGGCCTGCTGAGTTACTGAAGCACAAATTAGTTTTATCCTCTGAATGAGATTTAAGAGTTTCTAAGAGCCAATGCAGCCACTGCTGGAAGGGAATCACCACTTAATAGTCTCATTGCTGCACCACCACCCGTACTTATATGAGAAAAATTCCTAATTCCAAATTGATCGAGAAGTGCTATCGTGTCGCCCCCTCCTACGATGCTAGTGTCGGATTGAGTAGCTGCATCGTAGACATGAATGGTTCCTTGAGAAAAGTGAGAGACTTCTGCCAATCCTGCAGGTCCATTTAGAATCGTTGTTGATGCAGATTCCAGAGAAGAACTGAATTTGGTGATGGTTTGAGAACCTATATCAAATATAGGACCTTCGGCGGGGAGATCAGAGACCAGTACTTCTTGACGTCCATTTGAATCAATGGCGACGTCGATTGGTAATTTGATTTGATCTCCATAATTAGCAAGGAGTGATTTTCCTTGATCAAGATAGTCTAAGATACCATTTGTACGTAGTATATCCATGCTAGGGGCGCCTAAATTGACCCCATCACAATGTAGAAGAAAGTTTCCAAAAAGACCAGCTGCGAGGACTTCGTCTGCAATATCATGTTTGAGAACTGACTCTGCTACGGCAAGGGAGTCAATGGTTTTTTTACCTGCTAAAAAATATACCCGGGGTTTGGGTAATTCGTGGATTGTTCCAAGGACTTTTAATTCTTTTTCTAGTAGCCTTCCAGCATAACTGGGTAAAAGATATGGAAATCCTACGAGAGATGGGTGAGACCTATGAGCAGATCCAAATGCGTCGTTGACATATGCATCGAAATGGGGTGCAAGGGCGGAGACAAATTTTGTTGTTGCAGCATCCTTTGGTTCCATTTCTATATATTCTTCTGGACAAAAACGGGTGTTTTCTAAGACTAAAATTTCCCCATGGGGGAGCTGTTTGATTTTATCTAAAGCTTTTTTCGAATGGGTGTTTTCAACATGGTGAACGGGAGTGTCAAGTATGTCGGCCAATCGGAGGGCATGAGGTTGCAGAGAGATACATGAATCTTCACCTGGGCGGCCTTGATGTGCCATCAATACAATTCGTGCCCCTGCAGATACTAGTTCAGAAAGTGTTTCGAGATGCGATCTTAGCCGGGTGTCGTCTGATAAATCACCATCTATAAGAGGACTATTGATATCAACACGAATTCCTATGAGCTTCCCTTTGGGATCTAGATTGTCAAGGGTCTCAATCATAGATGTAGGAGAATGAGATAGGATCATTGAAAGGCTTTTCTGTATCAATTTTATGTTTACAGGGATTTATTATGTGTCGCGCCTATGTGCGTACATAGCATAGGGATGATAAAGTATTATAACATATTGCGTGAAAAAGTTCAAAAAGATCGGGGTACGACACTTGTTGTTCTGGGTATATCCATACTATTAGTGGACCTTATCTTTCAATTGATAATAGGGGAGACGGAATCGCAAATTGTAGCCACATATTTATGGGATGGGTTGGTAATTGGGTTGGCGATAGGGCTTGCAGGAGTGGGATTGTCTTTAACATATAGCATACTTAAATTTGCAAATTTTGCCCATGGGGATATGATCACTGCGGGCGGATTTTCAGGATGGGTTGCTGTTTTTGCAGTAATGGGAGTGGGTAGATTCGACATGAAAAATTTACTACTAGTCGGGGCAGGAAAGCCAATAAACGTAACCGAATTGGGTATAAGTGTTTCCACGACTCCATTGGCGGTATTGTTTGGTTTGATTGTTGCAATAATGGGTACAGTGTTATTAACACTGGCCATTGATCGCTTTGTTTTTCGTCCGATGAGACATCATAATGATGGTATTGCATTGTTGATTGCAAGTATTGGTGTTTCTCTTGCCCTGCGTTATGGATTGGCATTCATATTTAAAACACAAAATCGCGGGTTGACAGCGGCTAGTCTTACGGCATCCTATTCAATTCCAGTTGGCACGGGATCAGTACAAATAGACTTGGGTGAAATAACATTAGTTCTAGTTGCAATCGCACTAATGGTTGGCGTCCACGTATTCTTGCAATATAGTACACTTGGAAAGGCCATGAGAGCGATGGCAGACAATAGAGATTTGGCGCTTATTACAGGTATACCAACAGAAAGGGTTGTTCGGGCTACGTGGATCATTGGGGGTGCATTGACAGGAGCAGCAGGATTTCTTATAACGCTAGAAAGGGGAACTATTTCATTTCAGTTTGGATGGATACTCTTATTGCTTATTTTTGCGGCAGTCATAATAGGAGGAATTGGATCAGTATATGGGGCCATAGCAGGAGGAGTGGTTATTGGGTTTACAAGTACTATTTCATTGATATGGATACCTGCAGATTTAGCAAACGTGGCAGTGTTTAGTGTGATGGTACTAGTTCTATTGTATAAACCAGAAGGGTTGTTCAAAGGAGTTACAACAGCATGAAATTTAATAGAGAAATGTTCCTGAAAAATGATTTTAGGATAGTGGTCAGCGCTTTTGTAGGTATTTCATTTTTGTTCATAATAGTGGCAATGATTTTGGGATTGGACTTCAATGGTACTGTCAATACCATACAAAGGATAATGTTTTTATCCGCAGTATACGCGATGGTAGTGCTTGCGTTAAATCTTCAATGGGGATATGCAGGAATATTTAATATTGGTGTTGCGGGATTCATGCTAAGTGGCGTGTACACAATGGCAATAATAACAGGAGATCCTAATGGGCTAATCCCAGGATTGGGATTGCCACTCCCAATCGGAATTATTGGAGGGGTTTTGATGGCAAGTTTGTTGGGATTGCTTATATCAATTCCAACGCTAAAATTAAAAGCAGATTATCTAGCGATTGTTACTATTGGTTTTGCAGAAATCATAAGGTATACTGCGAATGCTCTGACATTTAAAACGTTCTCAATAGCAGGGGTGGAAATGGGGACGGGGGCAGGGAGGGGAATCCATTTGCCGATGAATCCAATCAGAGGTTTGTACTATACAGATCCGAGCAATCTTGGACTTGGAAAGACGGTATTTGGAGAATATGTTTTTGGACTTTTTGAGATCGTTCAAGTCCAATCGTCAGTGGTGGTTTCGTGGACGTATGCAATCGTGTTGATATTCGTTGTGGGCCTGTTTTATTTAGTGATATATCGAATAGGAAATTCCCCATTTGGTAGAGTTCTAAAAGCTATCCGGGAAGACGAGATGGTTGCGAATGCATTGGGGAAAAATACGGACATATACAAGATTAAAGTGTTTGCCATAGGGTGCGGTCTGATGGGGTTGGCAGGAATTCTCTGGCAGGGTAGTTATGGATACACAAATCCAACTACATTTCAACCCATATTGACATTTTATATTTTTATTGCATTGATAATTGGAGGTTCCGGATCGAATACAGGTAGCATCATAGGGGGTGTCGTGTTTGCTAGTCTCCTTTTTGAGGGTCCAAATTTTGTCCGCCGAGTGGTCATGCATGTATTCAAATTTGATAAAGCTCCAAATTCAATTATAGAAGCAATAGTTCCAATTTCATCGTTGGATTTGGGGCCATTTGTGGCATATTCTTTGGCAAATATATCGTCTTTGAGGGTGGTATTTTTAGGATTGGTTTTAATATATATAATACAAAATAGGCCCGAAGGTTTATTGGGAGATAGGAAGGAACTAGCAGCGAGTATTGACATATCCAGACGCCCTGTTGTAAAAACAAAGGAGGAGAAAGAAGCATGAGTAGTTCTAAAACAAAAAAGAGGCAAAGTCGAAAAAAGAAACCTGCGAAAAAATACCCATTAAAAGTGGAGAAAATTGGTAAAAAATTTGGAGGACTTTCTGCAGTAAATGATGTGAGTTTTTCGATTGAAAAGGGGTCGATTACGGGGTTAATAGGGCCCAATGGGGCAGGGAAATCTACAACATTCGATTTGATAACAGGAATTACCAACCCAGACACAGGATCTGTTAAATTCGATGGAGAAGACATAACGGGGAAAAGGCCATATCAAATTGCAAATGTGGGCCTTGTCCGAACGTTTCAAATAACACGAGAACTCAAAGAGATGACGGTGATGGAAAATGTTATGCTGGCTCCGAAAAATCAAATTGGGCAGCGATTGTCGAGTGTGTTATTGGGCGGGGGTAGAAGAAAAGTAGAAAGTCAAGAAGCGGAGTTATTAGAGAAAGCTTGGGAAACTCTGGACATATTCCATTTGGATAAGCTAGCCAACGAATATGCGGGGAATCTATCAGGAGGTCAGCGAAAATTGTTGGAGATGGCTAGAGTGATGATGATGGACCCATCCATGATACTACTAGATGAACCAATGGCGGGGGTGAATCCCACTTTGAAAAAGCAAATTATAACACTAATAAAAAAATTAAGTAAAGACGGTTACACATTTCTTTTAGTAGAGCATGACATGGATGTTGTGATGAATCATTGCAATCCGATTATTGTGATGCACAATGGCGGAGTGATATTAGAAGGAACACCAACGGAAATTTCGACTAACGAAAAAGTCATAGATGCATATCTAGGTGGTTCTGAATGACATTATTGAACGTAAAAAATTTGGTTGCAGGGTACGGAGATCTCCAAATTTTAGAAAAAGTAAATATAGTAGTTGAAGAGGGAGAATATGTTGCAATAGTTGGCCCAAATGGGGCGGGAAAATCAACGGTTATGAAATCAATATTTGGCCTAACCAAGCACATAGATGGTAAGATTATTTACGAAGGGTCAGATATCAGTGGGCTCCCAACAGAAGAAATAATTAAATTGGGAATAAGCTATGTTCCTCAAAATGAAAATGTATTTCCAAATCTTACGGTGAGAGAAAATTTAGAGCTTGGAGGATATATTATGAAAGAGGGAAAGGAAAAACAGATACAAGAATTATTTGATCAATTTCCAATATTAAAGTCGAAGGAAAATGATAAAACGTCTACATTATCAGGAGGACAGCAACAGATGGTTGCGATGGCCAGGGCATTGGTGTTGAATCCAAAACTATTGATGTTAGATGAACCAAGCGCCGGATTGGCTCCAGATCTAGTGAAAGAAAATTTTGATTATGTTGATCAAATTAGAGAAAGTGGGACTGCTATTTTGATGGTTGAGCAAAATGCAAAAGAAGCTCTTCGCCGGTGTGATCGTGGGTATGTACTAGTTCAAGGAAAAGATAGGTTTGTGGATACAGGGGAGGCACTGCTCAACGATGAACATGTTAAAAAAGAGTTTCTTGGTGGGTAAAATATAAGAAGAGAAATAAAAAATGAGCGGATTATCCGCTGTAGTCGATTGTACTGATGGTTTCTATTCCGCTACTACCCCACTTGAAGTATTCGTAGGATGCAGCTCCGAGATCACCATTGTCGTCGAAGTCGACTGCACTGGAAGCGCCTTGATAGTCTATATCTTTGCCTGAAGCTGCCATTACGACACCATCGGCGAGAGTTTCAGGTGTTACGACCTCACCACCAGGGTTGGCTATTTTTCTCATTTGTGCGGCAATGGCAACACCGTCGTTGGAACCGGCTGCTGCGTTGGCCAGGATAAGTGCTGCTGCTGCGTCGTATGCATATCCACAGTAACTGACAGAAGGTTTAGCACCAAATGCAGCTTCGAACTCGGTGTCGAAGAAAGCCTTTCCAGGTCCTGCAGGCATTGGAGAGGTACCAGTAACATTAGCTAGATCGTTTCCAACTTTTCCAGGAAGCTCAGCATCATATAGACCGTCTGTGACTAGAATATCTACACTAGAATCGTGATCTGCGTAGAAGTCACGGAGTATCTGTACACCACTTTCTGGATATCCAATGATCAAGAGGGCGTCGGGACCTCCAGCTAAGGCTTTTTGCAATTGTGCAACATACGATGGTTGCTGTTTCTCGAAAGAAACTTGTTCCTGGACAGTTCCACCGTTTGCTTCGAATGCGGCTACAAACCCATCACTGAGAAGAGTGCCGTAATCGTTGTTTAGGAACAATGTGGACGCGGTCGAATCTCCTAGAGTATCTTTAATTACATCTGCCAATACGAGGGATTGGAGTGCATCGGTTGGAGGAGTCCTAAAGACCAAATCGTTGTCAGCCATGGTGGTGATGGCAGGAGAGGTACTTGCTGCAGAACATACGGCTACCCCATTAGGGATACATACAGTTTCTGCTGCTGCAATAGTAACACTGGAGGATAGAGCCCCGCAAATCATGGGGTAACCAGCATTGACTAAAGCTTCTGCTCCGCTTACACCTTGGGTGGGATCGGTTCCTGTGTCTTCGAACTGAGTGGTAACTGAGAAACCATTTCCAGCGTCATTTACGTGTTTTACTGCGAGT
>CETM01104900.1_pt1 | contig 33895 bp, 37 predicted proteins | sample 361451 | NCBI WGS metagenome assembly CETM01 (sample SAMEA2622690, study PRJEB7988) | marine metagenome | isolation source: saline water (ENVO:00002010), including
AGGGTTCATCTCTACTAGGCGGGACGCCGGGTCGTGCTGCGAATCGGTTTGGTCATGCTTCAGGGCGCAAGGCACGCCCATATTGCCTCAATAGAGGCAGCATCTTCCAATTCCCAAATTCCGGTAGAGGTTCACGAGATTAGAAAGCTCTCTGACCTCCAATCCTCCGATCCACATGCGATAATCTTGCCAGGTGGCGAGTCAACCACGATGAGGCTCACGGGATTAGATAAGGCATCTAACCTTCTCCCCAGTCTTTTCCAATGGATAAGGGACAACCCTGACCGTCCAGTACTGGGCACGTGTGCGGGAGCAATCCTCCTCTCCGAACCCCAGGACGGGGGACTCCCACTAGTCGATGCGTGTATCGATCGCAATGCGTACGGTAGGCAATCCGACTCCTTCCAAGACACCATCTACTCACCACTTCTGGAACGCGATTTCCCCGGAGTTTTCATCAGGGCCCCTAGATTCACATCCAACGACGCGGAGATCTCAGCGATGCACGGAGAAGAGGTAGTTGGCGTTAGATCGGGCAACGTCATAGCACTCACATTCCATCCGGAACTGTCTGGCGATCCGGGATTCCACGATTGGCTCCTAGGGTCTGCGAAGGAGGCTATGGAATGAGCATCCTTCCTCATTTAGCCGAAGTGGCAGAGGCCGCCGATCTCGCAGACTGCGAGGGCTGCATACAATGCCAGATGGGAAGCAAACTGGTTCTTTTCATTACGGGAAACTGTCATTGGAGGTGTGACTATTGCCCTCTTTCTGAGAGTAGGCGCGATATCGATTTCATGTACGCCAACGAAAGGCCATGTGAGTCGTTCGACGAGGTGATCGAGGAGGCTCGAGCCATGCGAGCCACAGGGGCCGGAATAACGGGAGGCGATCCTTTGATGGCAAGGGATAGGTCATTGGAGGGGATCAGGATACTGAAGGATGAGTTCGGATCAGAATTCCACCTCCACATGTATACTAGCATTCCTTTTCGTCCAGAGTGGGCCTCCGATTTTGCAGATGCCGGACTCGATGAAATCCGATTCCATTTTCTCGATCTGGAGCCCGATCAATACAAAGAGACAATTGCGGCCTGCTCCGCCTCCGGTATTCTAACTGGAGTAGAGTTGCCATGCGAGCCGGATAAGGGCGATGAGCTGATGGGAATATTGGAGAAGATGAGAGATTTTGAAATAAGCTTCATCAATCTGAATGAACTTGAGATTACGGTGGGAAACCACGACAACATGGAGCTTAGAGGATTCAACCTTTCAACCGAGATTACTGCAGGTGCCGAGGGCTCATCAGAGCTCGCACAATCACTCAGGGACAGGGTTATGGCGGCTTCAATTGGTGCAAGAGACCCTATGGACGGAATGATTAGAGAGCCATACGGATTTCACTTGAAGTACTGCACTTCGGTTTACAAAGACGCAGGCCAGATGAGGAGGCGGTTCATGCGTAGGGGGAAGGCCTCCATTGCTCCACATGAGACATTGAGTGAAGATGCAACCTTGGTTTTTGGAGCAATTTACTCGTCACTGAGGGACCACCAAGGATGGATGGAGGAGATTTCCGAATTCACTGGTCTTCCAACTAGGTTCCTCCATTATGACCCCGAAAAGGGTCGAATAGAGATGCCAATTTCGGTTGCGGAGCAAATATCAGATGATGTCGAAGCCCCAGTAGCAATAATCGAGGTCACCCCAACTTTCGATCGTACCGAGATGTCACTGGTGTGGCTCAATGGACGGAGGCCTTGATTTTCTTCCGCGTTGGGTTGATATGACCCAAGCCCTCGCTTTTCCTTAGTGCCAGTCAATTCAGCCGAACCGCAGGCCAATTCGGTAAATCCCTACAGGAGGCTATCAGCCTCCCAGATGGTTACTTGGCAGGCGTGCCCCCGACTCTGGTACTACAACTACATTCCAAAATTAAGAGGCCCATTACCACCTCAGATAATCAGGGGAAATGCAGCTGAGTCCTGTATTTCAAAAGTATTGAGGGACTCCCCCTCAATGGTCTCGGCCAATTCGGAGGATCTCCTGAAGTCCCCCATTCTTGATGATGGCACTCCTGCATACGAGTTCAGTGAACTATGGCCCGCTCCTTCGATACTCCCTCTGGGTAGTTCTGATTGGCCATCAACCAGGGACTCCCTTGAGAAATGGGCACTCGCTAGAGTTGAGGCACATTTCCAGTCGTCCTGGGACTCAGCCGTTGCTGATTGGGAGTCTATATCAAACAGGGTTGGAAACTCAGATGGGGCGAATGAGCGGGAATGCAGGGAAATGGTGACCAATGGTATTCGAATGCACATTGACCAGGTCGAGGATTGCATGAAGCAAGGAGGTGGCCCTCACATCGATGAGTGGAGATTGGGCAACCATAGGGATAAATGGCCCGCTCCTGATGGATTCCCGCGACTGTGGGAAGAGCCGCATCCATGCGCACAGGAAACTGGCTCTGAGATTACATGGTGTGAGGCTTGGGAATTGGCCCGCCCATGGTTTGTCGACCCCGATGCTGGATCATTTACACAGACCTCATCACATCCCGATGGCTGGTTTCAAGGGGAGTATGATTTGGTTTACAGGTGGACTGGCAAACCTTCGGTGATTGACATCAAGGCATCTAAGGGGAAGGGGGACAGGTCAGGAGGTTATTTGGAGCAACTCAGGCTATACGCATGGCTATGGTGGGAAACTCACGACAGAGCAGAGGAAGTAGAGGCACTCGGAATCTGGTATCTTGGACCAGGCACGGTCAAGGACGTTCCATTGCCGACATTAGATGAACTACATCAGTACAGTAGTGATCTGAAGGAAGTGTACGAACTAGTTCATGCCAAGGATCCTCAAATTGATGACTGCCCGGCAGAACCAGCGCCACTTCGTTACTTCGATGAGGGCGGAAAACCATCCAAGACCCCCGTTGACCCGAATCCTCATGCAAGATGCATCAATTGCGATCTCAGAGGCGTCTGCGAGAATGGAAAACACGACCTAGAACTACCTCTTGAGAATAAGATTGAGAGATTTGGACATGCATGGCCGATTACCCATATTGGGTCACTAAAGACAAGGGTAGATGCGACCGGAACAGTATCTGAACTAATGGGGCCACGCCTTGAAGAGGATGACAGCATCGACCTCTCTTTCAAGCTATTGGACGGGTACGACAGGGCCAAGGTCCGACCTTCTAGATACGGCTCACCTAATAGGGTGACAAGGTCAATCTCCAACGGCAGTAGGATAATTGTAGAGAATGCAATGCCATCGGTTTGGAGGGGCGAGATGGTCCTTGAACTGGATGAAAAATCGTCGATATCTCTTGCAGACGATGATGTCTCCGAACCAATTGTGGAAATAGAGACTAGGGCCAGCGTAGTAGGTAGGATTTGGTCTGTAGACGCATTCCCCACAGGAGTTGGCGTATCTAGGTGGTCCGTGACGCTCCTCGACCAGTCAGGCTCTGCTGGAGCCGTTGCATTCAAGCAGTTCATTCCAGTAACCGCTGCGAGCATGGGAAGAGGGGATGAGATAGCCATACTGAATGGAGAAGTGGGTGAGTTCAATGGGCGTCCACAGGTTAGAATAGGGCCAAACACTAGAGTTGTGACACTTCGCACCTCCGGCGATCTTCCCGAATATTGATGGCGCCGAGAGAGGGATTTGAACCCCCGCGTCCAATGGACAGTGGATTTCGAATCCACCGCAATACCGGGCTATGCGATCTCGGCAGCAGTCGCGCCACCTGCGAATCAGACATAAGGCTGACTGGCCTGCCGACAACCGATGAGGATCGAGGTCATGTACTCGGATCGTTTACTCGTAGTCGAATCAGAGGCTCCTTTATCGGTTTCAGAGATACTAAGCTCCCTGCAAATACCCCCTTCCACTGTCCTCGCAGTTTTCGAAGATACAATTGTCCCACACACATCCGTAATCAGTGATGATATCAGATTGGAATTGGTAGTGGTTTCATCTGGGGGATAATGACCCGTCTAGCATAGTCCCATGCTCGATCCTAAGTGGCGGATCGCCGACACAGAAAATCTCAGCCGAACCCCCAATCAGGGTCGCCAGGGTGCCATCCCACCTCAGGAAAGATCCTTCGAATAGCCCAATGACAGGTGTCTCGTTATGCTGGTGGAACTCAGCAATTCTCCTCGCACGAGTCTCTCCGAAGTGCCGGACAATCTCTTCACCCTCACTCCATAGTATGCCGCCCGGGTGGTAATGGGGGTTAATTTGGAATGGAACGATGCCAAAACCATCGAACGAAGGTGGCAAAACAACCGGCATATCATTAGTGGTCATCATTGTTGGACATGCTACATTTGAACCAGCACTGATGCCGACATATGGGACACCATCAGAAACGCGCGACTTGACCGCTTCAATGAGCCCCTTCTCATGAAGCTCCCTGATTAGGAGGAAGGAGTTCCCCCCTCCAACGTAAATCCCCCCTGCCTCCTTTATCGCATCCAACTCATCCTCCGATTCATGAATTCCAATTAGATCGAAGGGGGCGCTCGCCGTGAATCTCTTCGCTCCCTCCAAGTAGGACATGTGGTCATTTGATGCGTATGGGATGAAGAGTACCTCCGAAACCCCCTCGAATGCACTACTCATCTCATCCATGCAAAGCTTCCTGCGCTCGTCGGTCCCTATCCCTCCACTGCCAAGCAGAACTCTCATTCAATCACCAAATCATGCATAGAAGTCCCTGTGGGAGTCATTTTTCTCGATCCCCATGGCCTCTTCCAGTGTTCCCCCTACTTCGTAAGCCTCGAGTAGCTTCCTAGCGGTATCCTCCGTTGAGTCCAGGTCCAGGTCAAGCTTCAGATCAAAGGCCTCCTCGATCCAAGAGGCTAGTCTGTTAGCCGCCAGTACATCCGCACTAGCTCCCACCGTATCTGCCACCAACCCAATGGAGCGAACGCCAACAATTGGGGAGAGGGAGACCAAGAGTCCTGCAATCCCAATCATGCCTGATTCCGGTTGCTCACGACTCACGGGGATGTCGTCAGCCTCAAGCTCGGAACGCACGGATTCGTCTGCGCAAATGACGTGTATACCCCTGCTTTCAGCTTCTGTGGCTAGGCCGGCAAGAACTAGAACATGAGGCGAAGAACTCTCCTTGGCCAACGAAAGAATCGCCTTAGCTACCTCATGCTGACCCCCGGGTGTCATGGGTTGCAGCTCTCCTCCGATGGTAATCACAGTCTTTCCATCCGGGAGAATTACTGAGTTAATCTCAAGTCTTGGGGGCCTCAGAAGCCCCTTCTCGTCTAGTGTGGAATGAGGCGGTAAGTCGTGATTCAGTATCCAACCAAGTGTCCTTGAAGGGTGTTTGGATATCAACGAGTCAACAAGGACCTTTCCTACGTTCCCCACTCCTGGAACTGCCTCCAGAATGGCCGAGTGCTCAGGAAGGCCGTCACCAACAAGCCAGTGTACTGTCGTCTCGCTCAATCCTCTTCCTCCGATTCTCCCTTTCCAGAAGTTGGCAAAGAGTCAATCCACCCATCACTCCCTGCTCTCTGCCTCTCCCTACGTCTAGCTCCCTGTGGGTCTTCAGGCGAGTACTTGAGAGGAGATGGAGGGGTCATCGAGGAGCCACATTTCTCGCATTTTGGGCCGAGTCCATAGGTTTCACACGCTTCGCAATACTGCAATTTTGACCTTACCATGCCATCCCCTAATCGACCTCCCCTGTCGAAGGGTCAATGAACCATACGGGTGTATCCGACGTATCAAGCGCGTTCTATCGACAGTGATCCATCGACCGAAGACATCTTCTTTTCAACTGCGCTTGTGGCCGCTTCCCAAACGGATTCAGCAGCTTGGTAATCCGGTGCCCTGATGTCAACACGATAATTCGGGGCTCCATCATAGTGGCAAGTAAGTGTAACGTCCTCAATTCCTTCGGCACAAGCCTCGGCCTCCAATAGAGCGTCCCTAATTGCATAGACGCCCTCTTCTCCCCAGACTTGGATGTCTAGTGTCCCCCTTATTTCCACAAACGGGGGGACGATATTTTCAACAGCGAGGCTAGTTACAACTCCTGTCCAGTCTCCTTTGAATCCAGAATCTGAGAGAGCATTCTCATTGATTGCGCACTCTTCGAGTGCACCGTATAGTGTACCGAAAACCTCAGTCATTTCACCGGAAATGGACGTCGTCTTCTCCTCGTTCCATCCGATCCTTTCGGAGGCCACTCTCATTATCTGATTAGCGCGCTCCTCATTTTTCCAAGACTGGACGGTCTCTCTCCTGCGTTCTTCTGAGACGCTTTTTAGTGAGAGCTCGACACGCTTCCTATCTTTCTTGACCTGAATAACCTTGGCCACCACCCTCTGCCCCTCTCTGACATGGGCCCGGATATTCTTTACCCACCCAGCTGCAATCTCTCCGACGAATACGAAGCCCTCTTGGCCATCATATCCATCAAGGGTGAGGTATGCCCCATTCTGCTTGATGTCCTTGACTGTACAAATTAGAAGATCGCCTTCTTCCGGCCAATCACCCTCTTCGTATATTGCCATTTGAACGCCCCCTTCACTCGAGGACATCCACTATGGTGCTCCCCGACAGATCGGCCTTTCCCCCAAGGGGGCTGGCTAGTGTCGCACCGCAAACTGAACAAGATATCGCAGTGGATGCCCTCTCGAAAATTTTGGTTTCGGCACCGCAGTCGCGGCAACTAACTTTCAGGAATCTTCCAGCCACTCTTCCACCTCACTTATCCACTAGTTCGAACTTCCTTGCCCTCTTTCCTCTTGGGGAATGCGCCTTTCCAGTTTCGGTACATCTGTAAACCAGGTTAACCCTCTTGGTCGGCTTCTCGCCAGAAGGCTTTGGACGGGGGAAACCCCTGTATCCGGATGTAACCTTCCTGAATCTCCTTTGCCCCCACTTAAGTTCGCTAGCACGCCTCTTCTTGACTCGTTCTACGGTGTGCTCTGTGTGCTTACCAGCAGAGGGGCTGTATCGCATCACTTTCCTTGGCATCTTGACCATAAGTTCCACCTCTACGCAGTGTAGCGAGGCGGGCCACCGATGGCCTGTTTATGAAGTCTATCGAACCAAATCAGCAGTCGCTCCGCCTCCAAAGAGCCCGCTTTCAAGAAAAAACAACTTGAATCAGTCCCTCCTCGCAGTCATGTGACCGAGTGGTGGCTGCAGTGGTGGATTGGCCTTTTTCTGATAGTCTGCGGTTTCTCAATGGGCAGGATGGGCCCAGCATTTTCTAGATCTAAAATTGGATATCCATTAGCTCTTTTTGGCCTAGCTATGGCATTTTTCTCACCAGAGGGGCTCGAAGTAAACGAGCTAGTTGCATCACAAACACTCAACCAAACCCTCTATTGGGCCGCCCCGGGATTGTTTGGATGCTACACATTGTCTAGAGGGGCGCCAATATACAATGTGGCCAAGCCTGCATACCTATTCGCCGGATGGTCAATCGTGGCACTTTCATGGTACATTATGGCAACCTTTTCCGATCCCCTCAGTCACGATATGATTCCTTCACTAGTCACTATTCTTGGACTATTTCTCGTCTTCATCATTCACATCATGGTGGTTAGGGTAGTAGAGACTCTCCCACAAAGTGAAGAGACCGTAGAGCCGCTTTCCGAGAGTGAGAAGAACTACGTCACTACGGTCCTGACAAGAAATCTAGGGAAACTGGGTGATGAGTAGATGTCCGAGATACTTCTGACATTTTCCGGGGCCCTGGTGCTCGGCTCATTGTTGGTCCTCCTCAACATAATTTCTGCCCATCACCCATACCACAAACCCCTTCCTCTGGCTGCATCTTCGTTGACCATAATGGGAATTGGGCTGGTTCTCTCCATGGAGGCGAGTCCCGAGGGAACAGCAGCCCTTGACGCCTCGAGGCAATCGTTATCTTCGGCAATCACGGGATTGTTGGCTATTTCCCCCGCTCTGTTTGCAGTTCTTACGATGTTGATGTTGAGGATTTCAATTAGTAGACACGATTAATTCAGCGAGTTATTCCAAGTTTGCCTGATGACAATACGATACCTCTGGCAGGGGAACGCTGATAACACCCCGGTCGGTCGCCGCGCTGTCTCAAGGGGTGTTTAGGTTGTCCAAGGGTACTCCAAGCATGGGTAAGAGGCAGAAGTCCACCCACATCAGATGCAGGAGATGCGGCAAGCATTCCTTCCACAAGACTAAGTCAGTTTGTTCTAGCTGCGGTTACGGGCAGACTTCCAAGATGAGGAAGTACAGGTGGAGCAAGCGCAACAGATCTATGGGGAGCAAGTGAGCTCTGCCCCGGAAAGTGCTAAGTCCCTAGCGTCAGAGGGCCGTTCGGTAGACGATGTGCGGGATCGTCGGAATTATTGGACATCCAAATTCCCAAGTAGCCTCTTCCCTGTATGATGGCCTTCTCGTTCTGCAGCACAGGGGCCAAGATGCAGCAGGAATTGTGACAAGCGACTCGCATAACATTTGCCACCGTAGGGCGAACGGCTTGGTTCGCGATGTTTTCCGTGCCAAGCACTCAGGGGCGCTTCTTGGCTCCATGGGGATAGGTCATGTTAGATATCCCACCGCAGGCTCAAACTCTGTTTCTGAGGCGCAGCCATTCTACACCAACACGCCATTCGGCGTCAGTCTAGCGCATAATGGGAATCTCAATAACACTCAGGACATAATCTCTAGCCTTCTGGAGTACGACCACAGGAGAATCAATACAAGCTCAGATTCAGAGGCGTTGCTGAATCTTTTCGCTGCTGAAATTCAAAGATCGTTGAATGGAAATCCTGGAGGAATAGATTCGCTTTCCGACGGTGACATATTCAGGGCAGTTGAGAGAGTTCATCTCAGAGCCGAGGGCAGTTATAGCGTAGTCACAATGATCACGGGCTGGGGAATCGTTGCTTTCAGGGATCCAAACGGGATCAGGCCTCTTTGTATTGGAAGTAATACGGTCGATGGTTTCACAGAGAGAGTCGTCGCTTCCGAGAGTGTAGTCTGCAAAGCACTTGGATTCAAACACGACGGCGACGTCTCGCCAGGCGAGGCCGTTGTAATCAGAATGAATGGGACTATGTCAAGGAAGGTTTGCTCGAATGAAGTAGACCATCGCCCATGCATCTTCGAGCACGTCTATTTCGCTAGACCGGACTCCGTTATCGATGGAATATCCGTTCACTCTTCAAGACTGAGGATGGGAGCCTTACTTGCTAGGAAAATTTCGTCAGTCTTTCCCGACCACGGAATTGATGCCGTCATTCCGGTGCCGGATAGTGGGAGGATTGCTGCACTTGACCTGGCTAGGGAGCTTGGAGTGCCCTACAGAGAGGGTTTCGTAAAGAACAGGTACATAGGAAGGACATTCATAATGCCGGGACAGACCCTCAGGAAGGACTCTGTTAGGAAGAAACTCAATACAATTGAGGATGAATTCCAAGGAAAAACCGTTCTAATCGTGGACGACAGCATTGTCAGGGGAAACACATCCAGGAGAATCGTGAACATGGCAAGAGAGGCCGGTGCATCAAGGGTGTACTTCGCATCCTGCTCCCCTCCTATTGTCCATCCTAATGTGTATGGAATTGACATGCCTGCCAGAACAGAGTATGTCGCCTTCGGTCGTTCCGTGGAAGAAATATGTGGAGCAATTGGGGCGGATTGGCTAGTGTACCAAGACTTGCAGGACTTAGTCAAGGCCTGCCTTGGCGATGATTCAGAGGGGCCAGCGAGCTTCGACTGTTCGTGTTTTGACGGGATCTACGTTACAGGGGGAATTACAGAAGAGTACTTGCAGAGGATAGAGGGCCTAAGGAATGACTCTGCGAAGAACAGTGCACCCGTGTGAGCAAGAATTCGCCAAGATGAAGGCATGAGGCACCCTCACGATAATGATGCAGCCGACAATCGAGCCAGTAATGTCGGTCCAAATCAAGGAATATCCGAGGAGTTGGTGCCCGACCAAAGACTCGATTATGTGTGTCGGCTTTGACTCTGGAAGAATTTCCAATATCGACTCACACGGGGAATTTCTAGAGGACTATTCCATAGAAGGTCCAGTGATCGGGTTGGTATCTTTAGATTGTAGCCTTATCGCTGCATCTAGTACGAGTGGGCTATTTTCACTGGGAGAAATTGCATGGGATTTGAGGATGGAGGCAGGATGCGAACACATTTCAAAATCAAATGAGGGGGTATTCGTCACAGATGGTTCTGGCAGTATCATCAACGTGTCAAAAAAAGGGGAGATTCTGAGGAGTAAGAAGATCGGATCCGTGGACGTAATCCACTCGTCAGATGACGGACTCTTCATCGGACTCGGGCTAACCGATGGGAGACTCATGATTCTCGACAATGAACTCAATACGCTCTTCGAATCTCTCCCTGCCGATGATGACGTTGAATCGATTTCATGCATTCAATTCAGACCAGATGGAACTTTGTTGGTTGGGAGAAACTCGCTTGGAATGGCCGTGGATGACCGTCCAGAAAACAGATTGGAGTGTTGGAATCCGAAAGAGGGGCTAATCAATACCTCAGAGATGCCGTCCAAGCCAACTTCCCTATGCGTTACCGAGGAAGGGGTATTGGTGGGCTGCTTCGACGGACAATTAATTGACATGAAAGTGGGAGTCGAAGGCCACCGTAAGATTTCCCAGATGGCCTACATGATTAGCGACATTACTCAGTGGGACGATGAGTATCTGGTTTCATATTGGTTTGAGACTTCAAGAATCACTACAGAGGGTGATGTCGTATGGCGATTCGAGCATCATGGTGTAGTGGAGGGGGCAATGCTTCTTCCAAACGGCCTAGTAGCAATCCTTGGAGATGACAAGAAGTCAAGAGGACCATCGCCAATATACTTCCTTAATCCAGACTTGTCTCCAATGGCAGAAAAAATTGAGGGTTTCACTGAGCCCGACGCCGACTCGATTGGGGATGAATTCTCAGGGAGTCTAACGGAGTATGAGTTGGAGATGGCCTCAAAGCGACATAACCTCTCCAACCAAGGTGAAATCCTAATCGAAACCCTGAACGAGGAAATTGAAATGAAACTCGACGAGGGGCCTGCTGAGGGGGACGTTCTAGCCGATTTGATTGAGTCAGCTAAATCCCTCAACATACCACCAGTAGCAGATGCAGGCGATGATATAACAATCCACTCGGATGAGGACGGAAAGGCGACAGTTCTGCTTGATGGATCAAGGTCATATGATCCAGATGGGAGGGTTTCGGAGTGGTTGTGGGTGGACAGGGATGGAAAGGAAATTGGCCAGACTCCCCAATTGAGGGCTAGGATTTCCAAGGGAGTTCACAACTTTACCTTATTCGTTACTGATGATGGAGGTGCCGAATCTAGTGCCAACATCACAATACAAGTTAGATAGCTACAACCTGCTAAATTCATCCTTGAGGGCGGGAATCGCTTCCTCCCAAGTGGAGATAATTCCATAGTCTGCTACACTAAATATCGGGGCATCTGGATCCTTGTTGATGGCTACAATGTACTTGCTGGAACGCATACCGGCCAGGTGCTGTATTGCACCGCTTATCCCTACTGCTATGTACAGGCTCGGATTCACTGTCTTGCCCGTCTGCCCAACTTGCATATCATGTGGAATTTCTTCCCAAGTGTCTACCGCGGCCCGACTAGCCCCTACTGCAGCGCCAACGATATCTGCGATTTCATACAGGTGAGAGAAGTTTGATGGGTCTCCCATCCCCCTGCCTCCGGAGATTATGATGTCGGCATCAGCGACGTCAAGTCTTTCGCTTGCCTTAGCAAGGGCTTCCCTAACCGCCACTCCAACATCTGAAGTGTTGTTCACAGTGGAGATGTCCGCGCTGCCTCCGGAACCAGATGCTTCGAATGCGTTCTGCCTCACTGAAATAGCACAGGGAGGGGAAGCAACAGAGGTCTCAATCGCCTTGCCCGAATAGATTGGCCTTGTGACCCTAATCCCACTTTCAAGTCCAGTCGCATCTTGAATTATCGGGATATTCCTAATCGCGGCTATCTGGGCTAGAACCTCTCTGCCGTGCGCGGATGACGAGGTCATCACTACTCCTTCGCACAGAGGGGAAAGAGCATTAGCCCATGCACCGCTGTCGAACGAACCAAAGCACTCACCTTCAGCCGAAATCACCTTCGCAACCCCACTAATTGATGATGCTTCTGTCACACCTATTCCCGCCGGACAGATCACGGTCGGCGTTCCTCCAATCAGGCAGGCAGCACCAACCAATTGGGCAGTTACAGGGTGTAGATCTTTTCCAGTCGTTTCAGCAATTATCGTAACTTCCATTATTTCACCTCAAATAACATTGGCCTCGTCCCTTAATTTGGAAACCACAGTCGGGACAGAGGCTGCACCCTCGAACTTCTGCCCAGGTGGTTTCTCGGCGGGCGGAGAGTGAGACTCTAATGAGACTCTGGAGCCCTCAATTGCCACGCCGAGGTCAGCTGGCGTAAGGGAGTCTACGGCCTTCTTTTTCGCCATCATTATTCCTCTGACATTTGGCCTCCTCATTTCTGTGACCGCTTTGTCGAAGGTGAACAGACATGGCTTGGAAACAGAAACTTTCTCGTTTCCCGAGGGACTCTTTCTCATTGCTACAAATCCTCCGCCTTCCATAGAAACCTCGGACACCATTCCAACGCACGTGAAGCCGAGGATGCTGGCAACACCCGGGCCAGTGGATCCCGCATTGGTGTCTGCGGCCTGCTTGCCGCATAGGACAACTTCGGCCCCCGACTTTCTTATTGCCGATGCAAGAAGATTTTGCACATTGGAGCTGTCCATGTCGGAATCATCTGTGACGATATGGACTAGTGAATCAGCCCCAACTGCCGCAGCATCTGTAAGAATCTTGGAAGCCCTGTCCGGCCCGCATGTGATTGCGACCAAGTCGCCCCCTCCCCCTTCTTTCAGTTGGAGTGCATACTCGAGCGCATATTCGTCATACGGGCTCATCGACCACTTGCTCACTGCGCTCTCATCTACCCTTCCTCCGGAGACGGTGATTTTTGCGGTAGTATCTGGAACCTGCTTTAGTAGAACTGCTATTGTCATGATATCCCTACGGGCTGTACGACTGCTGTCCCCTCTATCAAGATTCACCCGTGGCAATTACAGAGCCAATTCGACTATTCCAGGGTGCGTGTGAATGCCTGGATGCCCGTAATGTGTCTGCCAAGTATGAGATTATGGATATCATGGGTGCCCTCGTACGTCTTTACCGACTCCAAATTTGCCATGTGCCTCATTACTGGATACTCGTCTAGGATCCCATTTGCACCGTGAATGTCCCTCGCGGCACGAGCAATCTCTAGTGCTATGTCGACATTGTTCATCTTAGCGAGTGAGATATGTTCAGGAATCCACGTACCTGCATCCTTTTTCTGGGAGAGGTGGTAGGCCAGAAGTTGAGCCTTCGTGATTTCCCTGAGCATCCAAGAGAGTTTATTTTGGACCAATTGGTATGACGCGATAGGATGATCGAATTGGATCCTGCTCATTGCATACTCCTTTGCAGAGTCAAAGCAGGCCTGAGCCGCTCCCACGGCTCCCCACGAGATTCCATACCTAGCATTGTTTAGGCAGGAAAACGGGCCCCTTAGGCCCTTGACGCCGGGAAGTATCCTGTCCTTGGGAATTTTGCAGTCTTGGAAAACAAGCTCACTGGTGACCGATGCTTTCAGTGAGTGCTTACCCTTCATTTCAGGAGCTGTGAACCCCTCATCCCCCTTCTCAACGATGAATCCCCTGATGACTCCATCTAGTTTGGCCCAAACGACCGCTACCTGTGCTATGGTGCCGTTAGTAATCCACATCTTTGCCCCGTTCAAGAGGTAGTGATCCCCCATGTCTTCGGCTTTGGTAATCATGTCGCCCGGATTAGACCCATAGTCTGGCTCAGTCAGGCCGAAGCATCCGACCCACTCCCCGCTGGCCATTTTTGGTAGGTAGTGATTTTTCTGCTCCTCCGAACCAAAATCCCAAATTGGGTACATGGCAAGAGATCCCTGCACAGATGCGAATGAACGAAGTCCACTATCGCCCCTCTCGAGCTCCCTGCAAATAACGCCGTATGCAGTGTAGGAAAGTCCAGGGCAACCGTATCCCTCCAAGGGGGCACCAAGAACCCCCATTTCGCCTAATTCGACCCTCCACTCATCGGGGAATACCTCGTCCCTGCAGGCTTGCTCAATCTTGGGCAAGACTTCGCTATCTACAAAGTCCCTGACCAAATCCCTGACCATCCTTTCTTCTTCTGTCAACAGTGAGTCAACATCGTAGAAGTCTAGGGCGTCGTACGGCATGTTCTCGTGTCGTTGCGAAGGCATTTACCTCATCAAGGTATGGCAGTGATAGTACACTACTTCCTACCTCTTCTTCTTCGTCTCGAATCCCTCTTTGAGAACTCCTTCTCTTCCTCTGAGCCAATCTTCATGGTGACCCAGTGACTAAGTTCTGGGGACATGGACATCAGTATACTGAGGACCACTCCCAAGATCACTAGGGGAAAAACAACCATGATGACTAGCCCCATCAGTCCATCAATCCATGAATCCCCCGATGGGGGATGAAAACTCAAGATTGTTCCCCTGTCGGTAAGAATCCAGCCACTGTCCCTGTCAGTCGCCCATGTTGCAACAATCCTTTCTCCCGAAACCGTGGAGTCAAACTCAACCACGTCAGAGTTCTCTAGCCAAGGGAAGGATGCATTCATCCCAGCATCGTGCTCAACTAAGGAGAATGGCGTTAGAAGAATTATTGACCTGTCTTCATGCTGGCTATCGATGCCTGTGAACACCCCTCCGGCACCTGAAATCTCGCTAATGCTGACTTCGGAAGACGACGGACTACTTGCATCTAGATCAACCATCCCTACGGCGTCTCCCGAGGTAAACACGCAAACATCCGTTGTCTTCGGGCACACCATTCCATTCCAAGGGTATATCCCCCCTCCTACCCAGTGCAAAGAGTGATCTCTGTCGATTATCGCAATCCCATCATAAGTCGTGCCGACCACGCAAAGTAGAATTTCTCCATGACACTCTATTTCTGTTATTTCGCTCCCAGTCCCAAGCCCCTCTAGGACATGAACCTCAGCACCTCCGTCACTAGAAGCCCTCATCCTCCATATTGTGCCATCCTCTGATCCCACGTAAGCCCAGGACCCGCCCTGGTTCCAAGCGACGGCAGTCAGGGAAGAATCCCCGAACTCCTCATGCCCCCCTGCATCGGTCACGGAGTGGTCATCCGCAGAGTACCTGAGAACTACCCCGTCCTTTCCAACAATGAGTGCGGTTAGCCCACCTGGATGGTAGTCAGCGTCGTTGAGCTCAGACTCCCCAGTCGCTGGCATAGGTACCTGAATCGATGGATCCGCTGCATTGATCATTTTCATTACCGACTCTTCCCCATATGCAAGTACCCACCTGCCCGAAGGATCCAGAGTCGCGCCATTCAGGCCTAAATCATTGGAAGATAGACTATCCATATCATCCAGCACTACTGCTGACTCTGCTTGCACAGCAGCGGCTGAAGATAAGGTGGCACAAAGCATTGCCAATATCAATAATGCCGCCCGTGCCACGACCCTCCGAGGCGCAACAATGGTTTAGCCCGTTCGACCGACTACTTCAGGCACCAATGTCAAGGCAGAATTGAAGAGTGACTCACCCAGCGCAAACACATGGAGCGATTCGACGTCAGACGTGGTGTAATCAAGGAAGTAAGTGGCGAGGGCGGACTTTCCGCATTAGCGGGAAGGTATTTTGAACAAGTTGAGAGCACAGGTGATAACTCATTCTCAGGTTCTCATGGAATCATGACCTCGATAAGTGGTAGCTATGTGGGAAGCGCACTGATGATTGATGTCACCAATGTCCCTCCGAACTTCGATGATCCGGAAGAGGTAAAATCCGCGATGGACGCTAGGAAGAGGTGGACTTCATTTCTTGACGAGGCCACTGGTTACAATTCCAAGCAGAGGGGCGACAAAGCGAAAGAATGGGCCAAAAAGGCATCTAAGGCCAAGTCCGCAATTAGCGCTACTCGACACTTCATAGAGATGGCAGATTCGCTCCCGCAGGACAAGATTTCAGAGGCAGAGTCAATTATAGCAGAGATTGAGCAGGCTTTGGAGTCAAATGACAATACGAAAGCAGCCGGGCGAGCTGAAAAGCTAAACAAGATGTTCAATTAGGTGATAGAATGAGCGAAATGGACCCCCTATCTAACTTAGACAAGGGGTCCCTTGATGCCATACAATCCATGTTCTCTGGCTGTGAGGAGGTCGTGGGTGTGGAACACGTTGCTTCTGTTCTCTCAGGCGCACCATCCCACTCGGGGGATGGCCAACTTGTGGCATATATCGGATTGGAGCCTAGTGGGAAGGCACATTTGGGTTGGGTCATCTTATCGGACACAATTCGCAATCTCCTGGATTCACAGATCAATGTCATCATACTTCTGGCCGACTGGCATGCCTGGGTGAATGACAAGTTTGATCGTGATATGGGCAAGATCTCATTGGCTGGAGATTACATGATGGAGGTCTTCAGGGCCCTTTTGGGGAATCCCACAGAGGGAGAAGGTCCGGGTCAGGTCAGATTCATCAGAGCCTCCGAGGTAATGGACTCTGGAAAATACTGGGAGAGGGTGCTCAGGTGCTCCAAGAATATGAGCCTATCAAGGGTCAGAAGGACTTTCAGCATAATGGGGAGGGAAGAGGACTCATCCGATCATGACCTATCAGCCTTCTACTATCCCGCTCTTCAGGCAGCTGATATTTTCGAATTAGAAGTAGATATTGCATTCGGAGGGATGGACCAGAGGAAAGCACACATGTACATGAGGGAGGTAGCGGATAGGAATGGCTGGACAAAGGCCACATGCATCCACACCCCAATGTTATCGGGACTCAAGTCATCCGGAGGTCGTATGGACTCGTTCGATCACAAGATGTCGAAATCAGACCCCAACAATGCAATTCTTTTGCATGACGATCTCGAATCCCTGAGAAAGAAGATGAAGAAGGCATTCCTGGAGGTTGGAAACCCCTCCTCAGCGGTATTCGAGATGGTTGAGCATGTCATCCTACCTAGGCTAGGGACGGTTAGGGTAACGCCTGACCCAAAATACGGCGAACCTTCCGAGTTCAGCGATCCGGAATCCTTCAGAAATGCCGTTTCTGATGGCGCCGTCCACCCATTGGATGCAAAAATGGCAGTTGCGGATGGACTAGCCGAGGTCCTATCCCCAGTATCCGAACACTTCTCATCCAACTCAGAGCTTATGGAGGCAATAAATTCCATTACCGGCCCCCAGTAGGTCGTTGAAATATTGACTTTGAGGATATTTCTCCGGGGCAGGTATCATAACCCCGTCGTCGCCGGGCGAGGATGAGGGAAACTATGCCAGAGGTCGGTATAGACGACATAGCGATCTATTTTCCCCGACTCTATTTTGACATGAAGGACTTCGCAGAGTTCAGGGGCGCCGACTTCAGCAAGTTGAACAAGGGACTGGGCCTTTCGGCCATGGCAATACCGGATTTCCACGAGGATACGGCAACAATGGGTGCGAATGCTGCTTCAAGACTGATTGACAGAAATGGGATAGACCCAAGCTCGATTGGAAGAATCTACCTTGGAACCGAGTCGGCACTTGATGGCGCCAAACCAACAGCCACCTACATCATGGATATGCTGGAACAGAAGTACTCTCCAGAATTCGGTGCTGAATGCTTCAGGAACTGCGACGTTGTTGACTTGACGTTCGCATGCATTGGAGCGGTAGATGCAATGCACAACACTCTAGACTGGGTGGCAAGGGGGGGCATCGAGGAAGATCGAATTGGAATAGTTGTATTCGCTGACAATGCAAAGTACGATCTTGGCTCCAGTGGAGAGTACACACAGGGGGCCGGTGGTGGTGCAATACTGATCAGGCATAATCCAAGACTTCTGGCAATTCCCGACATCTGGGGAGTTTCCACTATGCCGGTTCATGATTTCTTCAAGCCACGTAGAGAGGTGGATACCAGGTCAATCATTGAGAATGTCTTGGAATTAGCAATAGAAAGTGGAGAGAAAGTCAAGGATGGGCTCGTAGAGAAGATCCTGAAGGTCCTACCTACGTCAAGTAAGAAGGATGAATTAATTTTTGAGAATGACAAACTGATGATACACAAGGACATGCCGGTTTTCGATGGCCAGTTTTCCAACAGGTGCTACTCCGAGTCAGTAAAAACCGCATTCATAGATTTCAGGGCCAAGGCAATCAGAGATGGTAGGTATGACCCGGAAAACGACGAAATTCTAACAGAGCAGTGGATGAGGATTATCGTTCACCTGCCTTATGCCTTCCAAGGAAAAAGGATGTTTCCAGATGTTTTCAGACATGACAGACGGCATCTCCCATTGTGGGAAGAGATCGTAAATGAGATCGGCCCCGAGCCTTTCCCCGAGGATTTTCCGGGCACTAAAGAGGGTATCGAAGAATTTGAGAAGGCGAACGATCAGTATAGAAGGCTGATTTCGAAGACTGAACAATTCAAGGAATTTGCTGAGATGAGGATAGAGAAGACCCAGAGGGCATCCAGTTTGATAGGCAATCAGTACACCGGATCTATTTTCCTAGCCCTCATGTCTACCGTGGAGAGTGACTACCTTGATGATGTAGAGATGGAAGGAAAGAAAGTCGGCCTTTGCGGTTATGGCTCTGGTGCCAAGGCCAAGGTTTTCGAGGGAGAGGTCCAGTCTGATTGGAGGGCCATGGCTTCTAGATTCAAGCTATTTGAGAGACTCGCAGATCGTCACGCAATTGACAAATCTGAGTACGAGGAACTTCATCGTGGTAGTAGGAAGGACTCAGTCCTGCCACCGAAGGGAGAATTCGCTTTAGTTGGCATAGGAGTCGATGGTGATCTAGAGGGCCAGCGAAGATATTCCTGGTTCGACTAGTCACTCTGGCCTAATTGAACGGCTGATCACTATTCTTTGGACCTCTTGAGTACCCTCGTAGATTTGAGTTATCTTGGCATCCCTGAAGAATCTCTCCACGGGGAAGTCTGTTGTATATCCATAACCCCCAAGGACTTGGACCGCCCTTTCCGTTACCCACATAGCAGTATCGCCAGCAAAAAGTTTGGCCATGCTGGCTTCTTTGGTGTGCCTTGGGGCTCCTTCATCGTAATGCTTCTTCTTCGCCCAAGCCGCTCTGTATACCATCATCCTAGAAGCATCAATTCTCGTTGCCATTTCGGCCAGATAGTTACCAATACTCTGGTGTAGTGCGATTGGCTTTCCAAATGCCTCCCTTTCGTGGGCATAGTTCAGTGCAGACTCGTAAGCCCCTTGGGATATTCCCAATGCCTGAGCAGCGATCCCAATTCTTGAATTATCCAAGGCGTTCATTGCTATCGGGAATCCATTTCCAGCCCCCTTCAAAACGTTCTCAACCGGTACCTTGCAATCTTCAAGGAGCAATGAGCACGTGTCGGAGGATCTTATCCCTAACTTGTCCTCCTTCTTTCCGACTGAAAAACCCTCAAATGCCTTTTCAACAATGAATGCAGTAGTTCCCCCATGCTTCTTCACTCCGAAATCCGGATGATCAACATCCTTAGCAAATAGGACATAAATGTCAGCACTACTTCCATTGGTGACCCACATCTTCTCACCGTTCAGGATGTAATGCGTACCATCTTCGCTTAGCTTAGCCTTGCAACTCATGGCCGCAGCATCGGTCCCTGCGCCTGCCTCAGAAAGTGAATAGGCCCCAATTTCTTCGCCTGCCAGCCTACTTAGGTACTCCTTCTTTTGAGACTCATTTCCATGAAGGGCTATTGTTTTCGAACACAGGCCGACATGAACACAGTACATCACAGAGAACGAGGGATCGACTCTAGCGAGTTCTTCCACAATTATTGCCTCGGTTATGTCATCTACGGGGCTACCGCCGTATTCCTCTGGGATGGTAATCCCCTGGAGGCCATATTCACAGAAGGAGGCCCACTCATCAAGGGGGGCCCTCTGCTCCTTGTCCCTCTCCAAAGTTGATGGTGAAAGAACGTCCTCCGCAAATCCTCTGACCATCTCTCGAATCATGCTCTGCTCTTCATTCTCAGCGAAATCCATGGGCATCTCCGATACTCCGAAAGGCCGGACATTGTTAATCTCTCTTGGAGTAGTATGGTAATTCTACAATCGAATAGTTGAAAACGGAATTCATTGGGCGGCCGGACGAATCACATGGCAGATGGCGACTACTCGGAGTTCAGCATCGCTCACGACAGACTGTACACATTGGAGCATTTGTGGCTCCAAGTACTCGATGAAGACAAGGACGAGGGAACTACTAGCATCAAGATAGGGCTTAGCGAATTTTTGATGGCGGAGTATGGAGAAGTAGTACAGGCAGTGCTAGCTAGGCCAAGGGACGACGGAGAGTATGAGATTGAGGGGGACTCCGGTCTTTCGGAAGACGACGAGACCGATACGGCCCAAACTTTCTCCTCTGGCGGCGACCAAGTGGGGATTGACGACTTGGTGATAACCATAACCACGAAATTTGATGGCGAATTTGATAGAATCTTATTCAATGCCCCATTCCCCTGCAAAATTTCTGAATTGAATGGCCATGTGGAGGACAATCCTGACTTACTCAATGAGGAAGCGTACGGAGATGGATGGTGCATTATAGTCAAGACCCAATCCGACTATTTTGACGAGGATCAATTCTTGAATAAGGACGAATATATTGAGATGTTGAATGAGCTTCCCTAGGGCCATTCCAAAATCTTCCAATCTACAGGGTCTGAACCTTCCCAGTCGATTACATTTAGTTGTTCTAGTACCTCCTCGTATGTAGCCAAGTCCCCTTCGACTTGCTTCCTATGAAGCCAACCCTTCAGCGTTCCTAGGCGCGGACCTGGGGGAAGTCCAGTTTCACGAGAAAGGTCCTCCCCATTAACCAGTGGGTGAATGCCAGCCTTTAGGTCACCAACATCCCCTAGTGCTTCAGAGAAAGACGCTGTATCCTGCCCCAGCCTTCCTAAGTAGTCAAGCACTCTCTCCCTTCTTCTGTCAGGAAGGGCTGCAGAGAACACCCTGAGGTATTCCACACTCTTCTCTAACTCCTCCTCCTTGCAATCATGCAAGAAGCAAACCTCGTCCAGAGTAGAATTACTTAGCATCAATTCCTTTCTTAGAATTCCACGTAATTTCCTACCACTTCCATCGAAGCCCCTTGAAAGAATTGCCAGATTCACTTCTAAATCGTTACCAAGTGAACACCCAGATTTCTCCAGTAAGGGGCCTGAAATAGATTCTAAAACACCCATTTTCTCCATTTCAGTAACTATCTCATCGGCCCAATCTCCTGTGAGGATAATGGATAACTCAGAGCAAATCCTTTCCTTAGAAACCATTTCTAGCATCCCAAGGTTAGATGAAATGGCATCGTATAGCCCCTCATCCATTTCTCGCACTCCATTATCCCCTCCATCCATGAACCTGAACGCCCTTAGGATCCTAAGACCATCCTCTGAGATTCTTTCTCTGGGATCCCCAACGGAGGTCAGCAGTCCCCTCAGAAGATCTTCCCTTCCTCCGAATGGATCAATCAAACAGTCCGCACCATAGGGATGCTCTAGAGCCATCGAGTTAATTGTGAAATCTCTTCTGGAAAGGTCCTCTTCGATATTCTCACCGAATTCGACATTATCCGGTCTTCTCCCGTCCCCGTATGACCCCTCACTCCTTAGCGTTGTAACTTCCCAAATATCGTTGCTACCCGCCTCTTCATTGAGTCTCACATGAACAGTGCCGTATTTCGCACCAACCATCAGGGATCTCGGAAAAATGGTCTTTACTTCATTTGGATGGAGTGTAGTTGCAATATCAACGTCTGTGCCCTTTCTTCCTGAAATGAATTCCCTTACCCAGCCACCAACTATCCACGCTTCACCCTTGCTCCTCAGACCCTCGAGGACCATCAAATCCTCGGGCCGCAATAATGGATGTGCATGCTCCATGAACGTTCCGAGGGCCCCGACAACATCACTTCTTCGGAAAATAGCGCTCATGGCACTAGGTCTTCATGACCTCCAAGCATTTCGCTCCCTTCGTCCCTTGGGGCCCCTGGGTTAGCAATGTCAAAGCTGAACATATCCCCTAGTACAGGCCATAGTGCGCCCATCCACTCCATTTCAGACATTAGCAACTCAATTACCGGGTGCTCAAGAATCTCCTCCTCCGTCGAGTCTTCATCAATCTCTGGTATTCCATCTGGAAGCCCCCTGAGTGATTCAATCAGTCCTTCTAGCCTAACTAGAGCCTCACTTTCCGGTTCTATCGAGCCACCAATCATTTCGACAATATCTTCGAGGTGTTCAGCAAGAAGCTTTGGCTCAAATGGATTCTTTTCCGAGTCCTCGATGTCAACTGGGCCGAATACAACACCACCTAGGTCCGTGTCCATCCAGACTCCTCCCTGCCACTCTCTTTTCAGTAGCCTCTGGTTCAAGTGCCCACCAAATGGCCCCAGAATGAAGCCACCCTCCTCAATTAGTAAGTCAAGATAGTGTGGAATTTCTCTGACAGAACCTGTAATCAGGACTCTGCTAACGTCTCTTTCCCATCCGGGGTCTTCCATCGATTCGGGGCCAAGAACCCTGATGACACCATTAACATCAATTTTCTCCAGACACTCAATTGTATGCCTCTTGACTTCTTCATTCGGCTCAATTACAGACACAGTCCCACCGGGTCCAATTATCCAGTCAATTAGTGACGCAATATATCCGCCCTTGGACCCTATTATGATGACGTTCTGATTCTCCGAGATCTCAAGATGGTGCAACAACGTCACCACCATATGTGGAGCTGATATTGTCTTCGCACCACCGGCCTCTGTGACCAAGAAGGGCACGGGTCGGTCGTGCCAGAAATTCTCAAGGGAATGCTCAGTGAAAAGTGACGGATCCACTTCAGACATCGCTCCATAAATCTCCGAATTCACGGGTATTCCAGCTTCAATCAGTCGTTCCAAGAGCTCAGATATGTCCGTCAACCCCCCTCTCCTCCGGGGGTCGTTCAGCCGCAGTCCATTTGAACACAACGCCCCCCGGGTCATATTGGGGTCCGTGGTCTAGGGGTTATGACGTCGCTCTTACAAAGCGAAGATCGCAGGTTCAATTCCTGCCGGACCCACCAATATCTGCTCCTACAGGAATAATTTTCAGAAATTCCGCGTTTTCTCAATACTGAAAACGTCAAGAAGTGGTGCATGGGCGGAAGTTCGTGGTCGAAGAGACCGCCGGCCTTGCATCTCGCGTCGCAAGGAGGCTTCGCAAGAGGGGATGGACCGTTTCCGTCGCAGAGTCATGCACTGGCGGACTTCTCGCCTCAATTATCACAGATATTTCCGGCGCATCTGGCTGGTTCAATCAAGGTTGGGTTACATATTCAAATGAATCTAAGATGCGCGAATTAGGCGTAGAGAAATCCGCCTTTGACGAGGGTGAGGCGGGGGCCGTTTCCCATGAAGTCGCAATTCAAATGGCACGTGGTGCCAAGTACCAGTCTTCATCTGATGTCGCAATTGCAATTACGGGAATAGCTGGGCCGGGTGGCGCTACCGCCGAGAAAGAAGTCGGCAGGGTCCACGTGGCGGTAATGGCAGGGGACTATTTCCTTTCAAGAAGGATGGATTTCGGGGATAACGACAGATTGGACAACAAGAAATCCTTCGTTTCTTTCGCCCTCAGGCTTTCACTGGAGGCATTGGACAGAGTGAAGGAGAATGAGGCCATCGTGGAACGCGTAATTAGCGAGGCCTCTTCCGAAGCAGTATTGGATACTTCAAAGCTAGATCCTTCCTCTGAGGAATGGGAAGGGAGCCTGGATTGGAATGTAGAGGACTACTCAAAGACAGTGGCCGAGGAGATTGGCAAGGTAGACCTCTCATCACTAGCCGACTGGGATGAGTAGCATCCGCTTGTTTTCTCGTGTTTTTATCGATATCATCATGAGCGTCCCGGCCGCTTATCGACATCATGGCTGAGGACGACTGGCCCGAGAGGCAGCGGATACTAGCATCCGCGGGCATTCTCGTTCTAGCATCGGCAAAGGACAGGATTCAGCAAATTCCTGATATTCAGCCACTAATCGAGGCAGCCCGCTCATCCGGAGTAAGGATGCTTGACTCAAGAACCGTTGAAGAACTTCTCACCCTGGTTCCCACACATGAATCTCCAATCATCGTATCTACTTCTGCTAGGACTGAACAGACCACCCTTCCGGACTCACAGAGCCCTTCTTCGCATGGACGGGTAGTAGCTCCTTCTAGCGCCCTAGATCTTGCTCCTCCGCCAAGGCCACATGGCTTGGCACATTATGACTTGGCAGAGTTCCCAATGCAGGCAAGGGACGTCGATGCAGAAATTGAAGTACATTTTGACATTACTGGTCGTTCTGTTACGGAGGGTAAAATGTCGGATATGAAAGCATGTTTCACCGACAGATTGAGGAGGATAAGGGGTATGATGGTAAACTCAAACGTGCTTCCGAGAAGGCCGATATCTGCCTCAGAAGCTTGGAGGAATAGGCAGCGGCATTCGACCAAGGATTATGAAATTACCATGGTAGGCCTAGCTAGTGAGATGCGTTGGACAAAGAACAAAAATCTGATGTTTGTTATCGAAGACGAATCCAGTCAGATTTCATGTATTTTGAAGCCGCCCTCTGATGCATCTGAGGTTCATCCCGCGCTCGACGGACTCATGAATGACGACGTCATAGGGGTAAGTGGATCATTTCTCATCGGAGAAAGAGACCCAATATTCTTCGTCCAGGATATTCACCTACCTCCTCTGGGAAGGCACTCAAAGAATAGTGCAGGACAGGATAGAGCGGTTTCTGCGGCATTCCTTTCCGACATGCATGTTGGAAGTATGACATTCTTGGGCCCCCAGTGGGAGAAGATGATTAATTGGTTCAAGACCGACCCTCTTGCTAGGACTATCAAGTATTTCGTCCTAAGTGGGGATGGCGTGGATGGTGTCGGAATCTATCCCGGACAAGATAGGCATCTGGCGATAAAGGACTTATTCCAGCAGTATGGTGAGCTTGCCAGACTACTTGAGGAAATCCCGGATTGGGTAGATGTCATAATCCTGCCCGGTAATCATGACGCCGTAAGGCCAGCCGAGCCCCAACCAGCATTAGACCCAGAAGTTCAGCAAGACTACTCGGATACCACCTTTGTTGGCAATCCATGCGACTTCAGTCTAAACGGTGTCAGAGTCCTTTCTTACCACGGGAAGAGTATTGACGATTTTGTCGCCACTTTGAGATCCGTGTCTTATTCGGAACCGGAGAGGGCTATGCAGGCAATGCTTGAGAGAAGGCATCTAGCTCCCTCATGGGGCGGCAAGACCCCCCTTTCTCCCGAGCCTGAGGACAATCTGGTGATCTCATCAATTCCGGATATTTTCGTCACAGGACACGTTCATGGCCACTTTGTTGGTGGGTACAAGGGCACTACCATGGTTCATAGTTCGACATGGCAGAACCAGACAGATTTCCAGAGGATGCTGGGGTTCCAACCAAAGCCATGCATACTGACCGTTGTCAATTTGCACACCTTTGCGACAGCCTCAATACCATTCGCATGATTATCTTGGGAACTCTTCACCATCGAATATGTAGGGCCAAATTTTCCTAAGATCATTTCCCTCGACTACAGGAACCCCTGCTTCACTGAATACGTCTCTAGCCAAATTCCGGGCCGGATTGAATCCGATAAATGAAGACCCTTCAATCATCATCGATAGATCAGTACTCGAGTCCCCCACTGAAACAATTCCTGCTGGATCCATGTTATTTATTCGTGACAATTTCTCGACCATAATGTCCTTTTCGTGAGACAGAACCCTGGCCTTCATAGGCCCCCTCAGAAAACCGTCTTCGTCCCAATCAAAGCCATTTGCCGCCCAGTCATCAACTCTGAGCATGTTTGCAATAGCGCCTACGAAGATATCCACTCCCGCTGAGACAATAGCAACATAAACACCCCTCTTCTGCAATTCCTCAACCACATCCCTCGCACCCGGCATAAGGCCAATCCCGGAGTAAGCTCTCATGATGTCGTCCCTATGGATCTCGGGACTCACCCCCGTCCAAAGTCTGATGTCGTCAGCCATGAACTCGTCATCTGACACCTCTCCAGCTAGGAATCGGCGAAGCATTTCCTTGTTCTCGGTTCCGAAGTAATCGTGAATATTCTGCCAGGATGATCCGTTGTCGGTAAGGACCCCATCACAGTCGAATACCACCGCTACAACGTCCTTCATACTACGACGTCGCGTATTTCACACTTAAGTTGTGCAGCGATGACTTGATTCCTGAGTTAGCTAGCCGGACCACATGGACGAGCACTACCATGGTGGAGGCTCAGCGATCAAGGTCAGCATGCTATTCTTCGGGCCATTGGCAGAAAGGTTCGGACAAAGGGAGGTCACGGTGTCATTGGACTCCGGCACAACAACCTCCCAACTGATTGAGAGGTTCGAACTCAGAGGTATGCTGGACTTAGGACTGAGGGTCGCTGTCGACGGCAAGATGGATGCAGATTTGGACAAGCCCCTCTCAGACTCAACAGAGGTCGCATTCCTCCCACCTGTTTCTGGAGGCTAGCAAGTTTAACTCCGAAGCATTCAACCGAGTAATCCCTTTCGAGAGTACGGTAGACATGGCATTGGGGGCCCCTGAGGCAATAATCATCGTGATTTTCGGAATACTGGTTTTTGGGGCGGATAAGATTCCCAAACTGGCTAGAAATGTCGGCAGGGCCAAAGGAGAATTCCAGCAAGGAATAATGGAAACTACATCAGCATCATCTGCTGAGTCAGACATGGATAGGGGTGGCATGACAGAAGAAGTCGCATCCGAGTCAGAGTAATCAAACTCTCCTTAATTTCAGCTCAGAACCACATTCTGGACATTCCCCAAAATCTGAACGCCTCATATTAGGAAATTCTGGACTCGCCTTAACGGCTTTACAGCCAACACAACGCAACTCCCATGACCAAGCCTCGGTGATCCCTTCTTCCGCTATCCCCCGCCACTCAATCCCAATTGAGGATGAGACATTCTGCATCCTGTAGTCATCAGTAACAAGTATTGCAGATTTTTCATACGCAAGGGCGATCAATGAGACGTCTATTTCCGAAAGTCCCGACATGTCACCCGTTCTTCTCGCTGCATCCTTTGCCACCTCAAGTGACGAATCCAGTGGATCCATACTGATTGCGCCCATCGATTCTAGAATCTTGCCCCTATCGGGAGAAATATTCAGTAATTCTGACTCTTGTCCAGGAACAATCAGAGACCCAGAAATTTCTGATATTGGCCACCCAATTAGAGCAGACGTGTCAAGTACAAAAACGCCCGTCATGCCATTCGCTAGCGGACTCCCCCTTTCATTACTGCCGATTGCCCGTAAGAGATGCCTCGAAACCACCAGTTCATTATAGCAATGCCCGGGACGGACGTGTATGGGCACCATTGTCTCACAGGAGACGATCGATTCAGTAATCGAATGGGCGGATGGACTAGGATTACTGGGTTTGGCCGCTCTTTCTTCCACCGAGGCCGCTCTACAACCAATTCCCCCTGATCCATTGGTGTGGAAAATGGTTCTTGACGCGGATTCAGGGATTGGTATTGCGACGGTAGTTTCTGTGGCCGTCCTCTCAAGTGTCCTAGGTGCTGTTGTAGGCTACGCTATTGGCATGTACGCAGGAGGATGGGTTCTGGAGAGGCTCGTCCCCGAACCGACAATAAGGAGGCTTAACGTGCTCATGGAAAGGTACGGCGCGGCTGGAATTTTCATTGCTGCAGTATCGCCAATTCCCTACAAGGCCCTTGCATGGATAGCCGGGGCCGGACGTATGGATTTGCGTGTCTTCATCGCCGCTGGAATTTTCGGCAGAAGCCTCAGATTCGGAATTCCCGGATTTTTACTCGGTTCATATGGAGAATCAATGGTTCAGTCACTTAACTGGGTTAACTTTTCACTAGTGTCCATAGTAGGCCTCATCGTTGTAATACCAGTCGCGAAGTGGTGGAATTCATTACTCGAAGAATAAGTACGAGTGACAATTTCGACCCCCGATTCGATTATGTGGTAGTGACATCTCGGAAGAGTGCAGCTCGCGTGGTGTAGTGGCCCATCATTCTGGGTTTTCGATCCGGCGACCCGGGTTCGAATCCCGGCGCGAGCACCAAAATCAGTCAACTTCGTGAATATCTGTGTCCAGATTCATTTGTGAGGCCATTTCTATCACAATCCTTGTCCACTTGCTGGTCGGAGAAGGCAAGGCCAATACATGAGTAGCGGAATTCACAATCTTCTCCGTAAGGGAGTTCGGTGCTTCGGGCCTTCCTCCGTCTAGAAGTCCAGTTTTCGGGTCGTTCCATTCTTCCGTAAATACCGCGATAGGAATTGAGTTGTTATCGGACCACCTCTCTGCTAAGTAGTCAACTCCACTGGCCCCCCCTACAATGATCAAGTCAGGGTAGCCGTAATTCTCAATCCATCCGCCCATGGCCTCTTCGAATTTCCTATAGTCATAGAACCTACTCGAACCGACGATTGCTAGATTGATTATTGACCCATCTTTGTTCAAGTCACGACTACCTAGGCGCTCGACGATATCTTGCCCCCGTCCCACTTCCATACTGGTTGCCGATGAGGGTGCCCAACAATAAACCTCCCCCGTAGGATGCCGATTTGAGGAATTATTGCAGAAGTTTGTCAGCAATGTAACTCCCGCTCTTCACTAGAATGTTGAATATTTTTTCAGCAAGTGAGTTGATATGTCTCCTCCTAGCCCCTCGGCTCGGGGTGTCACCATAGCATTAGATGTGGAGGAAATCCGCTCACATTTCCCAATCCTGCATAGAATTCTTCCCAATGGAAAACCCTTGGTCTACTTTGACAACGCCGCAACGTCACAAAAGCCCCTGGTGGTCATTGACGCAATGTCCGATTTCTACAAACAGTACCACGCAAACGCCCACAGAGCTAACCATACATTAGCCGATGAATCAACAGCGGCTCTCGAGAGTGCCAGAGACAGGATCGCCAAGTTCTTCGGCACGAGTGAGAATCAGATGATTTACACAGGTAGTGCAACCGAAGCGATGAATCTAGTAGCATATGGGTGGGCCAGGTATAATCTCGAGAAAGGTGACGTTGTGGTCACTACCGAGATGGAGCATCATGCCAACATTGTGCCTTGGCAGGAACTATCCAAGGAGAGGGGTATAGAACTCAGGTACGTTCCCATTGATACCGAGAACTTCACACTCGACTATGATGCAATGGAAGTGGCCATTCAGGGTGCTTCTCTGGTCTGCGTTGGACACGTCAGTAATGTCCTAGGTGTTAGAAATGAAATCGAGAGAGTAATCGAGATGGCCCACTCCCAGGGTGCAAGGGTAGCATTGGACAGTGCTCAGGGAGCTCCACACGAGAGGATAAATTTTGATGAGCTCGGCGCTGATTTTTGCTCGATAGCCGCACATAAGATGGCGGGCCCCACCGGTATAGGATGCTTACTTGTTAGGCCTGAAGCACTCTCTGAGATGGGACCATTTTTGACAGGCGGATCAATCGTGAAAAGAGTCTCAAAAGAAGACACACTTTTTCAAGATGGATATGCAATGTTCGAGACTGGCACTCCAAGGATGGCAGAAGCCATTGGTTGGCATGCCGCTGTTGATTGGTTGGAGGAAAATATTGACTTCGATGAGGCACACGAACACGTGCATGGAATCGCTTCTTGGATGGCTTCAGAGATGCGAGAAATCCCCGGAATTACAATATTTGGTAATCCTGAAATGGAGGAGGCCATCGGAGTCGTTTCTTTCCTACATGACACTATTCAGGCACAAGATCTAGGATACCTCCTAGATGCAGGGGGCTTTGCCGTGAGAACTGGACATCACTGCGCTCAGCCATTGATGGAGGCCATGGGAGTGGGATCAACAAATCGGGCCTCGGTTTGGTTCTACAATACAATGGAAGAGGCGGAGGCGTTTGTTTCCCACTTGAAAAATATCGTTGAAAGGTTCTCTTGATCGTAAATCGAACCCTCGCAACGGTGAAATCCCCACTGTACCTAGCACCTCCATGGCAGACGAGAGCGAGTGGTCAGATGAGATCGTCGAAATTGTTGAGAGATTCCAGTCCTGCTTCGACGACATGGAGAGGCTAGAACTTCTCTTCGAGTACGCTGAGAAGCACCCCTCGACTCTCCCCATGGAGCTTTGGGATGATGAAAATATGGTACACGGTTGTCAATCTAGGGCTCATGTGGTATGCTCACTCGACAAAGAGGGGGGATTCATTGCCGAAGGGGGCGCCGACGCTCAGATAGTTCAGGGACTAATGGCCATCACAGCAATAGCTGTAAACGGAAAAACCCCAGACAAGGTGGCAGAGCACGATCCCTCTTACATCGAGGGCATGGGACTTAGTAGGATCCTTACTCCTAGCAGGGCAAATGGATTCATGAACATGGTTAGGAAGGTCAAAGAAGAGGCATCCTCGCTGATTTGATGTGATAATATGGTAAACGTGGAAGATGTCAGAGAATCCCTCGCCCCTGTCGAAGATCCAGAAATGAAGATCTCAGTCATTGAATTGGGCCTAATTTATGACATCAGGCTAGAGGGAGAGGGCGACTCAACACACGTGGAGATAGATATGACATTGACAAGTCCCGGATGCCCAATAGCACCGGAACTTATGGCAGCAGTTCACAGAGCAGCCGCCCAAACCCAGGGCATCGATTCGGTTCATGTGAACCTTACATTCTCTCCTCCCTGGGATCCAAAGATACATGCCTCCGAAGACGCAAGAATAGACCTAGGAATATTCTAACTGCCTCTCTCCGCAGCTAGAACCGTATTAGACATCAGCATTGCTATCGTCATTGGCCCAACTCCACCTGGCACAGGTGTTATTCTCCCCGCGATTTCCTTAGCCCCTTCTTCCACATCTCCGACCAAGCGATTACCACTCTCTCTTGAATCATCATTTATGCGATTAATACCAACATCGATTACAGTAGAGCCGGGCTTTATCCATGCAGACTTCACCATCTCCGCCCTACCAACAGCAGCAATCAGAATGTCCGCCCCTCTGCAAATTTCCCCCAGTGAACCGGTCTTGGAATGGGCAATAGTGACTGTAGTATCAGCCCCTTTCTGGGCAAGAAGGATGGAGAGTGGCATCCCTACAATCCTAGATCTCCCAATCACTACGGCCCTCTTTCCCTCTAATTCCGGTCCGTAGTGTCTGAGGATCTCCATCACGGCTGAGGGGGTGCAGGGAACCAATCCATTTCTATCGCCCATCACAATTCTACCTAGGTTAGAAGGATGAAACCCGTCAACATCCTTGGCCGGGTCAATCGTCTCGACCACAGAAATCTCGTCGATCCCTTCCGGAAGTGGGCTCTGAACTAGAATCCCATGTACGGATTCATCCTCATTAAATTCCTGTATTTTGGAAATCAACTCCTCCTGACTAATTTCCGATGTTAGGTCTATTCTGGTACTGACAATCCCGATTCTCTCGCATGCCCTCTGTTTATTCCGTACATACACATGACTGGCCGGGTCATCCCCCACTATTATCACGGCTAAGTGGGGGCGGACCCCTTTCTCGGCCAAAGAGCGAACCCTTCTAGAAAGGCCATCTTCTATCTCTCTTCCAAGAGCTTTGCCATCAATTATCGCCGCTCCCATGTCGGTTCGTCAAGCAACTTCGCTAAGACCTTTCACATGATTGTTGGAGCCCCAGGAGGGAGTCGAACCCCCGACCGTCTGATTACAAATCAGATGCTCTACCAGGCTGAGCTACTGAGGCCTGTACCTCACAAGAGACAATTGCTATTGAACCCTTTAGTCGAACAAACTCTCGTAGGGGTTGATGCGTAACCCCTCTCTCGGATCATCGTGGCAGTTGGCGGATCGGATCACAGAAGGATCAACATGGTACTCTCCGCATGGCTATGTATAGCGATAGGTAGTGCAGTGATACTTTATTCGAGCTCATCGCCATTCTCTCTAGCTTTGGCAGCCCCCATTTCCATTGCCGGTGTCGTACTACTAGTAGTTGGTTTGGGGATGAGGGACGAAAGCTCAGTGGATCAGGAGACTATCGAAAATTGGGAGCCAGGGTCTGATATCCTACCAGATGCAGGAGGTCCGATGTATCGTATTGACACCACTTTGGTCGAGCCAATCAGGACTTCGATACTTTGCGGTAGGTGCGGAAATGTGCATTGGCTTGAAGGCGGCAGACCACATTTTTTTGAATGCCATATTTGTGAGGAAGAATTGTGGAGAGATGAGGAAGAGTAATCAAATAATTCTTCGGGAACCGTCAAGTGGGAAACTCTACTCGAAAGGCCGGGGATAATCTTGGAAATGAGTAACAATGAGCGAACATTGCTCAAATTCATGTTATCAGAACCATCCAGAACTTGGTCCTTAGATGAACTCCTTTCAGGTGCTGGCTGGGATGACCAGGTCCATGTTGCGGGCTCCGGTACGGCACTTTCCGAATTAGGTCTAGTTTCCATTAACGAAGAAATCGAGGCCTTTGTTTCTCTGGGAGAAGAGGGTGTGAAGGCCCATCAGGAGGGCCTTCTAGAGTTCAGAATTTGGAATTGCCTTTCTTCTCTGCCTTTGTCAGAGAGGACGATGAATAGGCTATTCGAGGAAGGGTTTGAGCGACACGAGGCAGGTCCGGGGATAGGTCTTCTGAAATCCCTAGGTCTTTCAATCAATTCTGGTAGGCTTGTCGTCGAGGACGAGATTTCTCTTTCCAATCAGATCTCAGCAAGAGCAGACTTCATCTCTTCATTGTCAGAAGGCCCTGTTGCCAAGCTAAAACTCGATGATGAAATGGTTAGCCACTTCCTAGGAAGGAAGGGATTAATTCTGATTGATGAGGAAATCTCTAGATTTTGGTCACTAACCGACGCTGGCTCATCGATTGAACCGTCAGAACTTGAGCATGTTGAGATGATTGGCGAGGTGACGCCAGAGCTTCTTCAGTCCGAAGAATGGAGGGGTGCGAAGTTCAAGCCCTTCGATGTAAATTCGCCAGCACCAATTCCCATGGGTGGGCGCCCCCATCCTATGCAGGCGTTGATAGAGAGGATAAGACAGGTTTTCTTGGAGATGGGGTTTTCAGAGATAGAGGGGGACTTTGTGCAGTCTGCAGGATGGAATATGGATGCGCTTTACATCCCGCAATCCCATCCAGCAAGGACCATGCAAGACACCTTCTACCTGTCTGAGCCTAGTCAGATCGACATCGACGACCACTACCTCGATTTATGGTCCAAGGTCCACGAGCACGGACATGACACCGGGAGCAAGGGATGGGGCGGCTCCTTTGACAAGGATGAGTCCCGTAGGCCGTTACTGAGGACCCATACGACTGTAAACACAGTAAGACACATCGCGGAGAATCCCGATGAACCGTCAAGGGTTTTCGGAATTGGCAGGGTATTCCGTCAGGAGACAATCGATCGAACCCATCTTCCCGAATTCCACCAGATAGAGGGAATAATTCACGAGGAAGAAGCTAGCCTTCCAATGCTTATCACAACTCTGAAGACATTCTACTCCAAAATGGGCTACCCTGATGTCAGAGTACGCCCGGCATATTTTCCATACACTGAACCTAGCGTAGAGGTTGACATCCTTTGGAGAGGCCAATGGCTTGAACTAGGAGGTGCAGGAATATTTCGTCCAGAGGTGACGGAGCCGCTAG
>CETM01029017.1_pt1 | contig 33855 bp, 29 predicted proteins | sample 361451 | NCBI WGS metagenome assembly CETM01 (sample SAMEA2622690, study PRJEB7988) | marine metagenome | isolation source: saline water (ENVO:00002010), including
TGACTGCTTTAGATGCTGCCGGCATACCGTATGAGATTGTGCCTGGAATCACCGCCGCATTTGCATCCGGAACCTGTGTCGGCATTCCTTTGACCCATCGCGATAAGGCCTCAGCCGTGGCATTGATTACTGGCCATGAACGGACAGGCAAGGATGAATCTGCCATTGATTACGGAGTGCTTGCGCAATTTCCGGGGACGCTTGTTTTCTATATGGGAGTCACCACTTCGCGTCACTGGACGAGCCAGTTGCTCGAGCACGGGATGGCTCCTTCCACGCCGGTGGCAATTGTCCGTAAAATTAGCTTTCCGGATCAGGTTACACTAAGGTGTACCTTAGAAGAGGTGACCTCCAAATTTGAAGGCGATAATCGTCTGCGGCCCCCGGCGATCGTCATCGTAGGTGATGTTGTGAGTGATACAAGTGTTCAATCCTGGTTTGAATCCAGACCATTGTTCGGTCAACGGATTCTCGTCACCCGTGCTGCAGATCAAGCCGAAGAACTGGCAGCAAAGCTTAGCGATCTGGGCGCCGAAGTTGTTTTGCAACCAGCCATAGAAGTCCTTGCTCCGGAAAACTACGATCTCTTAGACGAAGTGATCGGACGCTTGCCTGAGATGGACTGGCTTGTCTTTTCCAGTGGCAATGGCGTGCGATTTTTTATGAATCGGCTTCGAGAGTGCGGGCATGATACCCGTCAGCTGACAAATGCCAAAATTGCAGTGATCGGTCCGGGGACGGCTGCTGTGCTCGAAGAGTATCACTTGCAGGCCGATTTGATGCCTGATCAGTACCACGCAGAATCTCTGGTGGAGGCTTTGTCCGGATCGGTGGGAGGCAAAAGAGTATTGCTGCTGCGAGCCAGTCGTGGGCGAGACACGTTACAGGTAGGGCTGCAGGAAGCCGGAGCTGTCATCGAACAAGTTGTTGTTTATCGAAGTCAGGACGTGACACAGCTTTCGATTTCGACGCAAGAAGCACTAGAACGCGGAGTCGATTGGATAACTCTTACCAGTTCGGCAATCGCTCGCTCTTCCATTGCATTACTTGGTGAGCAAATTCAATCGATGAAATCGGCGAGTATCAGTCCCATCACCAGCGAGACCGCTCGTAAGTTAGGGTTCGACCCAACAGTGGAAGCGACCGAACATCATTTAGACGGCTTGATCGCAGCCATCCTGGAGCATCAGCAGTAATCATGTTTTTTGTTTTAGAACAGAGTCGACCCTGATTGCAAAGTTGGGATTTAAGTTAGAATAGGATTGTGTGGAAGTATTCTTCACAGTGATTCGTGAAGCTCAGGAGAATAAAAGTGACGTTAAAAAACAGGCGTCAGGCCTTGACGTCGATGAGTGCGGCAGTGGGTGTACCCGCAGCCGGTTTGGCCTTGGCTGGACTGGCTCCTCAAGCACGCGCAGCCAAAATTCGACCTGAATGGAAAACCAGCATCAAGAAGGGATTGGACTGGGTTGTCCGCAGCCAATCTTCGCTGGGGCACTGGACTGCAGGAACCTATCCGACGGCGATGACCGCCCTGGCTGGCACTGCCTTGATCTGCTCGGGTTCCACCACAACGCAGGGGCCTTATGCTCGTGCTATTCGCAAGAGTGTCGATTACATTACAACGAAATGCCGTAGTAACGGACTTATTGGTGACCCACTATCCGACAACCGTTACACCTATGGACACGGATTTTCGATGCTTTTCTTATCTCAGGTGTTAGGCGAAGAAGAAGATCTTGAACGGCGTGAAGAGCTGATCGAGATCTTAAAAAAGGCTGTCGAGTTTAGCGGTAATGCTCAAACACCATCTGGTGGCTGGGGATATGTTAGTGCTAAAGATGGCAATAATTTTGATGAAGGTTCCACCACGATCACTCAGGTACAGGGCTTGCGAGGTTGCCGTAATGCCGGAATTCCAGTACCCAAAAAGGTGATTGATAAAGCCAAGGATTACATTTATAGCTGTAAAAATCCGGATGGCGGGATTTCCTATAGCTCCAGAAATCGAGGATCATCACGACCAGCGATTACAGCAGCATCACTCGCCTGCTTGTATAACGCCGGTGATTATGACAGTAAGCATGTTCCGGAAATGCTGGCCTACTCGAAAAAGAACCTTCACAATATTTCCGGAGGAGCCCGTTCCTTTGGGCACTGGCATTACACTTATCTTTACTATGCTCAGGTGGTTTACCGCCAGGGGCAGAAAGAGTGGAATCCGTTTCGCGATCAGCTTTACGGCCGGATTGCTAACGAGCAATCAGATAATGGTAGTTGGACTGGAAACATCGGTCCGATTTATGTGACCAGCTGTAATCTGATCATGATGCAGCTCGACCATGCATTCCTACCGATCTTTCAACGGTAGCTGGCAACCGAGAGTTTTAGCCAGACTCGATTTATTCGCTCATTAAAATGGATGTGTCGTCCCGGGTCTGTAACAGCTGAATCAAAAGCGTTTGATCAATGGTAGCCGGTTGGTTTTCGAGAAACATGAGCTGTGGATTGTTAAGTGAAGGGCCACCAATCTCGTTCAGATGTGTGCTCCAGCTATTCATCAAAGCTTGCTGAATGGCCACACGCTCTGGTGCAGGAGATACAAATTTATAGAATTCAATTCCTTGCTGGATCCGTTCATATTCGGGAAGCTTCTTCAGCGATTGCCAGGTCACATACCGAGTGGCAGCATAATTATCGTTGAGCAGTTGGATCATGAAGGGCATTCTCCAATTAGAGGAGGATGTCTCGAAAGTCGGCTTCCAGGTCATATGCCACGACGCGAGCGTTCTTTGAACGGCGTTGCCCTGGAGCAGCCAGATGAGGCTGGCTGCCGTTTGCTGATGGGAATGTTCGAGCGTTATGGATTCGTGACCGTACCAATGGGTGAGATTGTCTGCCGTCCACTGTAGTGTTTTATCTAAATGACAGAGGTTGCAGGCATTCGGTTTTTCATTCTTTTGAGGAGCTCTGACTTTGGGCGAGTCGATGCGATGACTGCGGATGCCTCCCATGAGTGCATAGGACGTATGCGGCATATGGCAGTTATAACATTTGCTGCCCTCTGAATCCAATGCATGATGAGTATGCGATTCTAGTTCGGTTGTGTATTGCGGTTCTTTGTGGCACTGGAGGCAAGCTTGATTTGAATTCATACCAAAGCCAAGTTGATTATCAGGCTCTTCCATCGAGTGCAAACTGTGGCAACTGAGACAGGTCATTTCGCCATGCGTAAAACATTTGCTCCTGGCAAGTCCCTGATATTCCCGCCCTCCGATACGAACCGTCCCATCACTCCAAAACATGTTGTAATAGACCAATCCCGGATCGGTATCTTCATGGAAGATCATTTTGCGGTTTTCAAACAGTTCATTTCCGGGTTGGTAGTCGAGTCCGTTTTCAAGAAATGTTTGTGGGTGGTTGGATTCAAATAGACTATGGCATTGCCCACAAACCTGCGCCTGTTTTTGTTTATCAAGACGTAGCGGATTAATAATCGAATCATCCGGTAAGCCACTTAGTTCAACCCCGGTGCTGCTTTCAAGCAATGCCTGGTGTTTCTCTACGTGTGGTTTGCCGGGACCGTGGCAAGCTTCACACGAGATTCCGTAGTCTGCAATATTGGAATGAAACTCGACGTCGAAAGGACCCTGACTGGGCTGATGATGAGGTTGTCCGGCAACCGTATGACAGGCAATGCAGGATTGATTCCAAACAGTGGGTGGTCGTCCAAACTGAGGATCAACAATGAAGGAGTCTTCATAAGGAATCCATTTCCTCTGTTCGATCATGTAGACCCAGGGAAACAACCACAATGCATTGTTATCTAAATCTTCTGCATTGGGTGTTTCATCTGAGTGTTCCCAGGAAACCCAGAACATATGCATTTTGTGGGAACCGGTAATCATGACAATTCGTTTGTCTGCCATTTTGGGATTCACATGGTTGCGAATATCCGTGGGGCGTTGATTGAGTTCCCATTCAGGGTCGTGGCCACGAACCCAGTATTCGTCCCCTTTACGATAGATCTTGTAGATAGTGTTGCCGAGCTTCATTTCGCGGCCATCGAAATCGGCCTGGATCGTGTCCGGGGTAGCCACCTGCGTCATGGTTCGGTGATACGAAGCATGCCATGATTTGTGTTCTTCCTTATGACATTTCGCGCAAACCTGAGCTCCCACATAATTGTTGTGGTCAGTCAGTTTTGGCGTCGCAGCTTGCAACTGCGGATCGTGGTTGGTTTGACGAACGTTGACTTCGGCGGGTGGCTGATATTTCATCACCTCTTCGTTACCTGAAGTGAAGAATATCGCTGTGGCCAACCCCGTGAGCAGGACGAGGATCGAGACGGCGAGCAGACGCGTTTTTCCATCATGGCGCAGCAGGATTGGTATGCAGGCCAGTGGCATGACCAGAGTCGCAATCACTAAGAGCATTTGATGCTGCACAGGAAACTATCATCCCCAACTTAAGGGTTGTCGACAAATAAACGAAAAACCGTCTATTTACAGTTTCGGTATCGGGATTCGTGGAGCATTAGGTGTATTTAGACCGGCAGGCGAAGGAGCTCTATAAACCGGCATAACCTCCAGCCCAAAGCCCCGTTTTAGCTCCTCGGAGGCTCTTTCTGCCCAGGGAGTGCCCGGATGCAGTTCGATGACCTTTTCAAATAATTCAGAAGCCCGGTTGATATAAGGGCGGCTGACTTCTTCTGCAGACAGATCCAGTCTGCCTCGGAGATCCCAACGAACCAGTCTGCGGTTGGGAGGCATCACCTGGGGGACTTGCTTAGGGTTCCGAATAAACGTCTCCAGAGCTGCACCATATTCATAAACTCGAGCCTGATAAGCAATGAGCTGAGCATAGATCAGGTCGTAGTTGGCTTGCCAGCGGGCATTCAATTCATCCTTGCGATGTTCATATGCCTGTTCCATAACCGCTTGAGCATTGGCGAGGTAGTTAATGTATACCCTGGCCTTTTCCTGTTCCCGACGAGCGCGTCTTAGGAACGGTTCAGACTCCCGTGGAAAGGTCATATCCAGTTCGATGATTTGAGCTGTTTCTTCATTGAGTGGATTGAGATCGACAATGACCTGCCAAATAAACGCTCGCAGGGGATAGTCGTTGCGCATCGCCAGTTGTTTTTGGCGGCTATCAAGATCGGGCAGGTAAGGCTTCATCGCTTTGAGTTCATAGCGGCGTTTATCGGCTTCCCCTCCGACCAACTCTTTTTCGACGGTTGGAAGCATAAAGAAAATGCCTCCGGACTCCCGAGCGATTCGACATTGTTCGTAAGGGCCAAACCCACTTGAAAAAGCATCCCGGCGCCGACGGAATCCGTTGGTCTGTAGTTGTTCTACAAAAGCAGTTTCAGGACCACGATCAACTTGCAACCAATGGTTCACTCCGGTTTGCGGGTGCCGCCAGTTCATGTAAGCATGTGGGTATCCAAACACAGCTTCTCGTCCCAGGAAGTACGTGCGGCAGTTCATTTCTTTGGCTGTGGCCACTGCCATTTCTAATGTTTGCACATTATTTTCCGGTTCACCACTCTCATCGGAGACGACAATCAAAGCCATTTGCTGTTTGCCTCGGGCTCGGTACGATTCATGGTCGTTGATAGCCCGAGTAATTGCCGGACACATGATCTCGAAACCAGAGGGATCAATCGGGACTTCGTTGATGGCTCGGCGGATTAGCTCGGGATCCGAGGTGGGGCGTTTGGTGTGCTTGAAATAACCGGAACCGTAGCTGGTGACTGCGGTCAGTAAATGATCGCTGGAAGCCGAGTCCAGCAAACCGAGTTCGCTATAGACTTTGTTAATGCGTTCACGGATTTCTTTCTGATCGTTACGCATACTCTCGGATTGGTCGAACAGCCAGACGACCAGTACATCCCCTTCTTCTAACATGAAGATGATTTCCTGAGTGATTCGGTCGATGGCCTGCTCGAGATTGTCAACGACTTCCCGTGGGTCTCCATAAGAACCTGCAGGAATGTCCGTCATCAGGCTTGTTTGTAAACTGGCAGGAATCGTCAGTGTCGCCATCTCTACTCCAGTTTCCTGGTCCGGTTGCTCCAGAACCTCTGTATCAAACGTGGGTTCGGAAAACTGGCTCACCCCTTCAGCATTGGGGAGTCCGGCAAAGGTGGATGCTTCCTGAGTGTTGGTCAGTTCTTCGGCGGGATCGGTGTTTTCTTCTAACTCGACGGTTATCATTTCTTCGGGCCGTTCAAGCTCTTCCGATGGTGGATCGACGACGATGATATTAAAGGATTCCAGAATGTCGGGTGTTAATGTGAAGAGGCCTAGCAGGATGAGGATCGCAGCATGAACGAATGTGGAAATTCCCAACGCTCCGGCACCAACAATCATGTCTCTCAATCCCTGAGAAGGTTTGGTGAAATCGGTTGCGTCTTCCGGGGGGGGGAGTTCGTCAGCCACTTCATCCGTCGCATCCATTCCATCGGCCCCGCCGGGATCGGCTTGACGATCATCGCGAAGATGTTCGGGTATCAGGTCATCTGAAAGGCTGGACATGGTTGAAAGTCGGCTGGAAGGCAGCAAGGAAACTCACAGAATCGAGTGAATTCTATTAATCTCCAAGTCACCCGAACTTCTGAATTATAGTTGATAGCCTGATGAGAGTCTTGGTGAATTACAAGTTCCCGAAGGGAGGGGGAATCCCACAGGGGACTGGCAATAGTCATCAAAGAAGGACTCGTCACCTGATTCCTTCTCTGATTAGAATGAAGGTAGGATTGATTCTTCAGGCCTTCCCTGAAACCGTTCTCCTCTTCATTTTGTGTTGATCGTCAATGAGTCAAATTGCAGTTTATACCGGTTCGTTTGACCCTATTACACTTGGGCATCTCAACGTGATCGAAAGATCGTGTAAGATGTTCGACACGTTGGTAGTCGGGATTGGAATCAATGTCGACAAGAAATCTCTGTTTACACCGGAAGAACGTAAGAACCTTGTAAGTCGAGTCACTTCGCAGTGGGACAATGTTCAGGTGGAGACGTTTGATGGATTGGCCGTTGATTTTGTGAAGCAACAGCATTCACGGATCATGGTACGTGGGGTGAGGCCACTGACGGATATTGCTGGTGAATTCACAATGATGATGGCCAATCGTCAGCTGGCACCAGCGATTGAAACGGTGTTTCTGATGGCCGATGAAGAATTCGCTCACGTTTCGAGCTCCCTGATCAAGCAGATCGCTCAATTCTCAGACGATGAAATGCTGGCTCGGTTTGTCCCTCAGGAAATCATCGCAGACTTGCGTTCCAAAATGGGAGCGTGATCTCCGGACGCGGGTTTTGAATACAGTATTCTCCGAGCGTTTTGCTAGGCTGCCTGGAAATATTGTCGATTCGTAGTTTGCAGATGACGTAGCAGTGTAGCTGCTGAGCGGATCGGGGTGACGTCAATTTTTCCTCGTAGACGCGTCCGATTTAAAGCGCGTAAGAGACTTTTGATTTTGAGTATCGAGATGTTGTTCTCGAGCATTGCCTGGATGTCGATTTGAATATGCTGAAAAGCTCTGGGCGTCTTAAAGTGCATATTCGATTTGAGTACCAATTCCCGCACCGGGTTGGTCAGTTGTTTTACCCATTGAAGCGGTGCTGGGACTTCCCAGATTCCAAAACGTAATGAATTGGGCTCCATCACACGTGTTGACTTCTTTCCGGAATGGATGCCGCAGTGTTGATTGACCATCGATATTCTATGCTTCACTAATAAGCGAAGATTGCGGTCTTTAATGGAGTGATTCGTACTGAGGGTCGTGATCCGCACTCCCAGATTTCGACTGCGTGATTGTAGGTCTGATAACGTCCGCGAGAATAACGCCGGTTGGGCCTGTTGGTTTTTCTGTGACAACGTCAGCGATATTTCCTGAGGCAGGCTGATAGATTCGGTGAGTAGTCTGACGTCATCGAGTCGTTGATCATGCAGAATCCAGGTAGCAACGAATTCGTGTTGCTCTAATTCACTGGCTAGCTGTTGGATTATCGTGTTTCGTGCCGACGAGCGTGCAGAGTCACCAGGTGTGAGGGTTGGTACGTTGATGGACAACAGAATTTGAGGATTGATAGACACGCTGATTTGACTCGGCCAGGGAAGGCTTCGGATCGTGGGAGATCGTTGTTTGTCTCAGGCGGAAAGTCAAAGTTGAAAGAACGTGTTGTAGCTAAGCCTGATAGAGTATGCATCGACGATGCCACGAGTTTCATTGGAGTCAACGCTGCGCAGATTGCAGTGTGTGTGAGGACGGCCGAACTGTCGTAACGGTTATACCGGTTTTGCTGGCAAAGCATTAAGCTCGGGCACGTTCAATGACAGTCAGGAGGCGATCCAGATCATCTTGTTTGTTGTAGGCGTGCGGGCTGATACGCAAGCGTCCGTCACGGTGGCTCAGGATAATTCCTGCATCGAGACATTGTTGACGCAATAATCCCAAATCGATTCCCGGAATGGCAAAGGAAGTAATACCACTTTGATGTTCTGAGTCTGAAGGGCCAAAGATTTCCGCTCCCACTGCGATTAACTGCTGTTGGGCTGCCCGAGTAAAGCTCAGAATCTGTTCCGCAATTGGCGAGTTATCTTTGGAAACTCCTAGTTGTTGCAGCATTTCCAGACTGGCTCCATAGCCGAGAACGCCGGCCATATTCTGAGTCCCACCTTCATATCGCGCCGCCTGAAGCCGAGGTTCCCAGTGAATATTGCTAAAATCAAAGGGATTGGCCACGGAGTGCCAGCCGACCATCACAGGCCGCAATAAGTTGAGGTGTTCTTTACGCAGGTAAAAGATGCCAGCTCCTTCCGGACCGAGCATCCATTTGTGGCCATCGGCAGCCATGAAGTCGATTCCGAGTGATTCCACGTTTAAGGGAAAAACTCCCAGACCTTGAATCGCATCGAGCATGACCAGGATGCCACGGTCGTGAGCTTGTTGAATGATAGTTTCCAGTTCCCTTGTCGTAAATCGATAGCCACTGGAGAACGAAACCCAACTGATGGAGAGTAGTTTCGTGCGGTCGTTGCAGGTATCAAGAATTCTCTGGAGGTTTGGGATTCCGTGGTTTACGGGAACTGTCAGCGTTTCCACTCCACGAGTCTTCAAATTCATCCAGGGATAGAGGTTGGCTGGAAACTCATTTCCTAGTGTGACGATGTTGTCTCCTGCAACCCAGGGAAATCCTTCTGCTACATAGTTGACGCCTGCTGAAGTGTTGGGAACGAATGCGATTTCGTCAGAATCGGCGCCGATGAGTTTTGCAGCACTGCGTCGAATGGCCTCGACACGTTTGGCCCAGCGAGGCCAACAGAGATCGCCTTGTGTGGTAGCTTCATCGAGCCATTGGCTGATGGCCTGGTGGGTTGGTTGTGGGAGAGGAGCGACAGCAGCATGATCGAAGTACGCCAGTGAGTTCGAAACCGGCATCAGCTTTCGCATGTGCCGGTTCACAGGTGAATCAATCGAATTCATGAGCTTGTCAATTCTCGTTTAGATATAAAGATTGGTTGATGCGACTTGTTTATTTCGGTGGCTGATAATTGTACGCAGCGAGTTTGACGATAGAATACACAGGATTTATGAACGAAATCTAGTAAATCCGTGTCGCATCAAACAATTTTAGTGGATTATACTATTTGCTCAGCAAAAGTTAGCGAATGGGGATTCGTTAATGTCATTAAATGCCCGATAGGTTTCATCCGACAAAAGGAATTTGAAGCGTGTCAAAAATCATGTGTCTCTTTGGATTGTCAGTAGCGGTATTGTTACTGTTAGTCTTCGCACTTGATCTCGCCATTAAGATACCGTTTTCCAGAGCAAGTATGCTGATGGATATCGGAGTCATCATCGGTGCGCTTGGATTGGCATTGATCAGCTTTACCACGTTACGCGAGCAGTCTTAGCAGCAAAACAAGTTTTCTTTCCACTGCGGCCTTTTAGGTGGTAGTCCGCTTGGCGGTAATCTCGACCGCTTTGAGTAATCCACGGGCTTTATTCAGAGTCTCCTGATATTCCATTTCGGGATGACTATCGGCCACGATTCCGGCTCCGGCCTGAACATAGAGTTTGTCATCTTTAATGACGAACGTTCTCAATGCGATACAAGTGTCCATGTTGCCAACGTAATCGATATACCCCACCGCTCCGGCATAAGGCCCGCGCCGATGGCGTTCCAGTTCGTCAATGATTTCCATTGCCCGGACTTTAGGGGCTCCGGAGACTGTGCCGGCCGGCAGGCAGGCCGCCAGTGCATCAAATGCATCTTTATCTTCACGTAATTGGCCGGTGACATTGGAAGTGATGTGCATGACGTGGCTGTAGCGTTCAATCACCATCACGTCAGAAAGCTCGACAGTCCGGTACTCGGCAATGCGTCCGACGTCATTGCGACCCAGATCGACCAACATCACGTGTTCAGCTCGTTCCTTGGGATCTGCCAGCAATTCTTCGGCTAGTTGATTGTCTTCCTGTTCGGTATCGCCACGAGGACGCGTTCCTGCCAGTGGACGTACCGTGACTTTACCGTCCATCACACGGCACATAATTTCTGGTGAGCTGCCAACCAGAGTGACATCGTTGGTACGGAGAAAGAACATAAACGGGCTTGGATTAACAACTCGTAACGAACGATACAATTCGACCGGGTCAACCTGCAGTTCCATTTCCAGCCGCTGGCTAATGACAACCTGAAAGATGTCACCCGCACGAATGTACTCGACACATTGGTTCACCGCCTCTTCGAATTCACTCTGTTGAAAGTTAGAAGTGTAGGGCAGTCCCTCTGTGCCTCCCTGCGTGTTAATATCGGCCATGGCCAGCTGAGCTGGAGCCGCCAGTTGGTCGACTAACTGATCAACACGGGCAAGAGCTTCGTCGTAGGCAGTTCGAGCGTCGCCCGGGTGTTTATCGAGCCGGGCCATCACAATGACGAACATGGTTTTGTTGACATTGTCAAAGACGACCAGTGAATCGTAAAACCCAAAAGTCATATCTGGTATTTGACGATCATTTTCCGGCGGGTTGGGCAAATCTTCGACGTAGCGAATCACGTCGTAGCCGGCATAACCAATGGCACCACCGTTAAAGGGAGGTAATTCTTCAAGCTGTGGAGCTTTGAAAGAATCAACCAACTGTCTCAAATCATCCAGTGGATTGTCAGAGCTACGACTTTCCGTTGTTCCCTCACGGGTGATGGAGACCTCTCTGCCACAGGCATTGATGATCATAAACGGATGACTCGCCAAAATACTATAGCGACCTACTTTTTCACCACCAATGACGCTTTCAAACAGACAGGCATCTTTTCCATCATCCAGTTTTTGAAAGGCGGAGACCGGTGTGAGACCATCGCTGAGCATGCGCCTGTAAACCGGAACCAGATCGTGGTCTTTGGCGAGGTCAGCAAAAGCTTCAAAGTTTGGCGAATGTGACATGGAACGCTGGATTGCCTGAACGATATAATGAAGGGGCTGAAGGGTAATCTTGACAGGGTATGTTGCACTGTTAGAATCCTAACAGTTATTGCCACACTACGGTAACAGTGACTGCTCCACATGCAGGCTCTGTTCTTATTTTGAACAGGTTTTCGATTCACTGATACTCCCCTAAAGTCTGGTTTTTTCCAAAAACGAGTACCAAATCGGGAGCGGATTTCAAATCTGTGGATAATGCTTTATGAAGTGCCAGCATTGCGAAAAGCCAGCGACGTTTCATATCACGGAACTGACCGATGAGCAGCCAGAGGAATTACACCTCTGCGAAGAACATGCTCGGACTTACCTCATGCAATCTGAAGTCGAAGAGGATGATGTGCCGTCGATTGCCGGTGCGCTTGCTCAGCATCTGAAAATCAATGAAGCTGCTGAACAGTTGGCCCAGCTAGATCAACAAGCCTGTCCTTTGTGCGGCATTACGTTTTATGAATTTCGTCATGTGGGCCGTCTGGGATGTCCTCACGATTACATCTGTTTCGAAGATGAGATCGATCCAATCATTTCCAATATTCATTCGGCAACAGCTCATGTGGGCAAGCAGCCCCGGAGTGGAGCGGAAGGCACGGATCAACGTACGGAGTTAATCCGCTTGCGACGTGAGATGGAACAGGCGATTCAAGTGGAAGATTACGAAAAAGCCTCGCAACTTCGAGATCAGATTGCCGGGATTGAAGACGACCGGACCGGTGAAGAGGTGTAGAGTGTTTTTGGATGAATTAGTAGGTAACGGCGGTGAATGGTTGAAAGGTACCGGGCCTGAGTCAGATATTGTCATCAGCTCCCGGATCCGTTTAGCTCGGAATCTTTCCGAGTTTCCTTTTGTGCGTAAGTGCTCAGACGCGGACAAAACGGCCATTGAGAATCGAGTGGCTGCGCTGATTAATCAGGAATCCAAATGGAGTGATCCGGTTAATTATTTTCGCATCGATGAAATGAATGATCTCGATCGTCAATTCCTTGTCGAACGCCAGCTCATTAGCCGTGAATTAGCCGAAAGCAACGGTGCGCGTAGTGTGTTGGTTGACTCAGGTGAAAAATTTAGCCTGATGATCAATGAAGAAGATCATCTACGGATCCAGGCTGTCCAGAGCGGTCTGGATTTGACCGAAGCCTGGCACCGGATTAATGCCATTGATGATTTTGTAGATTCTTGTCTGACTTATGCTTATCATCCGCGTTTCGGTTATCTCACGGCCTGTCCCACCAATGTGGGCACCGGTATGCGTGTGAGTGTCATGTTGCATTTGCCTGCATTGGTCATGACACGTGAATTGGAAAAGGTCTTTCGCAGCCTGCAGAAAATCAATCTGGCCGTGCGAGGACTCTATGGTGAAGGTTCAGAAGCGATGGGGGACTTCTATCAAATCAGCAACCAGATCACCTTAGGCAAAAGTGAAGTGGAATTGGTGCAGCAGGTAAACGAAGTGATTCCTGTGATGATCGAATACGAACGTAAAGCACGAGATTTTCTACTGCGTGAAAGTCGTGATGAATTGAGTGACCGTGTGAGCCGGGCTCAAGGTATTCTCCAGAATGCCAAAACCATCAGTAGTGAAGAAACGATGCACTTGCTGTCCAGTATTCGATTGGGAGTAAATATGGGGCTGATCGAAGTGGAACTACCCATGTTAAACAGGCTCTTTCTTCAAACTCAGCCCGCGCATTTGCAAAAACTGATTGGCGGGAAACTGGAAATCGCCGATCGCAATATTCACCGTGCAAAGTATCTGAAAAAGTCATTCAATCTGGGCGATAACTAATAACGTTTAGCTGCCCCGGGACTCTTCTTCCCAATCTTTCCAGTCTTCAGGAGTGTCGAGATCCACTAGGGGAGCGTTACTGGAGACTTCAAACGTCCTGCCGTGGTAAAGATCCCAAAGTGTATTGAGTCCCTGATCGTCACGCAGTTGAAACACTCCGGTAACGAATGGCCAGGGGAATAATGTCGGGTGGCCTTTGTTTCCTTCAAAAGCAGGAGAGATAATAGCGGCAGCATCCGGATTATGCTGATCTATGACCTGGTCAATCAACCAGGAGGACAGGTAGGGCATGTCTGCCGGTGCCATCAGAAAAGCGTCGTTGACTCCCATCGGATAGTGCTCGGCCGTGTATTGAATTCCAGCCAGCATTGTGTCCTTCATGTGAGCTGCCGGCGGGTTGATGAGAGCAACGTCGATATCGAAAGACTGAAGGTGAGTCTGTAAAGCCTGATCGTCTTCACGAACCACAATCACGACGCGTTGGACAACACTAGCCAGCCAGGCTTTGATGACACGATTGATCAACGGTTCGCCGTCGAAGTGCTTTAACAGTTTAGGCTCGCCCATACGTTGGCTGAGGCCTGCAGCGGGGATGATAGCGACAAAATTCATTGAGGCAATTCAATCCGGTTGGGACGTCCGGGGACAAATCCATCTCGATTACGGTGAGAGACCAGTTCCGCACAAATACTCACAGCGATTTCCGGTACGGTTTGGGACCCGATGTTCACTCCCAATGGAGCAAACACATTCTCGATTGCTTCCCGTCGAATACCGGCGTTGAGTAGATCATCGTAAATCAATTTGATTTTTCGGCGCGAGCCAATTAACCCTACATAACGTGCGCCTCGATCGGCCAGGTGATAAAGAGCCCGCTGGTCATGATTGTGTCCTCGCGTCACGATCAGACAGTACGTGTGCGAGGTAATCTCCAGATTCGGCAGCACTTGTTCGATGTCTCCGGCAACGCGTTGTTGTGCTCGCGGAAATCGCTCCGAAGAAATGATCGACTCACGATCGTCAACTACGGTGACATCGAATTCCAAATCTGCCGCCAGGTTGGCAACTGCCTGGCCGACATGTCCGCCACCTACGATAACGAGCCGGCATCGTTCAAGCGTCGGCAAAAAAGCCAGATCCGCATGATGATAGGGCCGGGGCCGGTCGTCTAAGCCTATTAACTGACCAGTCGCCTGATCGATCAGGAGTTGGCTTTCCGCATGCAACGATCCGGTTAGCTGCTTTTGGTGGTCAAACAGGAGTAGCACGGGAGGAGTTTCTTTGTCTTCAGATTTATAGCGAATGACTTCCGTGAATCCTGTTGCCGAACGCAGGAGTTCACAGGCCTTGATCAGATATTCTCGGGATGCCTGATCCTGGATCGATTGGATCAGAATATGCATGCGGCCGCCACAGATGAGACCATCATCCCAGCCGTAATCGTGATCGAGCTGGAAACTGGCAATCGCTGATATGTTATCCGCCAGATAGGCCAGGGCTGTTCGTTTCACTTCGGCCTCAACACAGCCTCCCCCCAGCGTCCCTTCCTGAGAGCCATCGGGATAGATGATCATGGTTGCTCCGGGTTTTTGAGGCGTACTGCCACGTGTTTCCACAAGGCGACAATAAACAGCCTCTTGTGCAGTCGTGGCGATTTGTTCGAGTTGTTGAGCAAGCTCTCGCATGTTGTGTTAAGCAGGCTGAGTAATTCTCAAATGCCCGTTTTCAACCATGTCGGTGACGCGTTCACGATAGGCATTCATGTGAGGTGCCACCAAATGAGCTTTCAGATCATCCAGCGATTCCCATTTCTCGACAATCACAACGACATTGTCATCCAGCGGAGCCTGGCGTTCGATGCCTGTATCTAGGTCGATTGTGGGGCCATATTCAATACACCCTTGTTCGGCCAGTACTTCTGGCACAATGGCTTTGAACTCAGCAATGAAATCGTCTCGGCGTCCCGGAGCGATTGTGATTGTACAGATTACATTAATCATCGTTTTGTATCCTTAAGGTCTAACAACAAGTTCCACCCGGGCCGCAACAGTCAGCGATTGGTAATTCATCAGGTGGCGATGTCTGAGTAGTTTGGGGATCACTTTCAAGTAGAATTAAATCGCTTTCCAGAGGCGGATTTTGGTATTCGGTCATTTGCCCGTTCGTTATGGCCATGCGTTCTCCACGCAGCAAGACATTGCCCTGATCATCAACGACTTCTTTCCAGGGGCCGCGATAGATGGCTGATTTTCTCTGGTCGGAGTCGTCTGAAGTCGCCTGTGGTTTCCAGGCGCGGACAGTTACGCTGCGGAATTCAATGCCTTCCACCACCTGCCAGGGTTCGGATTGCCGGGCGAGGATTTCCATTTTTCCCAATCCTGCATCGGCAAAGGCCTGCAGAAACGCATGGTCTTCGTAGGCACCACTTACGCAACCACTCCAGAGCGTGGCATCATTTTGCAACGAAGTGGGTACAGGCTGATTGGCAACGATGTCGCTGATGACCGCTCGGCCACCAGGTTTTAGCACGCGGTGCAGTTCCGCAAACAGTTGGATCCGGTCATTCGGGTGAACGAGATTCAGGACACAGTTTGAAACTACCACATCGATACTGTTATCGGCAATCATAGTCTGAGTTTGCCGAAGCTGTTGTGCCTGCTGTTCGGCCTGTTGCCAGCTTTCGGCATCACGGGCTGGATTCTCCTGAAGCCACTGATCGAATTGATCCATGTTTAGCTGTAGGTCCTGAATTTTTCCTTTGTGAAAGGTTACATTATCCCATCCGATACGTTCGGCAATCTCAGCTTTATATTGCCGGGCCAGAGTGAGCATGTCGTCATTCATGTCGATGCCGATCACGCTTCCTGATTCACCGACGACCTGCGAGGCGATATAGCAGATTTTCCCTCCGCCTGAACCGAGATCCAAAACATGATCACCGGTCTCAACCCATTTGGAAGGGTCACCACAACCATAATCACGTTCGATTAGTTCGTTCGGGAGTACTTTCAGCCATTGGGCATCGTAATCCACCGGACAGCAGAGTGCGGCCTGGGCCTGTAGTGAGGCTTGTGAGTATCGCTCAGAAACCGCGCCTTCGATATTGAGATTGGAAGCATTCATCTAGTACATCTCCGTCAGGGAATTCGCGAATTTAAGAGTCCATGGCGGCGGTGAGCTCGTCGACCAAATCGCCAATCTCTGCAAGTACTGCGGCTTCTCCCTTTTCTTCCACTTCAGCTATTTTTCGAACGATCGCTGAACCGACGATCAGGCCATCGGCGACGGGTGCCAGCATCTTCACGTGTTCTGGTTGACTGATTCCAAAGCCAATGCAAATAGGCAGGTCCGTTCTTTCTTTGAGCCATCCGACTTGATCGACGACTTCCGGAGGTAGTTCGGTACGTTCTCCGGTAATACCCGTAACGGAAACGAAGTACAGGAAGCCTGTCGAAGTTTCACAAATCTTCAGGGCCCGGTCCCGGGGAGTGGTCGGTGTCACCAGTTGAATCAGGCTGAAGTCTTCGCGTTGGCAGAGTGCCGAAAACTCGGCGGATTCTTCCACGAGCAGGTCCGGTACGATTGCTCCTGCAATTCCGGCGGCTTTCGCTCGCGCTACATAGTTTTCCAATCCCTGTCGGTGGATGATGCTGTAACTCACCATGGAGACTAGCGGCGCACTCAGTTCAGCGGTCCAGGACGTCGCCGCCTCGAGGATTTGACCAAGCTTCTGCTTTTGATCCAGCACTCTGGTATAGCTTGCCTGAATAACAGGGCCATCGGCGATCGGATCGCTATAGGGAATCCCCAGTTCACAGATACTGGCGCCTCGCGCGACGAGTTCTTTGAGAACTTTTCCAGTGAATTCTAGATCCGGATCACCCGCAGTGATAAAGGGTAAGAAAGCCTTGCGGCCCTGACTACGGAGTGTTTCAAAAGTAGTGTCGATAGCGGACATGTCAGGATGATACGTAAAAAGTTAGAGGTGCTGAACAATAGAAGAAGAGGAGATCGAAAGGGCTTTAATAACCTTCTTGTTTGAGTCGGGCAATTTCATTGCTGTCTTTATCACCACGTCCGGAGAGGCAAATCACGACACGTTTTCCCGGGCCAAGTTCACGAGCACTCTCCATACCTTTGGCGATCGCATGCGAGCTTTCTAAAGCGGGGAGGATTCCTTCGGTACGGGTGAGTCGATCGAAGGCAGCCATGGCTTCGGCGTCCTGGCAATGGGTGTACTGAACACGTCCGGAATCCTTCCAGTAACTGTGTTCGGGGCCGACTCCGGGATAATCCAGTCCGGCAGATATGGAATGGACATCGCATGTTTGGCCGTCTTCATCTTGCATGACATAGCTGTAGCTGCCGTGCAGCATTCCATGTTCTCCAAATGTCAAAGGAGAGGCATGGTCGCCGGGAAGCTCGCTACGACCTCCAGCTTCAACTCCCAGTAATTCCACCTCGGAATCATCCACAAACGGATAGAACATACCCGCTGCGTTACTACCTCCACCGACACAAGCCACAACCCGATCAGGTAAAGCACCAAAGCTATCCAGACTTTGCTGCCGAGCCTCCTGGCCAATGACACTTTGGAAGTCACGCACAATGAAGGGGAAGGGATGAGGCCCGACCACCGAACCGATGATGTAATGTGTTGATTCGACGCTACTCATCCAGTCCCGCATAGCTTCGTTGATAGCGTCACGCAATGTCCGAGAACCGGATTCTACCGAGCGAACTTCGGCTCCCAGCAGCTTCATGCTAAAGACGTTAGGAGCCTGTCGCCGAATATCTTCCGAGCCCATGTAGACGATGCATTCCAGTCCAAAGCGGGCACAGGCAGTCGCTGTTGCCACGCCGTGCTGTCCTGCGCCAGTCTCTGCAATCACACGCTTTTTGCCCATACGCAGTGTGAGCAGTGCCTGTCCCAGCGTGTTGTTGATTTTGTGAGCACCAGTGTGATTGGTATCTTCTCGTTTAAGCCAGATTTCGGCACCCTTACAATACTCACTCAGGCGTTCGGCATAGTAGAGCGGTGACGGGCGGCCGACAAAGGTGTTAAATAAACTGGTCAGCTGGCTTTGAAACTCAGGGTCCTGTTTGGCCTGAGCATACTCTTCGGCTAATTCGTCCAATGCCCGCGTGAGCGTTTCCGGTACGTATCTCCCACCAAACTCACCGAATCGGCCGGCTGAATTTGGTACTGCTGATATAGGGTCTGCCATGTTGTTGGGTTGTCTCTGTGAATTCGGAGTGATGTGAATGAAAGTAAGTTGCTTTCGATACAGTGAATAGGCCTGCCAGCGAATAAGCAGCCGTCACTCTTACTAGTTTATCCACTATGGTTCTTTACTGTTAGTCCCCTGATTGCCTGTCAGAATTGTTGATTTTTGTTGCGTCTGCGGAGCGTAACAGAAGGGACTACGATCGTTTTTGACAGGATTTGCAAAAGAAAGTGCTGCGTTGAGCCTGCACAATTCGAGTAATCGTGGTGTCCATACAGATGGGACAAAACTGTCCCTCTTTGTCATACACTCGATGCATGTTTTGATACCCACCGGGATCATTTAAGGCGTTGCGATAGGTTCCGTCTGATAAGGTCGATCCTTCATGAGCAATGGCCGTCTGCAGAATGTCGATCGTCGTACTTGCAATCAGATCCCATTGCTTCAAGGTAATGCGATCACATCGTTTGGCCGGATGGATGGCTGCCACATGCAGAATCTCTGAAGCGTAAAGATTGCCAATGCCAGCCACTTTTTTCTGGTCTAACAGAGCGACTTTGATCGGGCGTTTGGCTTTGCCAAAAATCTTCTTCAATAACGGCCCTGTTACCTCCAGGGCATCTGGGCCCAGATTCTCCAGACTAAATCGCTCCTGATATTGCTGATCGTTAAGTAAGTAGATCATCCCCAGGCCGCGGCGATCCCAGTACAGGATTTCCTGTTCACCCTGTGAAAATTCCATACGAAACCGCACATGCTCTGAGCTGGGCGGATCGGCGACCAGTACTAAGCCTGTCATGCGTGGTTCAAACAACAGTCGATCGTCGTTGGCCATGCGTATTACCACACGCTTGCCAATGCGTTCCACAGCCTGAACCTTTTTTCCTACGAGCCGTCGTCGAATCGTGCTCATATTAGGCTTGATAGCGATCGGTTTCCTGCGACAGCGGACCTTTTCGATTGCGGTGATCGTTGCTCCTTCAATCGCAAGGATTCCTCGTCTCATCGTTTCGACTTCGGGTAATTCAGGCATAAAGGTTGCTCAAGTAGGAATGTAGAGGGGCGTCTCGAGGAATTTCTATAATCATGACTTGTTCTACATTGCATAGGTACCCCCGCCTGTGGGATAATTGGAAACGATATAAGAAATCTCAACCGCCGTAATCAGACAAGGTACTTGTTATGAGTTCTATTAATATAAATCGCCGCAGATTTATGCAGTCCACCGGAGCAGCATCCATTATTGCCGGTGCAGCATTGCAGGCACCTGTTTTGGGAAAAGAAAAGTCACAGGGCAACCCGGAAAACATTGTTAAGCGACTTTACGATACGCTTTCCGACATTCAGAAGAAAGTTGTGGCCTTTAACTGGGATCATATGGATCCCAATCGAGGCTTACTACGAACTCGGATTTCAAACAACTGGCATATTACCAAGCCAACGGTGAACTCCAATTTTTTCAACGATGAACAGCGTGACATGATTCGTATGATTTACGAAGGTCTTTTGTCACCCGACTGGCTTGTCAAGTTTGATAAACAACAAAATGACGATACGGGCGGATTTGGTGAAACGAATAATATCGCAATTTTCGGCGAGCCTGGCAGCGATCAGTTTGAATTTGTAATGACCTCGCGTCACCTCACGTTGCGAGCTGATGGGAATACAACCGATCATGTCGCATTTGGTGGTCCTCTTTTCTACGGTCACGATCCTCACGGAACATTCAATGAAGAGCCGGATCATTATGGCAACGTATTTTGGGAACAGGCACTGGCTGCGAATAGTGTTTACAAACTGCTTGATAAAGAGCAGCGTAAAGAAGCCGAAGTTGCCAAGACTGTTCGCGAACAGGCAGTTGCCTTCCGTGGTGCGAAAGGTGGTATCCAGGGGATTGCGGTGAAAGAGCTTAACAATGACCAGAAAGCCGGAGTCCAAAAGACGCTGCAAAGTTTGGTCTCCATGTTCCGCAAGTCAGATCAGCAGGAAGCATTAGAGTGTCTGAAAAAGCAGGGTGGTCTGGATACCTGTCATCTGGCGTTTTATACGGACAGAGACGTTGGTAACGACAAGATTTGGGATAACTGGCGTTTGGAAGGTCCTGCATTTGTCTGGCACTTCCGTGGTGCGCCTCATGTGCATGTCTGGGTTAATATCGCTGATTCATCGGACGTTGAACTCAACGCTTAATTAGCTGCGTTTCACTCATTCCAAGACGGCTGTGACGATATTCGTGACAGCCGTCTTTTTCTGTTCCGGCGATATTCTGGCGAACCATGGGCGCGTGAAAAAAGCCCTGTGGCTGGTGTGCAGCAGCAGGGCTTAGTGGATCTGTTTGAGGTTGATCCGCGGTCGGATCTATTCGTCTTTGGTTTTCTCTTTGATGTAGGCTTTTTTGATGTAGTCCATCCTAGGGAATTGTTCTTTCAGGTATTTATTGCCTTCTGACTGGATTCGTCCTTGATTCGGATCTTCGCCGTATTCAGCGTTAATTGCTTCTATGTGTTTCAGCCCTTTGTTGACTCGGCCAAAAGCGGAAAATCCCAAACCATCGAGGTTCTTGTTGTCTTTGAGATTAATGAACAGTTGCGTGGTACGCGAGTTTGGACCGGCCGTGGCAAAGCAGATGGTGCCTTTGCGGTTACTAAAGACAACGGGGTCGTCCTTGACAGGAATTTCTTTCCATTTCTTTTGTACTTCGGGGTCGCCATTGATACCAAATTGTACGACGAAGTTTGGTACAACCCGGAAAAATCGACATTCGTCAAAAAAACCGGACTTCACTAACTGATAGAAGTGATCCACTCCCAAAGGCGCTAATTTACGAGCGACTTCAATTTCAACTTCACCATCATTGGAGAGTTCCAGGATGACTTTGAATCGTTCCGGAGCCTGTTCAGCGGCGGCAGGTTTAGCCTCTTCGTCTTGAGCCAATAGAGTAGTTGTGGAAAGCAGAAGGACTGCCAGAGTGGAAAGAATAGGTTTCATGAATCTTGCACCTCAGATTGAGTTACGTAGGCTTTTCAATTTGTTCCAACAGTTTTTTGCGGATTGCATCGAACTGTTCTTTTGCTTCTATCTTATTACCAATTCGATCAGTTACATAGAACACGTCGACCACCTGATCGATATAAGTTCCTATTTTTGCAACATGCACGTCGAGTCCCAGATCGAAGAGGACTTTCGTGATTTGATAGAGCAACCCTAGTCGGTCATAGGCGAAGACAGTGATAATCGTATGTCTTTCGGCGGACTTATTGTCGATACCGACCCGGGTTGGTAGCGGATTGATTTCACCCGCCGTCGTTTCAGAGGAGGTAGTCCAGATTTGTCGAAAGGTAGGCTTCACGTCCTCTTTTAACTCAATAGCCTGTTTTAGCTTTTGCTGAATCAGATTCGCTCGGTCTTCCGATGGGCTACCAGCGTGATCCAGGTCGTTCACAAAGAAACGGTCCAGGACGAGCTCGCCTCCGAGCGTAAAAATTTCTGCTCCTAGAATCGAGTTTCCCTGACTCGAAAGGACGCCTGTAATTCGGTGAAAGCAACCGTCGAGCGTATTCTGATGAGCCCCAATGACGTATTCAGTCGCATTACGTTCCGGGACGTAGCCAGACCAGGTGATGACTTCATCCTTTGCTAATGCTGACAATCCTGTCAGGTAGTCCGCGGTGCGTTGAAGGTGATCATCATTGAGTAGAGTCGGCGGGAGCTTTTCCAGATGGGGTTGCCACTGTTGTTCTTCTGCGGGCAGTAGCTTAAAGAGTTTTTGACGTTGGGTGGTCAGCCAGTCCTTAGCAAATTTTGCTTGCGATTCACCGGAAAGATGGATCCGGGCTTTCAAATATAATTCGGTGATTAGGTCCTGTTTCCATTCGTTCAATACACCAGGGCCTACGGCTGCGAGATCAGCACAGGTCAGTACAAACAGCATCTGCAGCTGCTCCAGCGAACGAGCTTCAGCGGAAAATCGGATGATAACATTCTCATCATGTAAGTCCTGCCGAAAAGCGGTATGAGCCATCAGTAAATGCTTGTGGACTAAATGGCAAAGGACGTCGGTGTTGTGTTCGGATAACCCAAATCGTTCCGCCGTTTGGGCGGCAATTTCACGTCCGACTTCACTGTGGTCTTCAGGGAACCCTTTCCCTAAATCGTGCACAAGTAAGGCCAGGTGCAGAATCGTTTTGTTTTCCAGATCTCGATAGACATTGCCCAGTACCGAATGTTCCCCAAAAAAATCGGTAGCCTTTTTTACCGCACGCATCGAATGTTCATCGACGGTGTATTTGTGATAGTCATTGAATTGGAGGAGATTTCGCGCATGCCTAATTGCGGGCACAATCTTCTCGAGCACTCGCATCTGGTGGAGCTTGCGGAGTTGTTCTCCCAGGCGTACCGGTCTTGAGAGTAGGGCCAGGAATTGGTTGGTAACCTGTGGTGTTAGCTCGACATTGTCGATCTCCATCATGGTTTCCCGAACAGCCGTCCAGGTGCGATGATCGATTCGGCGGTTATGGCGACTGGCCAGTTCCATCAGACGCAAAACATCACTGAGGTTGGATTTGATCGAATTGAGTTGTTTGGGCAACGCTCCTATGTTGTAAGGTCCCATGCGGAATTTCCCATCAATCTTGCGGACAAATCCCGGCAGGGACAGCTTTGAGGCCCAACGCTCCGGTCGACTCGATTGGAAAAAATGGGTCACGGTATAGCGGACACGACTAATGTGATCAAAGTAGTGCTGCATGAATTGTTCGACAGCTAAGGACTTGGGAGAATCCTGATAGCCAAGTTTTTCAGCGATTCGCACCTGTTCAAATCTGTTAAGAACATCCTGAGGCTTACTTGCCTGAAAATGCAATTCATTGCGAAGCTGTAGCAGAAAATCACGCGCATTACGAACCGTGTGATAATCCTCTCGTGTCATGGTCCCAAGTCGCTGCAAGGTGACCGGTTCTGCTTCTCCGTACACAATGAATCCGATCCAACGGATGAATTGCAGGTCACGTAACGTGCCACGTGATCGCTTGATGTTAGGCTTTAATAAATGGACGGTATCGCCATATTGCAAGCGTTCTTCGTGCCGAGCCGAGTACACCAGTTTGATCAGTGACTTCCAACGGTTACGACTGCGACGACGAAAGCTGTTGAAGAAATCCGTGAAGAGATCCTGACTACCGATGAGTAGACGGGACTCGATTAGCGAAGTAAAGATCTTGGCATCTTTGAGTCCCAGTCTGGCGGCTTCTTTGATCGAACGAGTGGCAAATCCTAATTGCAATCCGACATCATAAATGTTTTGACTCAGTGCGCGTGCTAATTCGGGAACGAGCGGAGCATCTTTGTTCTGGCACAGTAACATCAGGTCGATGTCAGAATAAGGAGCGACATCTCGCCGCCCGTAGCCTCCATGTGCAACCACCGCTGTCACTTCTTCTAAAGCTTCTCGCTGGTGCGTATCGGTGGTGACCTGTGTCATGGCCAATTCGTACATGCTCAGTACGATTTCGTCAAACAGATCCGAGATACCGGTACAAACCTGAATCCCGGGCGAGCCGGCCTCGTGTTGTTGCCGAAGTCGCTCACGTCCGGCTTGCAACGTTTGTCGCGCAACCACAATGGATTCATTAAAACTCGGAGCGTTTGCCATGCCGTTTTGCCGTGGAACGAGCGGAGTGGTTTGAGTGGGAAGCAGTAATTAGATTGCTTCTTCACCCATTTCGCCAGTCCGAATACGAATGGCGTTATGAAGTTCAGTAATAAAGATTTTGCCGTCTCCAATATTGCCGGTCTGCGCGTTCTTGAGGACGATGTCGACAACTTTTTGTAGTGTCTCGTCGGCACAGACAATTTCCAATTTCACTTTGGGGACAAAGTCGATGGCGTATTCAGTCCCCCGATACATCTCAGAATGCCCTTTTTGACGCCCAAATCCACGAACTTCAGAGACGGTCATGCCATGAATATCCTGTTCGGCAAGCGAGTTCTTTACGTCTTCGAGTTTGAAATGCCGTATGATGGCTTCTACTTTTTTCATAATCAGACCTGCGGTCAAATAATAGAATGAGAACGAGTTAGCAAAACAAAGTTGGGAGAGGTGATTGTCGGGTTTCAACCGTCAATATTTGATATCCCAATTTTATCCAAACGGAATTTGATGATAAAGTCAGATTTAGTGGCTAGACTAAGAAGCTTGCCTTTATTCACTCGCTTTGGAAAGAATCTATATGCCTTTTTTGCAAACAAATTTGTTACTGTGGTTGATTGTTTGCCCGCTGTTGTTGACGCTCACAGCCTGCAGCTCGGAATCGGAAACGACCGCCTGGCCCAAGGTGGAATTGAAGGGTGCAGAAGACAAAGTACTGCTTAAAAGTAGTTATGAAGTTCTGATCGATGGGCAAAAAGCCGGCTATATGCTGTTGGATGCTAAATCGGATGAAAAGGCCGGTGAAGTGTATGGGATGTGGTTTACGGCACTAAAGTTTAGACGTGGTGAGGATATCACTTCGACACTGCAGGATATTCACTTCGTAGAAACACCCGAAGGAGTTCTCAAAAGTATTACCGTTGATTCAAGTGCCGTACCGTCTTCCACCAAAATTGCCACGGTTGTTGGAGAGACGTTGGAGTACCGGGAAGAACAATCCGAAGAAGTTATCAATGGTCAAAAGCCATGGCCAGCCGGTGTACTGGGGCCTTTAGCAATTGATATGTCCCTGATTAAAAAACCGATGCAGCCCGGCGAGACACGCGAGTTTTCCAATGTCGAACCGTCTTCGCTTTCTCCTTACCAGCAGACGCTGACGGCAGCAGACTTCGAAGAAGTGGACGGGCAGTCACTGTTAAGGATTGACGTGGTCAGTGCCAGCGGTGATATCTCCATGGAAGGCGTATTGTGGGTCGATGAAAAGGGCGTGACGGTCAAAGCCAGTTACCCTCAGATGTCGATGGAAGTAGTGCTTACCGAACGGACCGAGGCGACGGTGATGACCTCTAACGATTCGCTTCCGACACTGGATCTGAATGAAGTGAGTTTGGTGGAGGTTTTGGGGATCTATGAACAAGATTCCACGAGCCAAAAATATACGCTTAGATCTGAGCTCACCGATCTGACCGATTTGTTTCCTACGACCGACTATCAACAGGTAAGTACGACGTCAGAAGATGAAGTTGAGATTGCCACATCCGATGAGGCCACAGAGTCGGAAATGTCCGAGCAAGAGATTCCGGAGTCGTATTTAGCAGCGTCTGCCTTGGTTAATGTGGAGCATACAGGAATTCAAGCCAAAGTTCAGGAATTGACCAAGGGTCTTGAGAGTGACTCGGAGAAATTGGCAGCGATTCACCTGTTTGTTAACGAGCATATGAGTCAGAAGAGTTATTCCAAAGCGATGGCATCTGCTGCCGATGCTTATGAAAGCCAGGAAGGCGATTGTACCGAGCATGCGTGTCTGTTGGCAGCGATGGCTCGTGCAGTAGGAATCCCGACACGCATGGCGGCTGGTTTTGTGGCTGTCCCGGACGGGGCTGCGATGTTCCTTTCATACCATATGTGGAATGAGTCCTATATCAATGGCCAGTGGGTGCCGTCTGACGGCACGAGGCCAGTCGCGAAGCCTCGATGGTCTCGCTACATCAAGATTTCCGATACCGCATTGTCGTCGGAAGATGACCAGCAATATGCTCTTAAAGCCCTGCTTTTACTTGGTGATTTGCAGGTTTACAGTAAATAGACTGTTTTCAACTCCCGCTTTTTCTTTGATTCTTGCGTGCTAATTCAAGCACGGGGCAGAACGTAACCTACGTTTTTGTAGTTGCCAAAACGGGTTGCTCGCTTTGGTCAAGTCAGACCTTGTTACCAGAATGATTGATAAAGCAGGAATCGATGAACTCGTCACCATTTTTTGAATCCAATGAACCGAATTCGCTGGCTCAGGGAAACGGGTGGCATGCACAAACCTCAGCAGACAGGGAATATCTTGATTCCAAAATTGCTGCAACCGAAGAGTTGTTTGCAGTCGAGTCGGTAGGTGCTTTTGAATTTACCGATGCAGTACGACCGGGAAAACAGTCGTCCCTGTCGTTGCAACAAGGCTATCGTCGGGAAATGTTCCGCTCCAAATCACGCAATATGGAACTGCCGATGATCCTGGCAGCTGCTACCAAAGACGTGTTATTCGACCTCTTTTTGGATTTGATGGTTCCGCTTGGAAAGCTGGTCGACTGTGTATTGGAAACGAGTCACTCTCATGGGGATGGTTCGCATGAAGATCTCTATCGCGAGAAAATCGACTTGCCGGTCTTGAAGAGTACGTTATATGACTATGAATCGTTGATTCTTAATGACGGCTGCACGGGTGTCGCTGTGGTGAACACGAAAAAACAACTTGAAGTGCAGCTCGATGAACACAAGATGTTGATGATCTATGCAGAGGATCTGAAGCCCTTCGAGCGTATCTTATTCAGCTACGATGTCTGGCCGATGGACAACATGCGGTTTATTACCGAAGAAGACCATGTGCATTCGTCCCGATCAATCTATCAAAAGCAGTTTGATCAGCTGAGCTTTCGACTTGGTATGGATATCTAAGCGTCCTTTGGTTAGGAGCCTGAGGCACCGAGCCAGGGAGTCTCTGTTATACCGTCATCGGCATTGATCGTTCGTGCCAGTACAAACAAATAGTCACTAAGTCGATTGAGATAAATCGGGATGGGGTGATGATCTATCGGGATCCCTGAATTCTCTGCGGGACTCGCAGATGCCAGCCAGGTCAGTACTCGTCGTTCTGCTCGACGGCAAATCGTCCGAGCGAAATGAGTCTGTGCTCCGGCCGGAGATCCTGACGGCAGAATGAACTGCTGAAGCGGAGTGAGGTTTGCTTCGAGTGCATCGATTTTTGATTCCAGCGAGAGAATCTGTTGCTCACCGATTGTTACTCCCGGATCATACTCCGGTTTGGATGCCAGCAACGCTCCTACATCAAAAAGACGGGATTGGATTTGGCTTAGATCGGATTCCCATTCAGGTTCGATCGCTAGCGAACGGATGACTCCGAGGCAGGCATTGAGTTCATCGATCGTTCCGACAGCTTCCATTTGCATGCTGTTCTTGGCAGTGCGGCCCCCGCCGGCCAATCCGGTTTCACCAAAGTCGCCTGTTCGGGTGTATATTTTCATGGTGTTTGTTGACTCGGGTAAGAGCAGTGGTGGATCTAAGATGTCATTGGTTTCTAAGTGGAGCGAGCGTTGAATGGATTTCAGGTGCTCATCTCTCATTGATTATAGTAAAAGGTTTGATACATTGGGGATTGAATCAGGTGATGCTGTCAGAGGCATCATTGAGTTAATGAATGCTTCAAAAAAACGAATGAAAGGATTGGATTCGATGAGACAATTAGTTTCATGGGCGGTGCTGAGTGTCATTTTGGTGCTTAGCGGGCAGCATGTATCGGCACAGGATGTTTCAGTCAGTGAGCTGGAATCGACCTTTCTGAAAAACGTAACTCAAGTCACGTCTTCCTTCGTCAAAGCAGGTGAGGGCTATTTCTCGCCAGATGGTAAACGGATTGTTTATCAGGCAATTACTAAAGACTATCCGTTCTACCAGATCTATACTCAGCCACTCTCGGGCGGGCGTCCCCGTTTAGTGAGTACCGGACGAGGTCGTACGACATGTAGTTATTTCACAGTCGACGGCAAGAACATCCTGTTCTCTTCCAGTCACCTTGATCCCAATATGACTGCGACCGAACAGGCGGAGATTAAGCAGCAGGAGGAAGATCGCAAGAACGGAGTGCGTCGGCGGTATTCGTGGCCCTTTGATCCAAATACCGAGATGTTTGTGGCGACGCCCAAAGGAAAAATCCTCAAACGGTTAACTAACGTAGAGGGCTATGATGCTGAAGGTGCTTATTCGCGGAATGGAAAACTGATTGCATTTTGTAGCACGCGTGATGGTGACCCGGACCTTTATTTAATGAATGCAGATGGCAGTAATGTTCGTCAGTTGACCAATGCCAAAGGATATGATGGAGGCCCCTTTATTTCCCCGGATGGAAATTGGGTTGTTTTCCGCAGTGATAGAAAAGAAGAGCATATGCTCCAGATCTATGTGATTGGGATTGATGGTAAGAATGAAGTCGCATTGACAGATACGACAGGCGTAAATTGGGGACCTTACTGGCATCCAACCGAGCCTTATATCATCTGGTCCGGTGCAGATCATTCGACAGGTGGACGACCAAACTATGACCTATGGTTAGCGAAGTACTCCATCTCTAAGGAAGGCACGTTTTCAATTGGCGAATCCGTCCGAGTCACCGAAAACGTGAGTGCCGATGTGTTACCGGTGTTTTCACCCGATGGTAAGCGTTTGATGTGGACAAGTACTCGTACGGATACACACACGAGCCAACTGTTTATTGCGGATTTTGTGCTACCCAAAAAATAATCTGAACCGATGACACCGAGTGAATCATGATGGCAGCACTTCGGGAAAAGCAACCGGTTTCCTGTGGCATCCTATTGTTTAGGAAGCATAAAGGGAGAAAGCAGTTTCTTCTGATGGAGCATGCACGTCGTTGGGATCTTCCCAAAGGGCATGTCGATCCTGGTGAAACAGAATTGCAATGTGCTTTGCGTGAATTCGAAGAAGAGACGGGCATCGACCGGACGGAGATTAAACTTCGTAAGAAGTTTCTCTATGAGGATTCCTATCCGGTGAAGAACTGGAAAGGCCGTGGTGCCGATGTCGATAAAAGACTCGTGATCTTCCTGGCGAAATTGAAAAGAGGAGTGTCGGGGAAAGTTGTGCCCACCGAGCATCTTGGCTACCGATGGGTGGATTGGGATCCGCCTCATGACATTCAGGAAAAGACCATTAATCCGTTACTCGAGCAGGTTGCCAGATTTATACGTCAACAACGTAAGAAGAATAAGAAAGCCAAGAAGTAGCACCCCGAGTGATTAGGCTACGGCTTTTTGGTCGTCTTCACTTGCAATCGGCAGCAGTATAGTGAATTGAGTTCCGACGCCCACCGTGCTTTCGATCTTCAGACGCCCTTGATGAGCGTCGATGATGTTCAGACAGGAACTTAAGCCCAGTCCAGTGCCTCCCTTGCCACTATCGTCCGGCCCCGCTTTCGTGCTATAGAACGGGTCAAAAATACGTGGCAGCTCTTCCTGAGCAATCCCGCAGCCGGAGTCCCGAACGGTCAAAGCATTCATGTTTTCCTCGGCCAGATGTTCCAGTTTCACCCAAATGGTTCCACCGATTTCCATGGCCTGTCGCGCATTGGTGAGTAAATTCAGTAGGACCTGTTGGATTTGATTCCCATTACATTGAGTTTCAGGAACGTCCTGCAGGTCTACTTCCAGTGAAATACGGTACTTGCTCATCTCACGTTCGAGTAGTACCAGAGCATCATCGATCACCTTACCAAGATCGGTTGGCTCGATTACATCAGAGCGGTTGCGAGCCATACCGAGCACGGCATTCGTTATTTTTGCTGCTCGCTGACTGGCAGCCAAAATCTTATCAAACGCTTTGTCTCGTGTTTGATCGTCACGATGACGCATGCCCATTTTGGCATAGTTGAGTACCGTCATCAGGATGTTATTGAATTCATGTGTCGTTGTTCCGACAAGCTCACCAAGCGCCGTAAGTTTTTGTGCTTCAGCTAGTTGTTGCTTCAGCAGATCAATTTGCAATTGCTGATCTGCGATGTCTGAGACTTCACTTACCGAGGAGTCTTCACTCACTTCTGAGAAATCGCCCGCCTGAGAGTCGTCGTTTTGAGAATGCTCTTCGGGCAAGAATTCTGTCTCGCTGTTTTCCGGTTCATGCATGTCGTTACCCGTTTCGTTGCTTGCGTTCCCGCGTTGTCGTTATCGTGGCGTTAAATATTACCAGAGTTACCAAACCCCAGTTGTTTTTTCCGCTTTACGTGACCGGTATGGTTTAGTGCCCACCGTGGCATACTAGGCGCGGAACCACCTTACTATATAAATCGTCGTATTGGTCTGGGTCACAACAGGTCAAGGATTTATAATTTCCGCCGCAGTTGGCCGGCAGCGTTAAAGTTTGCGGCTTTGTAAAGACAGGCAATCCGTTTTGAGCCATAGGAAAGATAGGATCGATGGAAATCAACCAGATGTTGAAGTTGGCAAAGGAAACAGCGACGGACCTGGGCTTTCATATCCGCCAGGAATTGCTTGATGGCCAACGTAGCGGAGTGTGTGAATTTGGGGGGAAGAGGTGGATTATTCTGGATGTGGGCCAGAATTCACTGGAACAGTTACATGCCATCGGTAATGCGCTCACCCATCTCGAAAATATCGATTCTGACGAAGTTCCAGTAGCCCTTCATGCTATCTGGAAGTCGTATCTTTAGAAGGCAAGTTAATTGCTAAGGCCGAGATTGGAATTGCCCAGAGAAGGGAATTGTATCGGGCCGAATGGATCCTGACTGGCAGACTCATCCGGTGGCCCTTCAGCGGGTATGGATGCCTGAGACATTCGTTGCTGCAGGTCATTGAGGATTACCTGCTCCAGAGCGGTGTCACGTCCTGCCGGTATCCATCCGAGTGTTTCTGTGGTGACGGCACCAAGATCACGTGGTCGTGAATGTGTGGCACTATGTCGAAGTGTTGAGCCCCCTACCGTTGCATGTTCCGGCTGCGCTAAGTCTTCCTGTAGTTTGTGCACGATGACTTCAATACGAAACCCGTCTCGAGAAGGTCGAACATGAACTTCTGCCTGACGGCGGATCGACTGTAGTGTTGCATGCAGTTGATCGTATCCTGCCGCGTTGTCTTTTCGCCAGGGTTCGAGCATGGTTGCTGCATCGGCATGGGCTGTTTGTAGATATCCTTCAGTGAGCGTGTTGCCTACCAACTGAATTTGTTCTTCATGCCGTATGACGAAATAGTCTTCCATCGTATCGACCAGAATATTCCACAAAAGATTGCGGTCACGCAGCGGAACCACCATGGGATTTTCCAGCCTCGAAAGTTCCGTCTCCTCCCTCAGATAGTTCTCCTCAAGCTCCGGGCCGTCATCACCCCAGGTCCAGACACGTGAACTGATACAGCCTGTCGATAGCAGACAGGAGCTAACTAAAAGTAGTATGACGAGTTGTAAGCGATGGCCGCGCACGTACCAATCCTGCAGAGAAATAAAATGCAGTGCGAAGTTTGGCAAAATGCCCGATTTATGGCAAGACCGTCCCGGTCAGGATTATTACAAACCGCCTAAGGATTTCAGAATTATTCAAAACACGTGGGAACTTCTATAATGGCTACGGAGTCCAACATTGTGGATTGTCATGCCAAAAGTCCCGAACAGGTCACAAGCATGGCAAGAGATGAATGACTGCCAAACCACCAATAGGCAAGGAGATGGAGATGGACCAATTTCAATCAAGCCGAAAAGTAGTTGCTCTTAACACCATGCTAAAAAGGTGCGTTCTAATCGGACTGATGATGGCGTTGTCACACGAGGCGATTGGGCAGGGAGCCTTGATCGATTTTCGTGATCGCAGTGCACGTCCGCAAATCGTCAATCCCGGACAGGCTTTACATGCCTATCGAGTCAAGTCGCTAACTATCGACGCGGTGATGCAAGGACAGGTTGTTCAAGTCCAGGTTGCTCAGGAATTCGAGAACACTTCGAACCGCACCATCGAAGCGAGCTTTGTCTTTCCGATTACTCGGGACGGAGCTATCGACCGATTGACACTGATGGTGGGGGATAGAGAGTACGAAGCTAAACTGCTGCCTCGTGATGAAGCACGAAGTATCTATGAGGGTTATGTCCGACGTAATCAGGACCCAGCACTGCTCGAATGGATGGGGGCAGGTATGTTTCGTACCAGCGTTTTTCCGATTCCACCGGGGCAGAAACGAGTGGTCACGATTCGTTACTCACAGCTCTGTAGACAGTATCAGGGATTGACCGAGTGGTCTTTGCCTCTGCGAAATGCTCAGTATACAACCAGCCCACTTGACGATCTAAAAGTGAATCTGGTGATCAAGTCGGAACAGGAGATCAAAAGTGTCTATAGTCCCAGCCATCCCATTGGCGTTCAGCGACCTACCGAGAAATTAGCCAGGGTTAGCCTTCATCAACAGAATGTTGTTCCGGGAACAGATCTACAGATTTTCTATGATGTGGGGGATAAGTATTTAGGAACAAGTGTTCTAAGTTATCGTCCGCGCGAAAACGAGGATGGCTACTTTATGATGCTCGTCTCACCCAAGGTTAAGCAACCCCCGGAGGAAGCCATTCGTAAAAAGGTAGTCTTTGTCATTGACCGCAGCGGCAGTATGGTTGGCAAGTCGATGCAGCAGGCCAAACAAGCATTGAAGTTCGTTGTGAATCATCTCAATGAGGGAGATCTGTTCAATATTGTGTCTTATGATTCTGAAGTGGAAGCCTTTGAGCCTGAACTGCAGGCATTTAATAGTAAGACTCGAGCTCGAGCACTTGGATTTGTCGAAGGATTGTTCGCCGGTGGCAGTACGAATATCGATGGCGCTCTTAGTACCGCTTTGCAGTTTCTTGAAGAGGATCAATTACCCGGTTATGTCGTCTTCCTGACCGACGGAAAACCGACTCGCGGAGAAACTTCCGTTCCGAAAATCGTTGAAAACATGAAACAGTCCAACTCGAGTCGTAATCGTATTTTCTGTTTTGGAGTGGGGTATAACGTCAATAGCCTATTACTGGATAAGCTGGCGCGCGAAGGATTTGGACAGAGCGTTTATGTTAGTCCGGAAGAAGATATTGAAGAGAAAGTATCACAGTTTTACGCACGTATTGCTTCACCTGTTATGACCGATGTGACCATTGCCATGGAAGTCGACAAACGAGATGTCAGTCAGGGGAAAGTGATGAACCGCGTGTATCCCAAAAAGGTTTACGATGTGTTTGCCGGTGACCAACTGGTACTAGTCGGGCGGTATCATCACCATGGGCAAACCAAAGTGGTTGTGCAGGGTGAGATCCATGGGGAAAAGGTAAAACTCTCGTTTCCGACAAAGTTGCAGGAAAAGTCGTCCGGGACGAATTATGCATTTGTGGAAAAGTTATGGGCGATCCGTCGGGTGGGTGAGATCGTTGATCTGATTGATCTGGAGGGGCAAAACAACGAGTTAATGGATGAGTTGATTCACTTATCCAGAAAGTATGGGATTCTCACACCGTTCACTTCTTATCTGGCTGACGAAAACAGTGATGTACGAGATTTGGACATGGCCCGGCAGCGAGTAGGAGATCAGTTGCAGTTGTTGGAGCAACAATCAGGAGAAACCGGTTTTAATCAACGTGTTGTCAAGTCAGCATTGCAGAC
>CETM01029131.1_pt1 | contig 33773 bp, 41 predicted proteins | sample 361451 | NCBI WGS metagenome assembly CETM01 (sample SAMEA2622690, study PRJEB7988) | marine metagenome | isolation source: saline water (ENVO:00002010), including
GAAGGCTTATCCTCTACTTTTTCTGAATCTACTTGATCCGGTGCCTGATCAGAAGGCTTATCCTTTAATTTTTGTAAATCTAATTGATCTTTTTCAATGTAATCTGTTTTCTTTTTACTTCTTCTTCCTCTTCTTGTAGACTTTTTCTTTTCACTTTTCTCTAACTTATATATTTCATTATAATCTACTAATTCAATCATTGCCATAGAAGCATTATCTCCTAAGCGATTTCCAAGTTTTATAATTCTTGTATAACCTCCTGGTCTATCTCCAATCTTTTTTGAAATGTTTCGAAATAACTCGGAAACTGCTTCCTTATTTCTTAAAGCTCTAAAAACAATACGCCGATTATGGGTTGTATCACTTTTAGATTTAGTAACTAGTGGCTCAAAAAAAATTTTAAGAGCTTTTGCTTTAGTTAAGGTTGTACTTATCCTCTTTTTGTCAATTAAAGAAGATGCCATATTAGCTAGCATAAACTTTCTGTGAGAAGACTTTCTCCCTAATTTTATTATTTTTTTTGAATGCCTCATTTTATTCTTTATCTAGCTTATATTTTGACAAATCCATACCAAAAGAAAGACCTTTAAGAAGAACCAATTCTTCAAGTTCAGTAAGAGATTTTTTGCCAAAATTTCTAAATTTCATAAGATCATTTTTATTATATGAAACTAAATCACCAAGAGTATCGACTTCAGCAGCTTTAAGACAATTAAGCGCCCGAACTGAAAGATCCATGTCTGTAAGTTTAGTTTTAAGTAATTGCCTCATATGAAGAGATTCCTCATCATAACTTTCAGTCTGAGCAATTTCATCAGCTTCAAGAGTAATTCGTTCATCTGAAAACAGTAAAAAGTGATGAATTAATGTTTTGGCAGCTTCAGTCAATGCATCTTTTGGATGAATTGAACCATCAGTAATTATCTCAAAGATTAATTTCTCATAATCAGTCTTCTGTTCAACTCTATAATTTTCTATACTGTATTTTACATTTTTAACAGGAGTAAAAACAGAGTCAATTGATATAGTCCCAAAAGGTAAACTTGATTTCTTATTAACCTCAGCAGGAACATAACCTCTACCTTTTTCAATAACAATTTCAAAATTAAGCTGAACCCCTTCTTCCATATTGCAAATTACTAGTTCAGGATTTAAAACCTGAAATCCAGAAATAAATTTTTGGAATTCAGCAGCTTTTAATTGATTTTGTCCGCCAACAACAATATTGACCTTTTCATCGTCTATATCATCAATCTGACGCTTGAATCGAATTTGCTTTAGATTCAAAATCAGTTCAGTTACATCTTCAACTACTCCAGGAATAGTCGAAAATTCATGTTCAATGTTATCTATTTTTACCGACGTAATAGCGAAGCCTTCCAAAGAAGAAAGGAGTACTCTTCTTAAAGCATTCCCTATAGTTAAACCATATCCTGGTTCGAGAGGACGAAACTCAAATTTCCCTTCAAACTCGGAAGAGTCAATCATAATTACTTTATCAGGTTTTTGAAAATTAAATACTGCCATATCTATTGTTAGTTATTAAATTATTTTGAATACAATTCTACAATTAATTGTTCTTTTATGTTTTCTGGAATTTGAGATCTCTCTGGCAGATTAACAAAAATGCCTTCAAATTTATCTTGATTCCATGTAAGCCAATCATAACTGGAGTTATTAGATTCAAGAGAAGAAATAATAGCTTTTAAAGATTTTGATCTTTCTCGTATTCCAATAATCTGACCAGGTTTTAAGGTGTATGAAGGGATATTAACAATTTCTCCATCAACTGTAATATGTTTGTGTGTCACTAACTGCCTAGCTCCATTTCTTGATGGAGAAATTCCTAAACGAAAAGTAACATTATCTAGACGAGACTCACAGAGTTGTAAAAGAACTTCTCCTGTAACACCTTTGCTGCTATTTGCTTTTTTAAAAATATTACTGAATTGCCTCTCCAAAATTCCATAAGTGTACTTTGCTTTTTGTTTTTCCATTAATTGAATTGCATATTCAGATTTCTTGGAACGTCTTCTGTTATTACCATGTTGTCCTGGAGGATAATTTCTTTTTTCCAATGCCTTATCAGCTCCAAAAATAGGCTCACCAAATTTTCGAGAAATTTTTGACTTTGGACCAATATATCTAGCCATAATTATTTTTTTTAATTTATATTTTTATACTCTCCTTCTTTTTGGAGGTCTACATCCATTATGAGGCATAGGGGTAACGTCAACTATTTCACTTACTTCAATTCCATTATTATGAATAGTTCTTATAGCTGATTCTCTACCATTACCTGGACCTTTTACAAAAACTTTTACCTTACGAAGTCCGCTTTCAACAGCAACTTTTGAGGCGTCTTCAGCTGCAACTTGAGCAGCATATGGGGTGTTTTTTTTAGATCCCCTAAAACCCATTTTGCCAGCTGATGACCAGGATATAACTTCACCTTTTAAATTAGTTATTGATATTATAATATTATTAAATGAAGCATTTATATGTACCTCACCTACTGATTCTACAACAACTTTTCTTTTTTTTCCTGAAGTCTTAGCCATGATTTATTTTATTTAGTAACTTTTTTCTTATTAGCAACTGTTTTCCTTTTTCCCTTTCTCGTTCGAGAATTGTTTTTAGTCTTTTGTCCTCTAAGAGGTAACCCTGTTCTATGCCTTATTCCCCTGTAGCAACCAATATCCATTAATCGTTTTATGCTTAATTGCTCTTCTGATCTCAACTCACCTTCAATTTTAAGATTTGAAACTACTTCTCTAATCCTTGATGTTTCCTCATCTGTCCAGTCAGCAACTTTAGTATCTTGATCTACATTTGCATCAATTAAAATAGATTGGGAACGACTCCTACCTATACCATATATATAAGTCAATGCAATAACGCCTCTTTTTTGTTTAGGAATGTCAACCCCTGATATTCTAGCCATAATTTATCCTTGTCTTTGTTTAAATCTTGGATTTTTTTTATTTATTATATATAATCGTCCTTTTCTTCGAACAATTTTACAATCTATACTTCTTTTTTTTAAGGAAGCCCTTACTTTCATAACAATAAATTTTAAAATCTAAATGTAATTCTAGCCTTTGATAAGTCATATGGACTCATCTCCAATTTAACTTTGTCTCCAGGCAAAAGCTTGATATAATGCAATCTCATTTTTCCAGAAATATGAGCCGTAACAATATGACCATTTTCTAATTCTACACGAAACATTGCATTTGATAATGCCTCTACTATCTTGCCTTCTTGTTCAATTGCTTCTTGTTTTGCCATAACTTTTATAATCTTCTAGTTTTTCCAGATTTTAAAAGACCATCATAATGTCTATTTAACAAATATGCATTTACCTGCTGAATTGTATCAATTGCTACTCCAACCATTATCAATAGTGAAGTCCCTCCATAAAAAAGAGCCCATCCTTGCTGCATATTCATCATTTGAACAACAATTGCTGGAAAAACTGAAATTGCTGCAAGATACAGTGAACCTGGGAAAGTTATATATGACATAACTGAGTCTAAAAAATCAGAAGTTTCTGAGCCAGGTCTTATTCCAGGAATAAAACCACCGCTACGTTTTAGATCATCTGACATTTTATTAGTAGGAACAGTAATTGCCGTATAAAAGTAAGTAAATATGATAACTAAAACAGCAAATAAAATATTATACCAAAGTCCAAAAATATCAGAAAAATTTGTTTGTATCCATTGACCTGTGGAACTATTGCCTAAAGCACTCCCTATATATGAAGGCACAAACATTAATGCCTGAGCAAAAATTATAGGCATTACTCCTGAAGCATTAAGCTTTAACGGAATATATTGTCTACTGCCATATAGATTTTTTTCATTAGTCCCAGAAACAGATCTTCTAGCATATTGAACTGGAATTTGTCTTACAGCCATAACTAATAGAACACATAAAAGTATTGTAATTATCCATAGAACTATTTCTATTGAAATCATCATCAAGCCACCCGTTCCAGACATTCTAGACACAAATTCTTGAGCAAAAGATAATGGAAGGTTGGCAATTATTCCGACCATAATTAATATTGAAATTCCATTACCTATACCCTTATCAGTAATTTTTTCTCCAAGCCACATTGCAAAAATACAACCTGTCACAAGTATGATTACAGAAGAAAACATAAACAAAGGTCCTCTACCAATAATAAAAGCGCTGTCAGGAACTCCTAGGGCGCTTAATCCATACAAATATGCTGGAGCTTGTACGACACAAATCGCAATCGTTAGCCAGCGTGTAATTTGGTTTCTTTTTCTATTTCCACTTTCTCCTTCCTTCTGAAGCTTTTGAAGATAAGGAACGGCAATACCCATTAATTGAACAACAATAGACGCGGAAATATATGGCATAATTCCCAAAGCAAAAACAGAAGCATTAGCAAAAGCACCACCTGTAAAGGCATTAAGTATTCCTAAAATACCAGTACTCGTATTACTTGATAACTCTGACAATTGAACAGAATCAATTCCTGGTAAAACGATTTGTGCTCCGACACGATAAACCAAAAGAAGGGTTAGAGTAGTTATAATTCTTCCTCTTAACTCTTCAATGTTGTAAATATTTATTAATGTGTCTAAAAACTTTTTCATATTATCGCTTAACAATTACAACTTCCCCTCCTGAGGATTCTATAGATTTTTTTGCTGATACTGAAAACTTATGCCCAAAAATTTTAAGGGGCGCTTCTAGTTTTCCTCGTCCTAAAATTTTAATAGAATCATTCTTTTGAGCTAAATTTAAATCTATCATTTTTTCAATTGAAATCTCTTTATTAATCTTCTTAGATTTTACAAGAGCTTGCAGCGTATCCAAGTTAATTGCTCTATATTCTTTTCTGTTAATATTTTTGAAGCCAAATTTAGGCACACGTCTTTGAAGCGGCATTTGACCACCTTCAAACCCAATCTTTTTTGAGTATCCTGATCTTGATTTAGCCCCCTTATGACCTCTAGTAGAAGTTCCTCCCTTTCCAGAGCCTTGACCTCTTCCAAGTCTCTTTCCTTTCTTTTGAACAGAACCCAATGCAGGTTTTAAATTATTTAAACTCATTTTTTTAATTCCTTTATTTCAACTAAATGACTTACCTTTTTAATCATACCATTTATCGAGGGGTTAGACTCATGAGTTACTTCCTTTCCTATCCTTCCTAACCCAAGTGAAAGAAGTGTTTTCTTTTGAGAACCAATCCGATTAATACTACTTTTTATCTGTTTAACAATTAATTTTGCCATATTACTAACCCTTGAATAATTTATCTAAACTAATTCCTCGCTGTGAAGCAATTGTCATTGGACTTCTTAATTTCAATAATGCATCAAAAGTAGCTTTAACGACATTATGGGGATTTGAAGAGCCTTGTGATTTTGACAAAACATTTTGAACTCCAACTGATTCGAGCACAGCTCTGACTGCTCCTCCAGCAATAACACCAGTTCCATCTGTTGCAGGTTTTAAAAACACTCGAGCTCCACCATATTTGCCCTTTTGCTCATGAGGAAGAGTGCCATTTTCAATTGGTATCCTAACTAAATTTTTCTTCGCATCCTCAATTGCTTTGGATATGGATTCAGAAACTTCTTTTGCTTTCCCTAAACCTTGACCAACTACTCCATTTTCATCTCCTACAACTACAATTGCAGAAAATCCAAAGTTACGGCCTCCTTTTGTAACTTTAGTAACACGTTGAACACCAACCAATCGGTCTTTTAACTCCAGACCAGCAGGTTTAACAGCTTCAATATTTTTATAATCATTATACATAAAATAGTAACATATTAAAATTCAACACCTAGTTCTCGAGCACCATCTGCTAAGGATTTAACCCTACCATGATATAAATATCCTCCACGGTCAAAATGAATCTTTTTAATTTTTTTATCAAGTATTCTTTTGCCTAACAATTTACCAACTTCCTTGGCTATAAAAACTTTATTTTCTTTTTTAAAACTAGAGATTTCTTTTTCCCTAGAAGAAGCAGAAACTATAGTCTTTCCATTTATATCATCTATAACTTGGGCGTATATCTCTTTATTACTTCTAAAAACAGATAGTCGAGGTCTAACAGATGTTCCCACTATAGTTTTCCTTATTCTCAAATGAATTCTGTGTCTTCTCTTATTTTTAGTTAATATTGCCATAATAAATTTATGCTGATTTACCAGCTTTTCTTCTTATTTCCTCTCCAACAAATTTAATTCCTTTTCCTTTATAAGGTTCAGGCTTTCGAAGAGATCTAATTTTTGAAACTACATTTCCTAAAAGCTCTTTGTCAAAAGATGTCAGTTTTATAATAGGATTACTTCCTTTTTCAGTTATAGTCTCAACTTTAACTTCGATTGGTATTTCAAAAACAACATTATGAGAAAAACCTAGAGATAACTCAAGTTTTTGTCCCTGATTATTTGCTCTATATCCAACTCCTACTAATTCTAATTCTTTAACAAACCCCTTAGAAACACCAATGACCATATTATTTAATAATGATCTATACAAACCGTGTTTAGCTCGATTTTCCTTTGAATTAGAAGATCGAGAAACAGTAATTATGCTGTCTTTAATTGAAAAAGAGACTCGATCATATAATTGGGTCAGCTCTCCTAATTTCCCTTTTACAGTAATAGATTCTTCTTGGATGTCTACGTTAACACCTTCAGGAATTTTTATGGGATCATTACCTATTCTTGACATATTTATTTAATATTTAATACACATAACAAATTAATTCGCCTCCTATATTTTCTCTAGCTGCTTGCTTACCTGTCATCACACCTTTAGAAGTTGAAACGATTGAAATTCCAAGACCATTGAGTATTCTTGGAAGTTTATTTGCCGAAGCATATTTTCTAAGTCCAGGAGTACTGATTCTTTGGATTTTCTTAATTACAGATTCTTTAGTTAATTTATCATATTTAAGAGCTATTTTAATATTCCCTTGATTATTGTCAGTGTTTTCAAATTTATAACTCAATATATAACCCTGGTCAAACAAAATCTTTGTTATTTCTTTTTTAACTTTTGAAGCAGGAATATCCAAAACAAGGATTCCTGCCATACTTGCGTTTCTAATTCTAGTTAAATAATCTGATATAGGATCTGTAAACATAATTTTTTCTTTACCAACTGGCTTTTGTAACGCCAGGAATTAAACCTTTATTTGCCATTTCACGAAAAATAACCCTTGATATACCGAATTGACGAATATATCCCTTTGGTCTTCCAGTGATTTTACATCTATTATGCATTCTAACAGGAGAAGCATTTCGCGGCAACTTTTGCAAAGCAAGATAATCACCAGATTCTTTTAACTTCTTCCTTTTTTCAGAAAACTTAGCAACTGTTTTCGCTCTTTTGATCTCTCGAGCTTTCATTGATTCTTTAGCCATAAATTATTTTTTTTTAAAAGGTATTCCTAATTCTCTTAAAAGAGACATCGCCTCTTTATCTGTTTTAGCTGAGGTAACAAAAGAAATGTCCATTCCTGAAATTTTGTTGACTTTGTCTATGTCAATTTCAGGAAATATAATTTGTTCTCTAATGCCAAGATTATAATTTCCTCTGCCATCAAAACCTTCAGATTTTACTCCTTGGAAATCCCTAACTCTTGGCAGAGCTGTAGTTACCAACCTGTCTAAAAATTCGTACATTTTTTCACCTCTCAAAGTTACCTTCACTCCAATAGGCATTCCTTTTCTGAGCTTAAATGATGATTCATCTTTTTTTGAAAGGGTTGGCACCGATTTTTGTCCTGCAATAAGAGTTAGTTCATCAATAGAAAAATCAATAAGTTTTTTATCAGAAACAGCAGCTCCAACACCTCGGCTAAGTACAATTTTTTCTAATCTAGGTACTTGCATAACGCTTTTATAACTGAACTCTTCTCTCAGAGCAGAAATAATTCTATCATTAAAATCTTTTTTTAAACGAGGTTGATACATATTAACTTATATTATTTCATTATTTTTTTTTGCATAACGAACTTTTTTTCCGTCTTCAAATCTATATCCTAATCTAGTATTTTGACCATCTGAGCTAATTAATGATAAATTAGATATATCTACTGGACTTTCCTTTTCAATAATTCCACCCTGAGGATTTTTAGAATTAGGTTTTGTGTGTTTTTTAACAATGTTAACACCTTCAACTAATACCTTTCTTTTATTTTTCAACACCTTCAAAATTTTTCCTTCAGATCCTTTATTCTCTCCGGCAATTATTCTGACTTTATCGTCTTTCTTTATTTTATTTTTTTTCATAAATCAAATTTAAAGCACTTCGGGTGCTAATGATACGATTTTCATAAATTGCTTATCTCTTAGTTCTCTAGCTACAGGTCCAAAAACTCTAGTTCCTCGCATTTCACCAGTTGGTTCTAATAAAACGCAGGCATTTTCATCAAATCTAATATAAGAACCATCCGATCTTCGAACTCCTTTAGTGGTTCGAACAACTACAGCTGTAGAAATTTGACCTTTTTTTACAGTCCCTGAAGGAGATGCCTCTTTAACTGTAACTACGATTTTATCTCCTAATGAGGCATAACGTCTTCGGGTCCCACCTAAAACACGAATTGTAAGCACTTCTTTGGCACCGGTATTATCAGCTACTTTTAATTTTGACTCCTGTTGTAACATTATTTTGCTCTTTCAATAATTTCTACTAATCGCCAACATTTTCTTTTACTAATTGGTCTTGTTTCCATAATTTTTACAGTATCGCCTATTTTAGAATCATTTTTTTCATCATGAACAATGTATTTTTTTGTTTTTAATAAAAACTTACCGTACATAGGATGTTTAACTCGAATAACTTCAGAGACAACAATAGATTTTTCCATTTTATCACTTGATACAACTCCAATCCTCTCTTTTCTTAAATTTCTTTTTTCCATTATTTTGTTAATCTGTTAATTCCTTTTTAATTGAAATTTCAGTCTTTATCCTGGCAATAGTTCTCCTAACTGTTTTTATACTCAATGGATTTTCTATTGGAGAAACTGCATGATTCATTTTAAGATCAAAAAGTTTTTGCTCAAATTCTTGGAGCTTATCATTTAAATCCTCTATTGTTAATATTTTAATTTCTGTCTTCTTCATAAAAATAGTACTATGCCTCAAAATCTCTAGCAATTATAAATTTAGTTTTTAAGGGAAGCTTTTGAGCTGCTAATCTAAGTGCTTCCTTAGCAATATCTATTGATACTCCAGAAACCTCAAACAATATTCTACCAGGTTTTACAACAGCAACAAAATATTCAGGAGCTCCCTTACCTTTTCCCATTCTAACTTCAAGAGGCTTTTTCGTTATTGGTTTATCCGGAAAAATCTTAATCCAAAGCATACCCTCTCTTTTCATATATCTTGTAGCAGCAATACGAGCAGCTTCAATTTGTCTGGAGGTGATAAATTTAGAATCAAGAGCTTTAATACCAAACATACCATTAGAGAGTCTACTACCTCTATAAGAAAGACCTTTCATTCTTCCTTTTTGCATCTTTCTATATTTAGTTCTTTTAGGTTGTAACATTCTCTTTTAAATATTTTATTTTTTTCTATCGCGTCTACCTGAAAAATTTCCTCGCTTCGAACCTGATGTGGGTCCACTTTTTTTACCCATTCCTACTAATGGTGAAAGTTCACGCTTACCATAAACTTCGCCCTTCATAATCCAAACTTTAATACCTAATCTTCCATATGTAGTATGAGCCTCAACCAGAGCATAATCAATGTCTGCTCTGAAAGTAGAAAGAGGAATCCTACCCTCTTTATAAGACTCAGAACGAGCCATTTCAGCTCCATTTAAACGACCAGATATCTGGACTTTTATTCCCTCTGAATTCATTCTCATTGTAGCAGCAATAGCCATCTTAATAGCTCTTCTGTATGATATTCTACTTTCAACCTGTCTAGCAATGCTTGCAGCTACAAGTTTTGCTTCAAGTTCAGGACGTTTAATTTCAAAAATATTTATTTGTATATCTTTTGATGTAATCTTTTTTAATTCTTCTTTTAATTTATCAACTTCTTGACCTCCTTTGCCTATAATAATTCCAGGTCTAGCAGTTGTAATTGTTATTGTTATTAATTTTAGAGTACGCTCAATTATAATATTTGAAACACTGGCCTTTGATAAACGAACATTTATGTAATTTCTAATTTTGTTGTCTTCAGATAATTTATCTCCGTAATCTCTTCCACCATACCAATTGGAATTCCAACCTCTTATTATTCCTAAACGATTCCCTATAGGATTTGTCTTTTGTCCCATCTTAATTAACTAATTTTGTTATTACCTATAACTAAAGTAACATGATTTGATCTTTTTCTAATTCTGTGAGCACGTCCTTGAGGAGCTGGTCTTATTCTTTTGAGCATTCCAGCACCATCCACTTTAATTTCCTTAATAAATAAATTTGCTTTCTCTACATCGTCATTTTCATTTTTTGCTTGCCAATTAGCAATTGCAGAAAGTAATAATTTTTCTAAGCGTCGAGCAGCTTCTTTTGGACTAAATTTCAATATTGCCAAAGCCTTTTTTATATCTTCACCTCTTAATTGATCAGCTACCAATCTCATTTTTCTTGCAGGTATAGGAGAATTATTTAGTTTAGCAAAAGCTTTAGTTTTCTTTGCTTCCTTTTGTTTCACAGCCATTTTATGTTTTCTATTACCCATTTCTTTTAATTATTGGCTTTATTTTTAGCTCCAGAGTGACCTCTAAATGAACGTGTAGGAGAAAACTCTCCCAACTTATGCCCAACCATATTCTCGGTAATGTAAACAGGAATAAACTGTCTTCCATTGTGAACTGCAATAGTTTGTCCAACAAAATCAGGTGTGATCAATGATGCCCTTGACCAAGTTTTAATAACCGTTTTTTTATTTTCTTCAACATTTTTCATAATCTTTTTTTCAAGACTATAATGAACAAATGGACCTTTTTTTAATGAACGTGGCATAAAAATTATTTTTTTCTTCTCTCTAAGATAAATTTATTACTGGCCTTATTTTTAGACCTTGTCCTATATCCCTTAGCTGGTATACCTTTTTTTGATCTTGGATGACCACCAGAAGCACGTCCCTCTCCACCTCCCATAGGATGATCAACAGGATTCATAGCTACGGGGCGAGTTCTTGGTCTTCTACCTAACCATCTGGATCTTCCTGCTTTACCAGAAATCAAAAGCTGATGATCAGAGTTAGATACTGTTCCAATCATAGCAATGCATTTAGAATTTATCAATCTGGTTTCTCCAGAAGGCATTTTTACTGTTGCAAAATTTCCCTCTCTTGCCATCAATTGAACAAAAGAACCAGCGCTTCTTGCTATTACAGCTCCACCACCAGGATTAATTTCAACACATGAAATAATAGTTCCAAGAGGTATTTTTAACAATGGTAAAGCATTGCCAAGTTCAGGAGAAGCATTTTCTCCTGAAGAAACTTTTTGACCAACTTTTAGACCACTAGGAGCGATAATATATTTCTTTTCTCCATCTTTGTATAATAAAAGAGCAATGAAAGCTGATCGGTTAGGGTCATATTCAATTGACTTAACTTCTGCCTCAATATCAACTTTATTTCGTTTGAAGTCAATAACTCTATATCTTTTTTTATGGCCACCTCCTCTATGCGGAACAGTCATTTTACCTTGATTATTTCTTCCCCCATTTCTGTTTTTTTTGGAAAGTAAACTTTTTTCAGGTTTGTCAGTTGTTAGCATGTCAAAACCATTTACAATTCTAAATCGCTGTGCAGGAGTAACTGGTTTTAATTTTCGAACTGGCATCTTAATTATTTAATGTTATTAAAAAAATCTATTGTATCTCCATCTGCAACCTGAACTACAGCTCTTTTTGTCACATTGCTTTTCCCTCTCTGTATTCCATTTTTAGTGTATCTTGTTCTGAGAATTGAACCATATTTAAGTGTTCTCACTTTATCCACTGAAACATTGTATGTTTTCTCTACAGCTTTTTTTATTTGAATTTTATTTGAATTTGGATCTACTAAGAAAGTATAACAATTACTGAGCTCACTTTTCGAAGTAGCTTTTTCACTTATTATCGGCTTAATTAATACATTCATTTCTTTCAATTATTTCAAAATAGATTCAATTTTTGCAATTGAGCTTTCTAACAAAATCAATTTTGATGAATTAAAAATTTTGTAAGTATTTAATTCTGAGTTTGTTACAACCTCGGTTCCCTGTAAATTTCGAGACGACAAATATACATTTTTATTTTCTGCACCCAACACCATTAAAGTTTTTTTACCATCCAATCCTAAATCCTTTAAAAGCTTTAAAAAATCTGAAGTTTTTGGGGTTTTAAAACTTAAATCTTCCAAGATCAAAATTGACTTGTCTTTTGCCTTAATACTTAATGCTGATTTACGAGCTAATATTTTAACTTTCTTGTTAACTTTTATCGAGTAGTCTCTTGGAACAGGTCCAAAAGTTCTCCCTCCTCCTCTAAAAATTGGATTCTTTATACTTCCTGCCCTCGCGGTACCAGTTCCTTTTTGTTTTTTGATTTTTCTAGTACTCCCTTTAATTTCACTTCGCTCTTTAGTCTTGTGAGTACCCTGTCTGCTGTTAGCTAAGTGTTGTTTTACATCTAAATAGATTGCATGTTCACTTGGTTCTATACCAAAAACAGACTGACTAAGTTTAACTTTTCTGCCCGTATCTTTTCCTTTTTTATTTAGTATCGATAGTTCCATTACTTTTGAACAATTACATATGAATTTTTATGACCTGGCACAGAGCCTTTAACAACTAATACATTTTTTTCTGGCATAACTTTCAGGACAATCAAATTTTGAATTTTAACTTTTTCTGCTCCAGTTTGACCAGCCATTCTCATACCCTTAAAAACTCTTGCCGGATATGATGCAGCGCCAATTGATCCTGGGGCTCTTAATCTATTATGCTGTCCATGTGTAGATTGACCAACTCCCTTGAATCCATGACGTTTCACTACACCTTGAAAACCTTTACCTTTTGAAATAGCGGAAACATCAACATATTCACCTTCTTTAAAATGTTCAACGGTAATTGTATCCCCTAGCTTTAGATCTTTTTCAAAATTCATTTTAAATTCTGTCAGTTTTTTCTTGGGGTTTACTTTAGCTTTATTGAAATGACCTGATAAAGATTTATTAACTTTTTTAATCGGTTTATCTTCAAAGCCTAACTGAAGAGCTTCATATCCATCCTTGTCTTTAGTTTTAACTTGGGTTACAACACATGGTCCAAGCTCCAGAACAGTGCAGGGTACATTCTTTCCTTTTTCATCAAAAAGACTAGACATTCCTATTTTTCTACCAATTAAACCAGACATTCTTATTCAATTTTAGACTTTAATTTCAACCTCTACTCCACTTGGCAGTTCTAACTTCATTAATGCATCAACAGTTTTAGAAGAAGAACTATAAATATCCAATAGACGTTTATATGAATTTAATTTAAATTGTTCCCTAGATTTTTTATTCACATGTGGTGACCGTAAAACAGTAAAAATCTTTCTATGAGTCGGTAGAGGAATTGGACCTGTTATTACAGCACCAGTAGCCTTTACTGTTTTAACGATCTTATCAGCAGACTTATCTACTAAATTATGATCATATGACTTGAGTTTTATTCTTATCTTTTGACTCATTTATATCTATTTATCATTATTGTTACCTTGAATTTCTGATATCACACCATCCGAAATATTAGAAGGTGTTTCAGCATAATGAGAAAATTCCATTGTTGAAGTAGCTCGACCAGAGGAAAGCGTTCTGAGTGAAGTTACATAACCAAACATTTCAGATAATGGAACTTCAGCCTTAACAACTTTAGACCCCGCTCTATCATCCATAGAATTTACTTGCCCTCTTCTTCGGTTTAAATCCCCAACAATATCACCCATATTTTCTTCAGGAGTCAAAACCTCTAACTTCATTATGGGTTCCATAATCACTGCTTTAGCTTGTTTTGCAGCATCTTTAAAACCTATTTTTGCTGCTAGTTCAAATGATAAAGAATCAGAGTCTACTGGATGAAAAGACCCGTCTTTTAATGTGACTTTCATAGAATCAATTTCAAAACCTGCCAATGGACCATTTTTCATAGCTTCTTTGAAGCCTTTTTCAACTGAAGGGATAAATTCTTTGGGAATGTTACCACCTTTAATAAGGTCTACAAACTCTAATCCAGACTTATCATCATCAGAAGGTTCAATTGAGAAAACTATATCAGCAAACTTACCTCTACCTCCAGTTTGCTTCTTGTAAATTTCCCTGTGTTCAGCTAAAGCAGTTAAGGCCTCTTTATATTGAACTTGTGGTTTCCCTTGATTTACTTCAACCTTAAATTCTCGTTTGAGTCTATCTACTATAATATCTAAATGCAATTCGCCCATACCAGAAATAATAGTTTGACCTGATGACTCATCAGTTTTAACTTGAAATGTTGGATCTTCTTCAGCTAATTTAGTTAGGGCAATTCCTAGTTTATCAACATCAGCTTTAGTTTTTGGCTCAACTGCTATACCTATAACTGGGTCAGGAAAATCCATACTTTCAAGAATAATGGGAGACTTCTCTGCAGATAGAGTATCCCCTGTTTTAATATCTTTAAATCCAACAGCTGCTCCAATATCACCAGCCTCAATCGCTTCTATAGAATTTTGTTTGTTTGAATGCATCTGATAAATTCTAGAAATTCTTTCCTTGTTTCCAGTTCTATTATTTAAAACATAGGATCCTGCATCAAGTTTACCAGAATATGCTCTGAAAAAAGCTAACCTACCAACATAAGGATCGGTAGCAATTTTAAAAGCTAATGCTGAAAAAGGCTCATCTGAATTAGGTTTTCTTGAAACCTCATTTCCAGAATCAGGATCAGTTCCAATAATTGCATCTTTATCTTGTGGAGATGGCAAATACCTGCAAACAGCATCAAGTAAAAATTGAACCCCCTTATTTTTAAAAGCTGACCCACAAATCATGGGTATAATACTCATGTCTTGTGTTGCAGCCCTCAGGGCGTTATGAATTTCTTCTTCAGAAATTGAATCTGGGTCTTCAAAAAATTTCTCAAAAAGACCTTCATCATAACCAGCAACAGCTTCAATTAGATCAGAACGATATTTTTTTGCATCTTCTTTTAAATTATCAGGAATCTCAACTTCATCAAAAGTTGAGCCATAATTATCTTCATGCCAAACAATAGCCTTATTCTTTACTAAATCTACAATTCCTTTAAAATCTTCTTCCTCTCCAATGTTTAAAACTATTGGAACAGCATTTGATTTTAACATTTCACGAACTTGTTTACATACATTGAGAAAATTTGATCCTTGACGATCCATTTTATTAACAAACCCTATTCTTGGAACTTTATAATTATCTGCTAACCTCCAATTAGTTTCTGATTGCGGCTCTACACCATCGACTGCACTGAATAAAAAAACTAGTCCATCAAGAACTCTTAATGACCTGTTTACTTCTACTGTAAAATCAACATGTCCTGGAGTATCAATAATGTTTAATTGGTATTCTTTTCCACCTTCAACAGGTTTTCCTTGTTGGGTTGGAAAATTCCAGATACAAGTTGTTGCTGCAGAAGTTATAGTTATACCTCTTTCTTGTTCCTGCTCCATCCAATCCATTGTTGCAGCGCCATCATGAACTTCACCAATTTTATGGCTTACTCCTGTATAAAATAAAACTCTTTCAGTAGTTGTAGTCTTTCCTGCATCGATATGAGCAGCAATCCCAATATTTCTTGTATATTTTAAATCTCTGCTCATAATTTTTAGAATCTAAAATGAGAAAATGCTTTATTAGCCTCAGCCATTTTATGAGTATCAACGCGTTTTTTATATGCTGCACCTTCTTCTTTAAAAGCGGCTAATATCTCTTGTGCTAGTTTTTGTGCCATCGATTTTTCATTTCTTTTTCTAGAAAAAGAGATAAGCCACTTCATGGCAAGAGAAATCTTTCTATCAGGACGAATTTGCATTGGTATTTGAAAAGTTGCACCGCCAACTCTTCTACTTCTTACTTCAACATGAGGCATTACATTTGAAAGGGCATCTTTCCATACTTCTAGAGCAGTCTTCTCTTTAGTATCCTTTTTATTGTCAACCACTTCTAATGCCTTATAAAAAATGTCAAGTGCGACTGATTTTTTCCCACTCCACATTAACATATTAACAAAACGACTCACCAATTCATCTTGAAACTTAGGATCAGGTATTAATTTTCTTTTTTTTGCTTGTCGTTTTCTCATTTGTAATACCTGTGAAGTTATTTTTTAGGTTTTTTTGCTCCGTATTTCGATCGCCTTTGTAATCTTCCATCAACACCAGCAGTATCAAGAGCTCCTCGCACAATATGATAACGAACTCCCGGAAGATCTTTAACTCTTCCACCACGAACCAGAACTATAGAATGTTCTTGAAGGTTATGGCCTTCACCAGGAATATATGCGTTTACCTCTTTTCCATTGGTTAAACGAACCCTAGCAACTTTTCTCATCGCTGAATTAGGTTTTTTAGGCGTAGTCGTGTAAACACGTGTACAGACACCACGGCGTTGAGGGCATGATTCCAAAGCAGCAGACTTGCTTTTTTTTGAAACACTCATCCTCCCTTTCCTTATAAGTTGACCAATTGTTGGCATATATACCTTATTTTTTTAAGCGTGCAAATCTAGAAATATTTTTTGTGTATTCAAACCTCTTGATTAACAATTTTTTAAATTTTAATGCACAATTATTAAGTTTTTAGTAAAAGTTTGAAAATTTTATCTCAAAAAGTAATGTCAATTTTGATTAAATTTTTACATTGTGAAGATTAAATATTTAAACAAAAAATTAACATATGAAATTCGAAAAATATCTTATTCTTCTGTTAATGATTTTCCCAAGTATCTTAATGGCACAGAAAATTGTTTCTGGTACCGTATTAGATTCATCGGGACAACCATTACCTGGAGCAAACATAATTGAAGTTGGAACTTCAAATGGGGTTAGCACAGATTTTGATGGAAACTTCAGCATCACAGTTAGTGGTGACGAAAGTATTCTAGAAGTCAGCTTTACCGGATTTGAGTCTCAGCAAATAACTGTAGGTGATCGGTCAAGCCTTCAAATCACTCTAAATGAGGATGCTGAAGTATTGCAGGAAGTAGTTGTAACCTCACTTGGTTTCGTTGAAATTAGGGATCAAATGGGTCAAACCTCTTCTAAAGTTAATACAGATGCCGTAGTTAGATCAGGAGAACCAACACTTCTAAACTCACTAAGCGGAAAGGCCTCTGGTGTCAAAATTTCCAGATCAAATGCCGATCCTGGTGCAGGAGCAACAATTAGAATCCGAGGAGCAAATACCATTTCTGGTGCTAGTGCTCCTTTATTTATTGTAGATGGTGTTCCAATGGATAACTCTACGTTTTACAACAGCTTTGATGGACGTGGCTCCAGATCTGGAGGGGTTTCAAATGGATCAAGAATTAATGACCTAAATCCAAATGATATTGCCTCTATGGAAGTTTTAAAAGGGGCATCTGCTGCTGCCGTTTGGGGAAGTAGAGCTGCTAATGGAGTAGTTGTTATCACGACTAAAGAAGGACAAGCTGGAGATGCAAAAATTACATTTACATCAACTTATTCTTTTGATGAGGTTTCAGAAAGAATTCCAATGCAAGATACCTGGGGACAAGGTAGGTCTGGTTCCTATGGAGCAACTCGTGCAGAATCATGGGGTGATTATATCCCAGATCGTTCAGGGGGTGCAGATACCTTCAATACCTCAGGACAATTTTTCACTGCCTTAGATGGAACTGTTTATTATCCAATAACAGCAAAAAACTCTAGAGATACTTTTGTAGAGAAAAACTGGGATCAAGCTTTTCAGACAGGTACTTTTCATCAAAATGATCTTACAATTAGCGGAGGTGCTGGAAAGGATAAATATTTTTTCAGCCTTTCTAATATAGCTCAAGAAGGAATAGTTGTAGGTTCTAGTTATGACAGAACAAATCTTCGATTCAATTATAAGGCAAGACTAAACGATGTAGTTTCATTGTCAAATAAAATGTCATACTCATACAGTAGAACCAATAGGATTCAACAAAGTTCTAACACTGCAGGAATAATGTTAGGATTACTTCGAACTCCTCCTGATTTTGACAATGCTGATTACTTAGGCACCTATACAAGTTCTTCTGGTGCTGAAACTGTAAACAGACATAGATCATATCGTAGATACCTAGGTAACTCACAAAATCCTAGTTACAATAACCCTGGATGGACTGTTCATGAACAAAAGTCTTTTGCGACTGTAAACAGAGTAACTGCGACACCTGAGATAACTATAAAACCTAACAACTGGCTTCAACTTATTGGAAGAGGAAATATTGACTTCTCTGATGACAGAAGAACAACCTTCTACCCTGTAGGGAGTGCTGGTGGGGCATTCAATAATGGTGCTTTTTTTGAAAGTGAAATATCTGTACGTAATTACAGTTTTGACGTTATTGCAAGAGCTACAAATGATCTTACCTCTAATATTAGTCTTACATCAACTATTGGTTGGAGTATAAATGATAGAAAGTACAACAGAAATTCAGGGAGTGTAACAGGGTTTCTTGTAAACTCAACTAAAAGAACAGCCTCTCTAAATACCTCTGCTGAAGCAACAGCTTTTGAAAACTACAGAACTTTTAGAAAATCAAATAGAGGTTATGCCGTTTTTAATTTAGATATGTTTGATCAGCTTTATGTAGCCATTTCTGGAGGATTAGAAGCATCTTCAACAATTAAAGGGGCGTTCTTTTATCCTTCCATTGATGCTGCATGGAACTTTACAAATACTTTAGGGTCTAGTACTCTTTCCTTTGGAAAACTTCGTGCAACATGGGGAAAAGTAGGTGTTCAGCCATCAGCTCATCAATTTCAGACATTAGCTGAAGGAGGTTTTAGTTATTCTACCTACAGTGACCCAATAGCGATAGATTCCTTTGGAGGAGGTTATAGACTTGATAACAACCTTGGAAACCCAAATCTGGAACCTGAGGTAAAAACTGAATGGGAGATTGGAACAGATTTAAGGTTTTTAAATGATGATTTATCTTTTTCGATGACCTATTACAATAATGAAATAGAGGGTATTTTACTTGATGTGAATCTCTCTCCTTCCTCTGGATTTTCTACTCAATATGGAAATTTTGGATCCATGACTAATAATGGTATAGAACTAGACCTTGGTTGGAAAGCCATCAAAAGAGGAGATTTAAATCTAGTTACTTCTCTTAACTGGTCAAAAAATACTAATGAAGTTACTGATCTATTCGGTACAGAAACCATTAATTTAAGTCCAGGAGCATCTGTAAGTTCAAGAGCCATTGTTGGTCAACAACTTGGAGTTTTATATGGAACAGGTTCTAGAACAAATGCTGATGGAAGTTTTGATTTAGATTCAAATGGATTCCCTCAAATTACCCCAAGTCCTGTTATACTTGGTGATCCCAATCCTGATTGGGTAGCTGGAATAGGTTTTAATCTTGATTATAAAAACCTCAGTCTAAATGTTGTACTTGAACACTCTGAAGGTGGAGATTTTATGCCAAGAACATTATGGGTACTTCATCGTTTTGGAACAACACAAGCTACAGCTAATAGAATAACAACGACACAAGATCTTAGAAATCACGATGGAGATCTTATACCAGCAGGAACAACTGTTCGTGGAAATGTTAGAGACTTTGGAGCAGGTCCAGTTCTATTAGATGAAGATTGGTATCGAACAGGAATTGGTGGTGGTTTCGGTGATAACCAGGCCTATAATTTTGGTGTTTATGATGCTACTTTCACTAAGGTAAGAGAACTTTCATTAAGCTATCTATTAACTAGTGAAAGATTAAATTCTCTTCTTGGATTGGATAATATAAGATTAACTGCTACTGGAAGAAATCTAATCAACATTAATAACGTACCAGGAATTGATCCTGAAACAAATCAATATGGCGTTGGAAATGCACTTGGACTGGATTATTTTACAAATCCTCAATCCAAATCTGTATTATTCTCAGCAGCCTTTAACTTTTAATTAATAAAGAAATGAAAAAAATAACTTACAATATAATTTTATCTCTTTCTATCATCTTTATAATTTCATGTGAAGATTTGGTAGATGGTATTAATGATAATCCAAATGACATCATCGTTACCGATGTTGAGGAACGCTTGTTTTTAACAGGCGCACAATTAGCAAATATTCAATTAAACTGTGGGCATTTAAACAGAATTGGAGGAATGTATTCTGGGCAGCTTATTGGTTACTCGTCTTTATATTCTAATATTTATGGATTTAGCCTATCAACCGCTGAAGCAAATAGTGAATGGTTTGATCTATATGTTGGAGTCCTTTCAAACACAAGACATATAGCGGCCAATTCCTCGAATCAGTTATTAGTTGGTATTTCAAAAATAATTGAAGGGCATGCCATAGGAACTGGAGCTTCACTTTGGGGAGATATACCATTTTCTGAAGCTGGAAATCCAGATATTTCAGATCCAATTTTTGATTCTCAAATTGCTGTTTATGCAAGTGCAATTTCTTTACTAGATGAGGGGATTTCTGTCCTAAATGCTGCTAATGCTGGAAGCATTCCGGAAGATATTTACTTTAGTGGAGATAAAGCAAATTGGATAGCTGCTGCTAATACTTTGAAAGCACGTTTCTATCTTCATCAAAAGGATTACCCAAGTGCTTTTGCTGCAGCTCAAAACGGAATATCTTCAGCTAGTGGAGATATGATGTATAAGCCAGGGAATGCTGCATCAGGAGACAATAACCTCTTTTGGACTATTTTAGAAGGATCCAGATCTGGGGATATTGGAAACAGTGTTGATGGAGTTGAAAGCTATCTTATTCAAATGTTAGACTCAGGTAATGCGTTTTCAAGAAATAATGCTAAAACTGATGAAACAGCCAGAAAAGCTTATTACACTATAAATTCATCAACTGGATCATCAAATTCGGGGATTATAGAAGAAAATGAACCTCAAAATATGGTAACCTATTTTGAAAATCAATTGATTCTGGCAGAATCTGCAGCCCGAAATGGCTCTTTAGCAGATGGGCTCCCTTATCTTAATAATGTCAGGGCTTGGATGAATACTGGAGGTCACATAAATTCAAATTTTCAAGATCAGACATATTCATATTTAGCTTATGATGCTGCTGATTTTGATAATGGAGGAATTGAAAATACAGATGGTATTGATTCTAAATCTGCATTTTTGAGAGAAGTTATTGAAGAAAGATATGTTTCCGGTTTTGGTATGCATATTCCCTACAATGACTCAAGAAGATTGAGAAAATCTGATTCATCAATAGCAGTGCCCTATATCTTAGTAAATGGCCCTCAAAGTGGTCCATGGCCTGAGAGAATGCCATATGCTACTACAGAATTAAATTCTAACTCAAATGCTCCGGCTGAAGACCCTGGTATTTTTTCTGTAACAAGAGTCAATCAATAATTTAATTTATTATTTTAAAAAAAACTCGCTTTTTTGAGCGGGTTTTTTTTATAATCATCACAATATTAATAAGTCATATTTTAAAAAAACATCGAATAAACTTTCGGAAAACAAAATTTTTACATAATTTTAACAGTTTTTTTAAAATAAAGATTTATGAAAAATACTTTAATTGTTTTATTGTTATCACTTTTCAGTGTCCAATTTGCATTGGCACAAGTTACGGTAAGTGGTAGTATTACAGATGAAAACGGTGTGCCTCTACCTGGGGCGACTGTTATAGAGGTTGGAACAAACAACGGTGTTAGTTCTGATTTCGATGGAAATTATTCAATTACGGTAGCTGGTACTTCTCAATTAGAATTCAGTTTCGTTGGATATGTGACTGTTGTACAAGACGTTAACAGTCAAGATACAATCAATGTTTCTCTTGCTGCGGCTGGAGAACTAGAAGAGGTTGTTGTATCCGGTGTTGCTGGTGCTACTTCGAAGAAGAAGCTGTCCGTAACTGTTGCTACACTAAGCGCTGAAGAAATTGAAGCTGTACCTGCTAGCTCTGCTGCTGGTGCCCTTCTTGGAAAAGTAGCTGGTGTAAGTATTACAAATCTTGGTCGCCCTGGTGCTGGATCAACGATTATTTTAAGAGGTGCTGCCAATTTTTATGGCTCACAAGAACCTCTTGTAATAATTGATGGTGTATACGTTGAGGGTGGTCTTTCTGATATAAATATAGATGACATTGATTCATTCGAGATTGTTAAAGGTGCTTCTGCAGCATCACTTTATGGATCAAGGGCTGGTAATGGTGTAATCGTGATTAGCTCTAAGCGTGGAAAGAAAGGTAAAACTGAAATTACCTTCAGAAACGAAATAGGGTACAACGAAATAACTAGAACTATTCCTGTTAATCAATCTCATGGATATGTGATGGCTTCTGACTGGCAAAGCTTTCAGGGACAGTACACAAAACTTGATGGAGTTACTTACCCTGCAGGATATGCTAGTGTATATGCTGAAGGAGGTCCTCAAGGAAGAGGTGGTTCACCTATTCTAGAGGCAGATGGATACCATGACAATCCTTTTGGTGTTTACAATGATCATCACAATCAATTATTTTCTAAAGGTAATACTCAAACTACATACCTATCGGTTGCTTCTGGAAGTGAGAGAGCGAGAACATTTTTTTCTTTTGAGAATTATTCAGATGAAGGAGTTGTTAATCTAAACGATGGTTATAATAGAAGGAGTTTTCGTTTAAACTCTGACTTTTTCATCACAGATAATCTAACACTTAACACAAGTAGTAACTTTATTACTGTAGATGATTCACCATCTGTAGGTGGAGGTATTTTTAGAACTTTTACTAGATTACATCCTGATGCTAATTTACTTTTAGACAACCCAGATGGACAGCCTTACTGGTATTTCCCTGATCCACATGAGTCTGAGATTGTAAATCCTCTGTATTCAGAGTGGGTTAGAGATTATGAAACTGAAAACGAAAGATTTTTAGGGGCTTATAATCTTCAGTATAATTTTAATTCAAATCTGAATATAGTATTTGCTTACAGCTTTGAAAACAATGCTTATAGATATACTGATGTTTACCCTTATACTTCCTTTGCGAGACAAGCTTCTGAAGTCGAAGGCTTTGGATACTCAAAAGGTAGTATGACAAAATATAGTAATCATGAAAAATCTCAAGTTGCTCAGGCTACTCTTAACTTTAGTAAAGAATTTGGAGAGTTAGATGTTAGAGCAAAACTTTTCTATCAAGCTGAAGATAGAGCTTGGGAAAGTATGACTGCTTCAGGTAATGACTTTTTGTATAAGGATCTACCTACTTTAGATAACTTTGATCCATCTACTATCTCTATTGCGTCTAATAGAGAAAATGTAAGAGCTCAAAGTTACTCTGGTATTGCTAACCTTATCTATATGAACAGATACATTTTTGAAGGTCTTTACCGTCAAGATGGATCTTCTCTATTTGGAGCTGATGCTAGATGGAATGATTACTACAGAGTTTCTGCTGCTTATCGTATATCCGAAGACGTTCAAATTCCTGGTATTGATGAGCTAAAAGTTAATTTTGCAATAGGAACATCAGGACAAAGACCTGGATTTACATGGCAATATGAGCAAACAGCTATTAGTGGAGGTTCTCTAAGTTCTAACCGAATAAAAGGTAATTCAGCGTTAAGACCATCTGAGACAACTGAGACTGAAATAGGTCTTAATGTTGATTTCTTAGATCGCTTTTCTCTTGAGGCTGCTTATTCATTGCAAGAAACTACTGACCAGTTTATGTTAGTATCACTTTTTGCACCTGCTAATGCTGGTAAGAATAGACAGTGGCAAAATGTAGGAGACCTTGAAGCTACAACCATTGAGGCTCAATTAGACTTTGATGTTTTAGGAGGTAATCCTAATATGAGTTGGGATATAGGAGTTAACTATTCTGCTTCTGAAGCAAAGATTGTTAAGTTAAATGCACCAAAACAAACTGTTGGAAGCGGTGGATTATTTAGACTTGATAATGATATGACTTGGGGAGATATGTACGGAAGAGTAATTCTTCAAGGACAACAAGGTTTAACTGATCTAGCTTCTCAATTAGGAGCTGGTGATTCTGTATCTAATTACAGCATAAACTCTGATGGTGTAGTTGTATTAACTTCTGCAATTGGAACTGCTGATGAAAAAGGTATTATTAAAAAAGATGCTACCGGCACAGATGTACAAGAAGTAATTGGTAACCAAGAAGCTGACTTTAGAGTTGGTTTGGTTTCAAACTTTAGGTATAAAAACTTTGGTGTTTACATGCTATGGGACTGGAAGCAAGGTGGTGATGTCTACAATGGTAACGGGCAATGGAATACAATTGCTCTTCGAAATGCTATAGTAGATCAAGCTGGAAAGGCTTCAAATGAAAAGAAACACTTTAATTATTACGGTTCACTTTATGATGTAAACCAAAATAATAACTGGTGGGTTGAGGACGGATCATATGTTAAGTTAAGAGAATTAGCTTTAACATATAATGTCCCTAAGGCTGTACTAGTTAGAACTGGGCTTGTTGATTCTGCTAAGATTAGTCTTATTGGAAGAAACATCCTTACTATAACAGACTACCTAGGATGGGATCCTGAAGTTACAAATTATGATGGTGGTACACAACAGTACTTCTCATTTGATGCAGGTGTATATCCTACTCAATCGTCTTATTCAATTTCATTACAATTAAAACTCTAAAAACATGAAAAAGATAATTAATAATTTTACCTATTTAATTGCAATACTTTTTGTTGCTGTTTCTTGTGATTCATTTGAGACAGATCTAGAAGTAAGAAATCTGGAAAATCCTGATGATGCAATTCTAACCAGTGACCCGATTGCTCTTGAAGCAGTAGCGGGAACATTATTTCAAAACTGGTATATGGCCAACTCTAACTATTATGGTGTCGGTATGGCTATGAACACAATGGCAGACGCTTCTTCATGTTCTTGGGGAAATGCTGGAATGAAAGATTCTTCTAGTGAGCCTCGAGCTGCATGGAATAATACGTCGTCTTATGGTTACAACTATGTAAACTTTAATCCATTTAACTCCATGTATTCTGTTCTTGCAGATTCAAATAATCTTGCTCTTGCGATTGCAAATGGAACTGAGTTTCCTGATAATAACCAGATTTTAGCAATAGCTAAATTTGGTCAAGCAATTACTATGGGTACTTTGGCGTTAAATTATGATGGCGTTTGGCTTTCTGATGAAACCGGACCTATTGGAGATGGAAAATCAGATCATAATGCTGCAATGGCATTTGCCATTGGAAAATTAGATGAAGCTATAGCAATTGCAAACGGTAATAGCTTTGCAGTTCCTGAAACTTGGATGCCTGGTACAGGTGTAACAAGCAGTGCTGATTTAGCTAAGCTTATGAACTCATTTGGAGCTCGTATGCTTGCAATGAATTCTAGAAATGGAACAGAAAAATCTTCAACTAACTGGGGTAAAGTTCTTAGTTACGCTAATGCTGGTGTGACTGAAGATTTTACTATTAGTCATGATGATGTTAATTGGTATGATTACTTTAAAACATATCTTGTTTATCCTGGATGGGCTCGTATTGATCTTAGAGTAATTAATCTAATGGATCCTAGCTATCCTGATTACTGGCCAGCTGGACAAACTTCTCTTCCACCTGCAACATCTGTAGATGCAAGATTAGAATCAGACTTCCAGTACTTATCTAGTAATAACTTTAGACCTAACAGAGGTACTTACCACTTTAGCTCTTATAGATACGCTAGATGGAATACATACATTTCAGAATGGGTATATCCTACTGTAGAATTAGCTCTAGCTGAAAATGACATGTACAAAGCTGAAGCTATGTTACAAACAGGTGATGTTGCTGGTGCTGCTGCGGTTATTAATGCTGGAACAAGAGTTTCAAGAGGAGGTTTAAGCCCTGTCGCTGCTACTGCAGCTGAGGTTGCTGCTGCTATCCATTACGAAAGAATGGTAGAATTTCCATTACATTCTTCTGGACTTTCATTTTATGAAATGCGTAAAGAAGATATGTTACAAGCTGGTACACTATTACACTGGCCAATACCTGGAAAAGCTCTTGAAGCAATTCCTGCAGATTACTATACTTATGGTGGATCTGAAGGAGTAGCTGGTCAAGATGTTTCTTCAGGAGGATGGAGATAAAAACTCTCATAAAGCTTTATTTTAGCTAAACTTTAAAAAAGAGGCCAATTTTGGCCTCTTTTTTTATTTTTAATTCAATAAAAATTACAATGAAAGAGTTAAAGATTTTTGGATTAAGACCAGTCATTGAAGCGATAGAAAATAAAAGGTCTATTGATAAAGTATGGCTTGTAAAATCAAGCAATAGTAAACTTTACTCAGAACTAATTAGTAAACTAAAAAAAAACAACATTTCCTATAGCTTAGTGCCAAAACAAGCTTTAGAGAGAAAATTTAGAGGAAAAAATCATCAAGGTGTATTTGCTAGAATTTCACCAATTGAAATAATTCCAATTGAAAAAATGATTCAAAATACAGAATCAAAAAAAACTACTCCGCTTTATCTCTTACTTGATGGTGTCACTGATCCTAGAAACTTTGGTGCAATAATTAGATCTGCTAATGCAACTAGTGTAAGTGGTGTAATAATTTGTAGCTCTTCGAGTTCGCCGATTAATGAAGTCGTTGTAAAAACTTCCTCTGGAGCAATCTTTAATGTGCCAATATCAAAGGTAAATAATCTTAAAGATGCAATCTATTTACTGAAAGAAAATCAAATTGAAGTAATAGGATTAGATCAAACTGGAAAAACACCTATTTATGACACTGATTTATTAAATCCACTAGCAATATTAATAGGATCTGAAGAAAAAGGGATTTCAAAAGGAATCTTAAAAACAATCAATGAAAAAATAAAAATTCCCATGACAGGGAATATAGAATCTTTAAATGTTTCTGTGGCTGCTTCGATCGCACTCTTTGAAGTAAAAAGACAAAGAAACTTATAGTTTTCTTTTAAAAGATTTTCATAGCTCTTAACAATATTTTAGAGAAAAAAAGGTTTATAATCATATAGCTTTTATAGGAGTTTTTAAAATTTGATGCCATCAAAACAAATTCATTAATAAATAGAGTTTTCATTGTTTTTTTATTCATTTCATCAATAAAGACATTTGCTCAATATCCACAAGTAAGAGAATCCATAATTAATCTGCCAAATTTTGATAAAAAAATTCTTCATTATGGATATTTCATAGGCTTTAATTCTTATGACTTTAAATTTGAATATGAAAAAAATTATTACGAAGATCAAATTCCAGATATTGTAACAACTGGAAAAACTGGTTTTAATGTTGGGCTAATTGGTGACCTAAGAATTAATGATTATTTTAATTTAAGAATAGAACCTGGTCTATATTACTCTCAAAGAGATCTATATTATCCAGATTTACCAGATTTTGATTCTGAATCAGATAGAATAAGAGAAGTTAAGTCAACCTACATTCATATTCCTTTAATAGTTAAGATAAATGCCAAAAGAATAAATAATTTTAGACCCTTTGTATTAACAGGTTTTTCAACTGATTTTAATTTATCTAGCAACAAAAAAAATAGTGATGATAATTTTAGCAATGTTTTTAGAACAACTTCATCAAATATGAATTATGAGCTAGGATTTGGATTCGATTTTTATCTAACCTATTTTAAGTTTTCGCCCTCTATCCGAGGGATTTTCTCAATTGAAAATGAACTCATCCCTGATTCTAATCCAACAAGCCCATGGACTGGAAATATTATAAATATGTTCAGCAGAGGCGTTGCCATAAACTTTACATTTGAGTAAAATAAAAAAATCGATTTAGCTATTTATTTAGCTTAGATAATAAAATTGCTGCTGCAGAAGACACATTAATACTTTCTATATGATTATTTTCAGATGATGAAGGTATCGTAATCTGTTTAGTTAAAAGATTAATTATTTTTGAGCTAATCCCATTTGATTCATTTCCTAGAACTAAAATACCAGGACTAATCATTGAAATATTATTAAAGTCTTCACCATCAAGAGTAGCTCCGTAGATAGTATTTGGATATTTTTCTAAAAAAATATCTAAATCACAAAAATGACAATTTACCCTAGCCAATGAACCCATTGATGACTGAATTGTTTTAGGGTTAAAAAAATCTACACTTCCTTTACTACAATATAAGTGCTCAACTCCAAACCAATCACATAGACGAATTATATTTCCTAAATTACCAGGATCTTTAATAGAATCAATCGCTAGGGAAAACCCAGTGAATGGATCCTTTTTCATCTTTTGAATTTTAAAAATCCCTAAAACTGGACTTGGGGTAGATAGCAGAGTGATTTTTGACATCATTGATTTACCAATTGTTATAAATCTTGAATCTTCTTTATCTTCAACTGAGTACAAAGCATTGAAACTCCATTTAGCATTATAAAATTCACTTACAGCCTTTTCTCCTTCGACAATAAATAAACCATGTTTTTGGCGAAATTTTTTCAGAGATAAAAGTCTTATTTGTTTTACCTTATTCTTGGTTAACATTAAATGACGTATTTTTAATACTTAATTCTTAAAGTATTGCCTATTTCTTTAACAAATTTAACAATTATAATATTTTCTAGCTTTCTCATGCTTGGCTGTTCAATTGTTAAAAACTTGAATGAAAATGAATACTTACTTGAAAAAAATATAATTTTAAAAGATCAAAATGAGTTAATAAATGATCCTGAATATCTGCTATTAAAAGGAAATCCAAATAAAAAAATACTTGGAATCCCTTTTCAGAATCATCTTTATAACCTTTCTACTTCGAAATCTGATTCAATCAGTAAACCAAAAAAATATAACAATAGACTAAATAATCTTTTAAGAAATATAGGGCAAAAGCCTGTTTTAATTGACTCAAGTGTAATAAATAAGAATATTTTAAGACTTGAACAGTTTTATAAAAACCAAGGTTTTTTTAATGTAAAAGTTAAATTTAAAACTGAACCAATTAATAGTAATAGAGCTAATGTGAAATATTTTGTGAATACTTATAAACAATTCATAATTGATTCAATAAAAAAAAATATAACCTCTAAAGATTTAGATTCACTTTATAATGATCAAATATCAAAGACAAAAATTATTACTGGAAATCCTTTTGAAATAAAAATTTTTGATGAAGAAAGAAATCGTTTAACAAATTTTTTCAGAGATAATGGCATTTTTAACTTTCAGCAAAACAGTATAAGATTTAAAGCTTTAATAGATAGTTCTGGTGTTGATAATAAAATCCCCATAACGATTGAAATTAAGGACCTACAAAAACGTGATAAAGACACATTAAAAATTACACCCTATGAAATTCATAAAATAGAAAAAATAAATTTATATATTGATAATCCTGGTGATTTAAGTCAAATTCCCGCTTATACTGACAGTATAATTCATAATGATTTAATGATTTTCACTAAAGGAAAATTACAGTATAAGCCTAAAACTCTCGAAGATGTTATGTTTATTAGGAAAGGATCACTATACAGTGATTTAGAACGTTCCGAAACATATAAGTATTTATCTAATCTAAAAAACTTTAAATATCCCAGTATAACATATGATTACATGAATAATAGTAAAGATCTACAAGCTAACATATACTTAAGTCCCAAAGAAAAATTTTCAATGGGATTTGATTTTGATCTTTCTCATTCCAATATTCAAGACTTGGGAATTTCTTTAGGATCTTCTTTTGCTATTAGGAATATTTTTAGAGGAGCTGAAATACTAGAAGTTAGTTTAAAAAATACTCTTGCAGCATCTAATGATATAAGTCAGATAAACAATAATTTTTTTAACCTATATGAATTAGGTGGTGATGTTAATCTTAGAATTCCAAGGGCTTTATTTCTCTTAAAAACTGAAGATTTAATCCCAAAGAAAATGAATCCCAGAACAAATATAAGTTTTGGAATAACAATGCAAAAAAACATAGGCCTTGATAAACAATATTTTGGGCTTAATTATCAGTTGAATTGGGAACCAAACAATTTCACAAAAGTAGATTTAAAATTTTTTGATATCGAATACATTAATAATCAAAATATTGGGAATTATTTTAATGTATACAAAAACTCCTATGATAGACTTAATTTAATAGCGAAAGAGTATAATGAAGAAAACAATTTAGTTGATTCATCTGGCAATTTGATTATTCCTAAAGGCGCAAATGAATTTATAGATAATGTTTTAAATAATTTAACTGATTTAACATACGAAAGTAATTCATACAAGGCAGTTAATTTAATTAAGGAAAGAAAGGAAAGGCTCACAACTAATAATTTTATCATGGGCTCATCCTTTAATTTCAATTATAACAGTCAAAAAAGCATATTAGATGAGAATTTTTTTCAATTACGTTGGAAATTAACTTGGGCTGGAAGTTTGATTACTCAGGTTTTAAAATTCTTAAACAAAGAAAAGAATGATTTAGGACAATATGAAATAGGAGGAATTGCTCCATCGCAATATATTAAAACAGAAATAGATTATATCAAACATTGGCAAATTAAAAGAAATAATATATTAGCTATCAGACTCTTTAGTGGAATTGCTATACCCTTTGGGAATGCTAATAATATTCCTTTTTCTCGATCTTATTTTTCTGGAGGAGCAAATGATAATAGGGCTTGGAGAGCATATAGTCTTGGTCCAGGAACAAGTCAAAATATTAATGAATTCAATGAAGCTAATTTCAAACTCTCATTTAACTTTGAGTACAGGTTTAAAATACTGGGAAAAATGAATGGTGCTTTATTTGTTGATGGAGGAAATATTTGGAATGTTTTGGATAATATTGAAGATGAAAATTCTAAATTTAATGGTTTTAAAGATTTTGGCGAAATAGCTATTGGTAGTGGCATTGGATTGCGATATGACTTTGATTTTTTTGTTTTTAGATTTGATACTGGATTTAAAACTTACAATCCCTCACTAGAAAATAAAGATAGATGGTGGAGTGAATATGCTCTTAATCGAGCAGTTTTTAATATTGGTATAAATTATCCTTTTTAAACTAAAAAACTTTGATATTTTTACAGCTAAATAATCATAAACATGAATTTAAATATACCTAAAGGAGTATTAACTGGAGATGATGTGCAAAAAGTTTTTAAACTTGCTAAAGAAAAATCTTTTGCTCTACCAGCTGTCAATGTAATTGGAAATAATACGATTAATGCTGTTCTTGAAACAGCTGCAGAACTTAATAGTCCTGTTATAATTCAATTTTCTAATGGAGGTGCTCATTTTAACGCTGGAAAGGGACTCTCGAATCAGAATCAAAAAGCTTCCATCAAAGGTTCAATTTCTGGGGCTAATCATGTTCATGGTCTTGCAAGACAATATGGTGCATCTGTTATTTTACACACTGATCATTGTGCGAAAAATTTACTTCCCTGGGTTGATGGTTTATTAGATTATGGTGAAAATTATTTCAAAAAACATAAAAAACCTCTATTTAGTTCACATATGATTGATTTGTCAGAAGAAAGTTTAGAAGAAAATATATCCACATGTAAAGAATACATGAAAAGGATGCATGAAATTGATATGACTTTAGAAATTGAACTTGGAATAACAGGAGGAGAAGAGGATGGAGTAGATAATACTAATATTGACAGTAACAAGCTATATACTCAACCTGATGAAGTAGCATATGCATATGAAGAACTTATCAAAGTGAGTAATCGATTCACTATAGCAGCATCCTTTGGAAATGTACATGGAGTTTACCGTCCTGGAAACGTGAAACTAAAACCTAAAATCTTAAAAGAATCTCAAGATTACTTGTCAAATAAAATTGGTTTACCTAAAAATACTATTGATTTTGTTTTTCATGGTGGATCAGGGTCTTCTAGTGAAGAAATTAATGAAGCGATTAGTTATGGGATTATTAAAATGAATATTGATACTGATTTACAATTTGCATTTACTGAAGGAATAAGGGATTATATTATTGAAAATTCAAATTACTTGAATACCCAAATTGGTAATCCTGATGGTGAAAGTATTCCAAATAAAAAATATTACGATCCAAGAAATTGGCTTCGCTTAGGAGAAATTACTTTTAAAAACCGACTAGTAAAAGCATTCAAAGATCTAAATAACATTAACACCTTGTAATAATCAAAATTTAAATAGAAAATTATTTTACGCAAATAAGATGAGCTGGTTTAAAAGAAGTGAAAAGAAAATTCAGACAAAAACAGAAGAAAAAAAAGATATTCCTAAAGGCCTTTGGTATAAAACACCTACAGGTAAAATCATAGGGACTGAAGAACTAGCAAGTAATTTTTATGTGTCTCCTGAAGATGACTATCATGTCCATATTGGAAGTAAAGAATACTTTGAAATAATTTTTGACGATAATAATTTTAAAGAATTAGATGCTAAACTAAAATCAATAGATTTTTTAAAATTTAAAGATTCAAAAAAATATAGTAGTAGACTTAAAGAAGCTGAAAAAAAAACAGGGCTTAAAGATGCTATCCGAACTGCAGTTGGTAAATCAAAGGGGAGAGAATTAGTAGTTGCTTGTATGGATTTTAAATTTATTGGAGGATCGATGGGTTCAGTTGTTGGAGAAAAAATATTCAGAGCTGCTGACTATTCATTAAAAAATAAAATTCCTTTACTAATAATATCTAAATCCGGAGGTGCTCGGATGATGGAAGCGGCTAATTCATTGATGCAACTAGCAAAAACTTCGGCAAAATTAGCGGAACTCTCTGAATCTAAAGTCCCATATATATCTTTATGTACTGATCCCACTACAGGTGGAACAACAGCCTCATTTGCTATGTTAGGTGATATAAATATTGGAGAACCAAGAGCATTAATTGGTTTTGCTGGACCAAGAGTAGTCAAAGATACAACTGGGAAAGAGCTTCCAGAGGGTTTTCAAAAAAGTGAATTTCTACTTGAAAAAGGCTTTTTAGACTTTATTTGCCACCGTAAAGAGTTAAAAAATAAAATAAATCAATATATAGATCTCTTACTTAATCTTAAATTAAGGCAATAATTACTTCAAATATGACGTTATAGAAACGCTAAATACTAGTATATTTGCAGAATTCAAATTAATACATAATAATTATTAAATAATATTGGCATGTATCTAACCAAAGAAATTAAAAAAAAGATTTTCAAAAGTTTTGGTAAATCTGATAAGGACACGGGCTCTGCTGAAAGCCAAATAGCTTTGTTTTCTCATAGGATTAATCATTTGTCTAGTCATCTAAAAAAAAATAAGAAGGATTTTAATACAGAAAGATCACTTGTTAGACTCGTTGGAAAAAGAAGGAATCTTCTAGAATATCTAAAGTCTAAAGACATTGATAAATATCGAAAAATTATTAAAGATTTAGGTCTGAGAAAATAATTCATTTCTCACTAAATCATCTCCTCTTGGATAATCAAGTTTTTCATTAGTTAGAATAACACACAACAAAATTTATATAAACTTAAAAATGAAAATATGATTCCAAAAGTATTTAATCAAAAAATAAAATTAACCGACGGAAGAGAAATAATATTAGAGACTGGAAAATTAGCTAAACTAGCTGATGGATCAGTAGTTG
>CETM01170674.1_pt1 | contig 33668 bp, 33 predicted proteins | sample 361451 | NCBI WGS metagenome assembly CETM01 (sample SAMEA2622690, study PRJEB7988) | marine metagenome | isolation source: saline water (ENVO:00002010), including
GCGCACCAGACCAAGTCAAAGGATTGGTCAGGGAACGGTAAATTCAGTACAGATGCTTGTTGGAATTGAATTTGATTAAACTCTTGAGCATTGTTTCTAGCCGTTTCTAATCCAGTAGATGACACGTCAACGGCAGTAATTTTGGCGGCACCATGGATAGCAAGTGCTACAGAATACCTGCCGCTTCCACAGCCAGCATCCAAGCAAGTTTTACCTTTAAGCCAATCTAAATCAAAATTATTAGCGATGGCTCTCTTTGTGAATAATTCTACGGAGTCTCTGAACTGTTCTGAACTAAGATCTTTCCAAAGTTCACCGAACAAGGACCCAGTGGTATTTTCGATTTGATTTTGCATTATTCTTATACGTAGGGTTAATTTGCTGCCATGGTATCAGTTTTATATCTCATCGACTTAGTAAATCAAGGTGTTTTTTGGCGATTTTTAGTTGAGAGGTAAAGATGTTTGTACTGTTATTTCACTTTCCAGATAGGCTTTCGCTTTTCGGCAAATGCTTTTGGCCCTTCTTTGGAATCTTCTGTACGAAGGATTTCATCATATTTATTAAAGGCCATCGCAGAGATGTCGGGAATATTCATATCTAATCCCCGCATTGCTAATTCTTTGAAAGCTTGGACGGCTAATGGAGCGTTTTCGGCTATTTGAGTAGCGTATTTCATGGCTTCTTCTAAAACTTGACCTTGTGGCACTACTTTGTTTAGGAATCCCATATCATAAGCTCTTTGAGCAGTGACGGGTTGAGCGGTAAGTACTAGTTCCATTACGGCAGAGAGAGGCATATGTTTAGGTAATATTGTACCGAAAGGGGGCAATAAGCTCCATTTTGTTTCGGAAATGCCTAATTGAGCATCCTCGGAGGCAACTCGGATGTCGCACATTTGTGCTATGGACCACCCTCCTGCAAGGGCATAACCATTTACTGCAGCGACTAATGGTTTATAAGTGCTTGGCCATAAATAAGGACTTTCTTTAGTCATGCTGTGTGCAGCTTCGGCTTGTACTCCATCAGCGTTGTCTTGAGCACGTTCTTTTAGATCTCTCCCGGCACAAAAGGCTCTCCCATTCCCGGTGATAACTCCGACATAGGTATCTTTGTCTGAGTCAATCTCATTGATAGCTTCAGATAATTCAGATCTCAGTTTTCGATTTATTGAATTTAACGCTTCAGGGCGGTTTAGCGTAATAGTCACGATATGGTCTTTTTTGTCATAGAGGATTGTCTCTGGCATTTTGTTACTCCTAATATTAAGCGTATGGTCCTAAGTCTCGGCCACCAATAACATGTAAGTGACCGTGATGTTGGCTCTGCAGACCGTGGCCACCAAAGTTGGATAGTATCCTGAATCCTTCCGGACAATACATACAACCAAAGTCCGCAGCTATATTACTCATTTTATTCATAACGGGGCTACTCCACAACTCTAATTGGCTGTGATGTTTCCTTGGTATAACCAATAACATAACTGGTACCCAGGTCAGTTTATTAACTATTACCATGACTTCTTCGTCTATGTATCGGAATTTTGCCGGTTCTTGACCTGAGCTGATTCTGCAGAAAACACAGTTATCCATTTATATACCTACTTCATAGGTGAGACACAAATTCTGTCTCTTCCGTCTCTCGTGATATATCCTAAAGCAGTGTTTTCCGAATGACCGAAACTAATCAACCATTGTTCCGATTCTGCAATAGGAAGCCACTGATTTTTGGCTGTTACAGTGTCTAAAGGATTTATGTCAAAGGATGTTGCGTAATTGGTAGGGATGTGGTGTTCGGTTGGTAATATATCGCCTAGTGTAGCAAAAGTGCGGCCCGTTGTACTGAATCTTACAATTTGGTGCCCTGCCGTATGTCCTCCGGTAAGATGGATATGTAGATCTGGTAATAGTTCGACATCGCCATCAATTAGTTCTAATTGGCCATGATCATAAAGAGGCATAAAGTCTTGTTCGTTGTACGCGTTACGTGTTCTGTCATTCAGTATCGTGGCTTCATCCCAGTCTCTTTTTTGTATCAAGTGAGTTGCATTAGGGAATACGTTATACAGGCCTCCGTCGTTATCATATGCGGTGCATCCTCCAACGTGGTCAAAATGTAAATGTGTGATTATGACGTAATCAATTTCTTGTGCATCTATGTTTATGTTTTTTAGGTTGTCCACTAATTTGCCTGAATTGGTGCTAAACCTAGTTTTTATATTGTCTGGTAATTTAGTCCCTATCCCTGTGTCGATAAGGACGGTTTTATTGAGGTGTTTTATCAAAATACAGTTGAGTGCTATGTTAATACAGTTTTGTGGGTCAGGCGTAATTTTGTTTGACCATATGGCTTTAGGAACTACACCAAAGATTGCTCCACCGTCCATTTTGAAGCTACCATCACTTACTACATAGATTTCTGAGTTTCCAAATTTCATAGTTCGAATATATCATTTTGACTATTGTTGTCAAATTCCTTTGCATAGGGGAATGCTATAATGACATATCTAAACATAAGTGGGTATGTAGATGATTAGAGTTGCAGTTTTAACCGTGAGTACTTCTGGGTCAAAAGGCAGTCGAGATGATTTGTCTGGTCCAAAGATAAGTGAAGTCTTGGATGATTCTGAATATCAACAAGTGAAATATGGAATAGTCGAAGATGATATAGATAAGATATCCAATATATTGTGCGAATGGAGTGATGACGGAAGTGTAGATATTATAGTCACCACCGGTGGCACAGGGGTCGCTAGATCAGACGTGACACCTGATGCTTGTTTGAGAATAATTGATAGAGAAGTTCCAGGGATGAGCGAAGCTATCCGTAGTCATTCTTTATCATTTACTCCAATGGCAATGTTGAGTAGATCCATTGTTGGAATTAGGAAATGTACATTAATAATTACTTTGCCTGGGAGTCCCAAAGCAATCGATCAATGTTTAGAGGTTGTTAAGCCGGTATTGCCACATGTAGTTGAATTATTAAATACAGACCAAATGTATAACCACCCAAATTAAGTATCAATTAAGGAGTTTAAAAATGTCTACAGATCAGAATGAAGAACCCGTTTACTGGCCTAGAGTTAAGCAGATATTAGAAGATATCATGGAGCGTTGGACCACGAAATGGGGTAGAGATGCTTATCCAGGAATTCATGAATATTATTGGGAAACGGCTAAAGATTTACAAGAGTCTGTTCTGAGTGGGTTCAGGTCTATTGAGCCTGGGGTGCCTGGAAGAGAAACTCATCTTGTTAAATCTCTTGCGAGAGGGTGTGGTGCTTTTGGCAGGATGCCATTGCGAGGACCATTTGTAAAAAAAGATCAAATTGAGGAAATTATCAGATGGATTGATTCAGGTATGCCTGAGGGTCCGGAATAATAAAGAGGTCCTCTTATACAAGAGAACCTCTTTGAATTTAGCGCTACTCTAATTGTGTTACTAAATTTCAGCTGCAAATGCTGCTATAGGATCTGAATGTTTTTGATAGACTTGAATTCTTCCTCTAGTAGAGTCTGAAATCATTATCTTGCCATCCGAATTTACTTTTACGGCATCTGGGTGAGCTAGCTTAGTTTCATAGTCTGGATCGATAGAATAAGCGAGAGCTCTTTGGCGTATCATATCTTGGTTGGACATAAGTTTGTCTTTTCCCCAGCCAGACAGCTTATGGTCTCCTAAAAATTGTGCTATATACCGCCCATCGGATGCGAAGGATTGAACTCGGTTGTTCATCCAGTCACAAACATATATATCACCTTGAGAGTCGACTCCGATGCCTGTAGGTCGATTGAATTCCCCATAACTGTCGCCAGTGGTACCGAATGATAACTGCCAGATCCCTTCAGTGTTGAATCCTTGGACCCTGTCGTTTCTCCAGTCAGTTACATAAATAATGCCGTCTTCTGATATTGCTATACCCCAAGGCATATTAAATTGCCCATTATCAGTCCCGAATCCTCCAAATTGACCTTTGTAAGAACCGTCTAATCCAAAGATCTGTACCCTATGGTTTTTACTGTCAACCACATACGCATTGTCTCCGGATATCGTGATGCCTGTAGGGCCTGAAAGTTCTCCATCACCAGATCCTGAGGTTCCCCAAGTACCGATGTAGTCGCCGTCAGTATCGTATATGGTAATTCTATCTAAGTATTCGTCAGTGATGTAGAGCTGATCGTCTGAGTCTATTGCTATGCCTGCTGGCCAGACCCATTGTCCTTCTCCTTCCCCATATGTTCCGAATTCTGTAATGTATTGTTCATCCAAAGTTGCCACAGTTATGTGTATTCCATCATTGCGGCTTTCATATGATCGATTAAGTACGTATAGCGTGTCATCCGAGCTGCATACAAAATCAACTGGGTTTCTAAATCCAGTACCTGCGAACTCGTTCCTTCCTACTGAATGAGAATAGGAATATGTACGGTCGCTTATTCCAAAAAGATGTACACTCATTTCTCTTACCTTTCTCTTAAAAATATTGTTACCATAAGGTGAGGATCCTCACCTTATGGTACGAGTCACTATTATTTGTTGAAGAAACTTACCTTCTCCATCTCATAGCCAACTAATGGCTTTGCATCCAATCCAAACCAGTCTTCTAAGATGCCTGTGTATAGGCTTCTGAAGTCAGTGCTGTGGTTTAGGTTACCACCTTCTAGAAGGTCGCCTTGTTCTAGTGATGGATATTCTCCATACACGCCACCTTTCACGTGATCACCGATTGCGAATGCTACGCTTCCTGCTCCGTGGTCAGTACCAGAACCATTGTCTGTTACTCTTCTTCCGAACTCTGAGAACATGAACAGAGTCACATTGTCACTCTTATCAGCTTGTCTGATATCTGTGATAAAGGTATCGACATTAGCAGAGACGTCTGTCCATAGGGCTGAGTGAGCCTGAGCTTGGTTTGCGTGTGTGTCAAAACCATTATATGGAGAGGTTGTATAAAGAACACGTGTTCCAAAATCAGCTAGATGTGTTTGGGCGATATTTTTCATATACTGCCCAACAGCAGAAGCAGAGTATTCCAAGTCAGAAGAATACATTTCTGGAGCTTTCGCTAAAATATCAGCCCCTTTCAAGGCATCAGTGCCGGTTCGTCTTATATAGTCCAATGCGTAACTTGAACCTATGGTTGGTCCGTACATTCTTCCGAATACGTCCAATGCATCGTTTCTTTGAGCATCTCCATCGATTCCAGTTAGTAGCCCATAAGTTTCTAGGTCACCAACAGAGGCAACTGGAACTCCGTCCATAGCTAATGCTCTAGGAAGTCCACGTCCGAAGTTAACCCCGGTAAGTACGTTTTCTCCTTTAGGATCCAATTCTTTTATAGCTCGGCCTAGCCATCCTTCAGTGCCTATTTTGTCTGGCTCACATGTGTGCCATATGTCCATAGATCGGAAGTGGGAATAACTAGGGTTAGGATAACCAACTCCTAAGAATATTGCCATTTTCCCTTCATCCCAATATTTCTTTAGTGGAGCCATTGTTGGATGGAGTCCGATATCATCAGTGAGTTTTATTACCTGATCATCAGGAACAGCTAATGTGGGCCTATAATCTCTGTATAGACCGTTTGAATGTGGGATTACAGTACTTAGACCATCGTTACCACCAGATAGTGATAATACTGCTAATACTGGATCTTTTGTTGTTGAAGTCATGTTATATCTCCTTAAAGAGTAATTTTATTAACCGAATTGGTATTCAGACGTTGCTGCAATCATTTGGAACATCTCACCAGTTCTTATTTGGAATTCACTTGCTGACGTATCGACCTCGCCAGATTTTTCAGCATGAGCTACAAGTTGAGACCTAGTCTCATCGGTTATATTTAGTGCTCCCACTAAAGTGATACATTCATCGACGAATTGCTCAGGGTTATAACTTCCGTCTAATTTGCTCATCAAGTCTTGTACCCCAGGTAATTCAGTTTGCCCTAGGTAATCAGCTGCGAAGTTGATTCTTTCAACTAGAGTACCACTGTCAATCCATTCGTGACCTGTATGCCAACCTTCTACGGTAGGTGGATTCATTAAATCCATTCCCATGTATTTAGGTACGGAAGACACTTCAAATAGACCTGGTTTAACTTCTGAATGGTCTTTCGTCAACCTAAGAACACTGACAACCATCTCGGCAGGATTCTTTACTTTAGCATATCTGACATCTTCAGCTTTGAACCAATCGGAGTTAAATAGTACTTCTAGCATTGCTTTGATTTCGTAACCAGAATCGAAGTATGCTTTCTCCATCTGTTCAATAGCATTAGAGTCTCTTGGAGGGGTTAGTCTCCATGCAGGAACTTGTACGTCGTCTGCAACAAAGAAGTTATATAGATGTCTTGCTAAAAATCTTGCAGTAGCAGGATCTGCACAAATTATATCTATAATGTCTTCTCCTCCAAAATTACCAGTTTGTCCCAAGAAGGTTTTTTCACTGTTATCGTGATCACCTGGATCGTACATAAAGGTCCAAGGACTTCTGCCGTAAGGGAATGGAGGATATGCAGGTGCAATGTTCCATCCTGTAAATGCTCGAGCACAAGCTTTCACGTCATCTTCAGAGTAATTCATTTCTTCGTCTTTCCCCACTCCTAATGAGAAGAGTTCGAGAAGTTCTCTGCCATAGTTTTCGTTGATGTTCGTTTTATGGCTTTCACTATTGTCTAAGTAATAAACCATACCTGGGTTACTAGATAGGTCCATTAATATTTGTTTGAAATTACCCATGCCATTTTTTCTGAACATGTCAATCATGTACCACATTTCAGCGCCGCTATCTATTTTGCTGTGGCCGGCACAGAAGATCATATGCCACATCAAAACCATCTTTTCTTGCAGCTGCCTAGGGCTGTTTATCATGTAATACATCCATTTTTGGACATTAGTTTCTATTGCTGCTGATTGATAATATGATGGCTGGTACCGCATTAACAGGTCTTCTTCAATACCTGGTACAGTGCTTGGATTTAATAATTCGTTTACTGTTTGGTCGTATCCCTTTTCTATTGCCGCATCTAGTGTCTCTCGGCTCGCTCCGAATCCCGCTCGGCGGAATAAGTGAGACATTAACGCTAATTCTTGGTTGTCTGCCATTCCTTCCTCCTTTTGCATCTTTAAGACAGTTTTTTGAGGTTTCTATAGGCACTTTTTAGCTACGTATTATACGCCGCTCACAAGTACCCCAAATTTAGACTTATTTAATATTATTTGGATATGAATGTCAATATATGGTTAGAAGATTTTACCTTGGATGTTATCTTTGATGTAGATTAGATTTATAATCCGGTAAATAGTTTAGAATTTCAAATATTGGAGGTCTGTGAAATGAAGTGGATTTCTACAATATCTCGCTCTGGAAATTTGGAAGCAGCGTTGAATGAATGCGTTGATAAAGTGACGCAAGATATACCAGAATCTGATGTAGATGTAATATTTATTTTTGTATCTCCAGATTTTCAGAATGATTACCCAGATATGCTGGTGCGACTAGCCAGTAATTTCAAAAACGCCCATATCATAGGTTGTTCTGCTGGAGGTGTGATAGGTGGCGGGCAAGAAGTGGAGCAGGATGTCGCATTAGGCCTAACGGTTGCTTGTTTGCCAGAAGTAGATATTAACACTTTCGTTTTACGTGCGTCTGATTTGCCAGATCTTGATGGTGGTCCCAATGTTTGGAGACAACTCTTAGGAACTCCTGCGGTTCCAAAACCCAATTTCGTTTTACTGACCGACCCGTTTAGCTTCCCGACAGACAACTTGGTGAGGGGAATGGATTTTGCTTATCCTGGATCTGTTGTAATCGGAGGATTAGCCAGTGGTGCTTCTCAAGCAGGGAAGAATAGTTTGTTTCTGGATGATAGAGTCATCAGCAGTGGAGCGATAGGAATCAGTTTTTCAGGGAATGTTGCAATTGAAACAATAGTAGCTCAAGGATGTAAGCCAATCGGTAATGTCATGAGAGTGACCGATTGTGAACAAAATATACTTAAGTCATTAGATGATGAGAATCCAATCAACGTTCTGAGAAATTTATACGATAGTTTGGATGAAGAAAATCGGAATTTGATGCAACACTCATTATTTGTTGGTGTAGTAATGGATGGATTTATAGATACACCAAAGCATGGTGATTTCCTGATTAGAAATATTATGAGGCTTGATAATACATCAGGATTTTTGACTGTGGGTGAACTTCTGAAAGAAGGCCAATTGCTTCAATTCCATTTGAGAGATTCTAAAACTTCTGCTGAGGATCTGGATGCTCTTTTAACAAAGTTTGCCGCGGATAACGGCGATAATAACGCAGGTGCTCTGCTATTTTCATGTTTAGGCCGTGGTAAATATTTATACGGTGTGGAAAATTACGATTCGAATTTAGTAGAAAATCACTTGCCGGATTTGCCGCTTACAGGATTTTTTTGCAATGGAGAAATAGGACAGGTTTCCGGTACAACTTACATCCATGGGTATACGAGTTCATTTGGTATTTTTAGGTCATCTGAATAACGTTGGTTCTTAATAGGAATAGTTATGTACTGTTCTGATAAGGTGGTTATAGGATTATCTGTTTCTCTTACCGGGCATTATAAACTTCAGGGTACAAGCTCCTATAAAGGTATATTGGCTTGGGTTGACAGAGTCAATAGTAACGGCGGATTATCAGACACTTCGAATTCCTGTAGTCCTGTGGAGTTGGTTGTGTATGATGATGAGAGTTCTGCGACAGGAGTTGAAAATAATATAGTAACACTTATCGATGATGATCAAGTCGATATTATTTTAGGTCCTTATTCTACTAATCTGATTAAACTAGCTACTAACCTGTGTCACAAAAAAAAGAGATTGATATGGAATCATGGCGGGGCCTCTCAAGATTTACATAATCATGGCTTTGATTTACTGGTTAGCTCTTTAACTCCATGTAATGAATATTTTACAGGTTTGGCGGACGCTACAAATTTAATATTTGATTCAACTCTCAAAATCTGCAAAGTTAGTAATAACAAGGGAGAATTTTCTCCAAAAGTCAGTGGAAGCGCTGTAGAAAGCCTGGTTATGAAATATGGCCAAGCTGCCGAGGTTTTGGAAATAGACATGTCTGTATATGACATGGAATTAATTTTTCACAAAATTCAGGCATTTGTGCCAGATGTCATCGTCTTTGTTGGTACATACCAGGAAGATGTAGACTTTGTAATAAATCTTCAGCAAAAGATGACAATTCAGCCTCAATTAATTTGTGTTGGAGCAGCTGGATTAGACGAGTTTTGGATGGATGTTGGACATTCTGGTAATTTGATAGTAGGGCCATCTCAGTGGGAATCTTCAATGATTTTAGATATTAATCACGGGCCTACTTTGGCTAAAGTCAAAGACCATATTGCTGAAAATGCTGTATTAGATTATGTGTTTATGCAAGCGTACGGTATGGGATTAATAATTGAATATTGCATTAGTGCCTGTAAGACATTGGATGAGCAACTTTTGAGGCGGTTTGCAGAAACCGTGGATATTGAAACGGTTTTTGGAAGATTTAAAATTGACCCACAAACCGGAGCCCAAGTCGGTCATAAGATGGTACTAATACAGTGGAACAAAGGTAAAAAATACCCATTAACGAGTTTTGAGAGAACGTGGATTCCATTGGGGTATGAATCTAGCTGATTTCATTGTGAATCAGCTAGATTCATTAAATTATAATGCTAGCTTAATTGGATTAGACAGGGTTCCGATGCCTTCAATCTCGATTTCACAGGTGTCTCCGTCAAACATTTGCTGAGGCTCTCCTGGTGTACCAGTGTAAATCAAGTCACCTGGTTCTAGTGTCATAAATCGTGTGATGTAAGAAATAATTGTTGGTACGTCAAAGATCAAATATGAAGTATTTTCACTTTGTACTTCTTTTCCGTTTACTTTACCCGTTACTCTTACATTTCCCGGGTCTAAATCGGTTTCAATCCATGGTCCACATGGAGAGAAAGTGTCGGATGATTTGGCTCTCCACCAGTTCCGATCGTTCCGCTGCCAATCTCGAGCACTTACGTCATTACCGCATGTATATCCTAAAACGTGATTTAACGCATCATCTTTGGAAACATTTTTACAAGTATCTTTAATTACAACTACTAATTCTGCTTCTTCGTCGAATTTACCTGAATTTTCAGAACCTGCCAGTAAGTCCTCTTGTTTAGGACGAATAATGGTGTCTCCGGGTCCTATCAGAGAAGTTAATGTTTTGATAAATACCATTGGTTCTTCCGGTGCAGGACGGTCATGTAAATGGCTAGAGTAATTGAGACCGATGGCCAAAATTTTCCCAGGTTGAGATGGGGCTAATAATTTTACGTCGGATAACTTATGAGTTGCCCCACTAACTGAAAAGCTTTCGAATGGACTCGATGTTAATTCCTTAACATCTTCCCCCTCAATGATTCCATAGTGTATTTGCCCGTTTGCTTCATATCTTGCGATTTTCAAAATAAACCTCCCAGTTATTTTTATTCTCTTTGCAACGACTGATTCTACTAATTTTAGGAACGTTTGCCAATACAGGAGCTTATGTTTGTAGATACTTGATGATAGAGTGTGTAATAGTATTTTTGTATTTGACTGTACTTTGTATGGCTTATAAACTCGGTTTGTAAACAGATAGGAGGAACAATATGAGTGTTTTGAAAGAATTCGATATTACGGGTCAAAAAACCCTAATAATAGGCGGGTCTAGGGGCATCGGCAGAGGAATAGCGAGAGCATTCGCTGAGGCTGGGTCAGATGTGGCCATAACAGGATTGACCGATGTTAATGCTAAGACTATTGCTAATGAATTGGCTGCTACTGGTGTGAACACTTTGGCATTAGGCGGGGATGCAACTAAGGCAAAGGATATGGACTCTATTGTTAATAATGTATTGGAACAATGGGGATCAGTAGATACTTTGATTAATTGTGTTGGCGATGCTATTAGGAAACCAGTTTCACGATTACCAGGAACTGAATTAGAAGGAATGTCTGAAGAGGAATGGCATTTTATATTGGATATCAACTTAACCGAAGCGTTTCAGGGTTGCCGAGCTTTAGGCCCACATTTCTTAGAGAGAAAGACAGGAAATGTAATAAACATATCCGGATGGGCTTCTTTTAGAGGTAGAGCTCAGTCAGCTGCTTATGACGCTGCTAAGGCTGGTGTAATGAGATTCACTGAATGCTTGGCTCAAGAATGGGCCCCATATAATATACGAGTTAATGCCGTTGCTCCAGGGAGATTTCCTGACCCAGAGCAATTGAGCCAAGATGTGTATGCAGGACGGCAACAAGAGGCTGCTCAAGAAATACCATTAGGAAGGTTGGGTAATCTCAAAGAGCCAGGGTATTTGTGTGTATTTCTCGCCTCAGAGGCGGCATCTTATATCACAGGCCAAACTTGGGCCATAGATGGAGGGATAAGTATCAAGCATCCGTAGCAATTAAAAAATGCGCGGTACTTGGATATAAAGAAATGTTTTTTTTCGATCATGTAAGTAAATCCTATGGCTCAAATCCTGTGTTGGTTGATACTACCTTGGGGATTGATAAAGGGCAATTGGTTATAATTTCTGGTAGCAATGGAAGTGGAAAAACCACCTTGTTAAAAATAGCTGCCACTTTGTTGTCTCCAGATAGTGGATCAATATATATGATTAAAGACAATGGTGACCGGATTGCGAATAATTCAAGCCTTCGTGAAAGTAGTAGTTATATATCCCACACTTCTTTTTTGTATGATAATTTGACGGTTACAGAGAATTTGAATTTGTTTGCGAGATTAATGAAGCCCGGTAAATATAATTCAGATTGGATCGACCTTTTGAAACGGTTTGATATTTCAAAATTTTCTGAGAAAAAAGTCCGAGAATTGTCCCACGGTACCAAAAAGAAAGTGTCCATTTGTCGGAGTTTGATACAACCTGCTGGGATAATGATATGGGATGAACCTGATGCCGGGTTGGATGATTTTTCTATTCATACTTTGTCTGAAATTGTTAATGAGCAAACTGAAAAAGGGATATCAGTTTTATTGACTTCTCACAATAGGAGTTTTGTAGAAGACTTAGATGGGTATCAGTTTCGTTTAAGTTCGGGCTCGTTAGAATCAGTAAATTAGGCATTATAAAGAGATGAAATTGTTATCGACATTCCTTTTACTCGTACAGAAGGATTTTATTCTTGAGTGGAGGACTAAAGAGTTCATAACTGCCTCATTAGTGTTTGGTATATTGATAGTAGTTGTACTAAATTTTGGTATTCGATTAACAAACAACCAATGGGAAGCTGCGGGTCCAGGAATTTTGTGGGTCTGTTTCGTATTATCCGGAATTATAGGTGTAGGTAGGGCTTTTCAAAATGATTTGGATAATGAAGCATTGACTGGAATAGATTTACTTGGTGTTAGTAGAGACGTAATATTCTTCAGCAAGGCTGCTTCCTGTATGATATTTGTATTTGTTATGCAACTGTTACTGATTGTGCCCTTTATAGCTTTATTAGGATTTAATCCTTTTTCAATTTCTTTGTTAATTGTGATGCTGCTCTTCTCGTTAGGTTTTTCCGTCGTGAGTGCTCTATTTGTTCTTATAGCACATCAAACTAAATCAAAAGACGTCATAATGTATGTTTTGATATTGCCCGTAATTTTGCCAATACTAATTTCTTCAGTAGAACTTACCAGGGAATTAATTTTAGGCTATCAACTGACCTTCACTAATCATTGGATAGGAGTTTTGGCTGGGTTTGATTTGGTATACCTAGTGATTTGTCCTTGGTTATTTGGCATAATATTAGAAGAGTAATTTTAAAAGGGCGTAAAAAATGAAGAAATTTAGAAATATTCTGATAGCTACACCAATTATATTGATGTTGATAAATATTTATTTAATATTTATGGTGGCCCCAACTGATGTGGACTTGAGGCACATTCAAAGAATATTTTATCTGCATGTGCCGACGGCTTTGCTATCTTTCGTTGCATTCTTCACTGTCGCGGGTTTGAGCGTATCGTACTTAATTAACAAGAATCGGGCCATAGATAGATTGAGTCAAGCTTTAGCCGAAGTAGGCTTAGTATTTGTAACGTTGGCATTAGTAACTGGCTCAATTTGGGCTAAACCTGTCTGGGGCGTATGGTGGACTTGGGAGCCAAGGCTTACAACGACTTTAATATTGTGGTTTATATATGTTGCCTACGTGATGGTAAGGTCTTACACCTTGGATTCAGAAAGGGCTTCTAAATTCGCCGCCGTGCTTGGGATAGTTGGAGGAATCAATGTTCCCATAGTGTATTACTCTGTAATGCTTCGCTCGATTCATCCAGGGCCAGTCATAGGAGATGAATCTAAGTTACCTAATTCTATGCTTTTGGTATTAGTATTTTCATTAATTGCATTTGGGGCCGTATTACTAGCACTTGTTAAAGAGAGGCATTTTACCTTATATGCAGATCACATACTCTCTGATCATGCATTGAAACGTCAACAGAAATCTATTAGTTAGGAACATTTTATGTCTATATTTTTATTACAATCTGATTTACCTACCAATCTTGGCTATTTAGCTGCAGCTTATTTTGTAGCATGGGCAGCTTTGTTTGGATATTTAATATTGATAGCTAGGAAAAGACGAGCGATTGAGAATACTTTAGAAAATATAAAGAATGAAAATGAATAACCACAGGTAGTGCAGATTATGTCAGAAAACGCCAATAAAAAACCATATCTCAGATGGATTTTACTAATATTCGTTACAGGATTAGTAATTTCTTATATGGCTGTGCAAGCATTTCCTGGGAGCGCTAGATATTTTTTGACCGTGGGGGAATTTGCTAATCGTGTTGAGTTACATCAAGGTCAGATTGTTAGAGTTTCTGGTGCGCTGGTAGCAGATTCATTTATCAGAACTTCAGGAAGTACGACATCTAGTTTCCAATTAATAGATAAAGACGTAAGTAATGGGCCATATTTAGACGCTTCTTATGTGGGGGTATTACCCGATTTATTTTTCAATCCTAATTCTGAGATCATTTTAGAAGGGTCCTATCAAGATACAGGCATGTTTGTAGCAGACAGCATCCTAGTTAAATGCCCGTCAAAGTATCAAGAACTTGAGGAACAGGGCGATGCGGAACCGTACAAAGACCCAGTTTAGTTACTTAATTAAAATTCGAAGTCTCCTAATAATGCGTCAGCATCCCTAACTCTTGCTTTGCTTCTCATATCGACGACTTTCTGATCTAGAGTTGCAACATTCGAATCTTCGTAGATAACTCCTATGGGAACTCCGGGTTTTTGGATTAGTTCAAATGCAGCGTCTATATTGGAAGCGTCATGTTCTTCAGGTATAGGTTGCACTAAAGGAGCTATGCCATTTTTGGCATCACCTTTCATTTCCATGAAAAAGTCATTGTAAGTTGTGCATGGAGATTGAACGTGTACCATTGCGAATCCAGGATGATTCATCCCTCTGGTTATTAGTTGAGCAAGCTCTCGTGGTTGCCCTGAAAATCCTGATGCTACAAAAGTGGCACCATGGGTAAGATACAGTTGTAAAGGATCTGCTTGCGCTTCAATTTTTCCAAAGGGGGTAGAGCTAGTGATTGCACCTGATTTGGAAGTGGGTGAGCTCTGCCCTTTGGTAAGACCGTATACTCCATTATCCATCACTACAGCACAAATGTTGAGATTCCGAGCTGCTTGTGGACCAATATGTTCGCCACCAATGCTTAGGAAATCTCCATCACCAGCAACCACAATTACGTTCAGTTCGGGGTTTGCCATTTTGACTCCGAATGCAATAGGGAGGCTTCTTCCGTGAATGCCATGAATACCATAAGGTTGTTGTCCTTCTAGTAAGTGGACTAAATTACCAGAACATCCTATTCCTGCTACTACGACGTTATTCTCTATAGGAAGGTCGGTATTTTCTAGGCGGTCTATCATTGCGAATTCTATAGCTCTGCGAACACCGAAGTCTCCACATCCAGGACACCATTTAAAATCGTACTCAGGGTTTCGTTTGCTCATGATTGGTTATTCTCCCTTTATTTGGTTTTAGTTTCTGTCAGATTTTTGATTTCGGATACAAGGTCCTTTACCCTGAAAGGTAACCCTGTGTATTGAGTTATTGATACTGCGTTAACGTTCAATGATCTGAGAATTGATGAGAACTGACCTTGGTAATTTAATTCCGGTACAATTACTAGCTTCTTACTTTGAAGTTGTTCTAGCATTTCGGGGGGCAGAGGATTTAATAGCATTGTGTAGTAGAACCCAATATCCATTCCCTCTGCGTCCAATTCATTGAATGCTTCCAAGGCGGGCCCTTTGGAACCTCCCCAAGGCACAATACAAATGTCAGAATCTGGGTTTTGTGATTCGTATTCGTTTTCTTTCAGGAGCTCGATTTTGTTAAATCTTCTTTCAGTGTTGCTAATATGGTGTGAAGGTAAATGGGTAGTGTCTCCTACATCGTCATGCTCACTCCCGTTGGCAACATATGCACCAGGTCTACCTGGTATAGGCATGGGAGATAGTTGATCGCCTTCGTATCTTTTATATCCATTGTTACCTTCATAAGTTAGACGATCTTCCACGGTGATTTTAGACAGATCGGGTCTCGGAATATTCTGAACACGTTCGGCTAGAGCCATCTCTGTCATGAGTATTACTGGTCCTTGATAGCGTTCTGCCCAATTTAATGCTTTAATCGCGCCATAGAAGCATTCTTCGATGGTACCTACTGCTATGACTGGTAACTTGACATCGCCGTGGGCAGGATACATGCATGACATTAGGTCTGATTGTTCTGTTTTGGTGGGTAGTCCTGTAGCAGGGCCTCCCCTTTGAACATCAACAACCACCAGAGGTACTTCGGACATCCAGGCGAGTCCAATTCCTTCGCTCATCAACGAGAATCCTGGGCCGGCGGTAGCAGTCATAGCTTTTTTGCCTGCATATCCTCCTCCGATTAGGGCGGTGATAGCTTCTATTTCAGAGCCCACCTGATACACGAATTTACCTTCTCCGTGTAGGTTCCGTTCCATGTAGAGAAGGACTGTTGTGGCGGGCGAAATGGGATATCCTGCGTAAAAGTTAAGTCCTGCAGCAATTGCTCCTACAGATATTGCTTCATTGCCTTTCATCATTACTTGTTGGTAATCTGGTTTGATTGGATCAGCTAATTCTCCCAGATTGAACCCACTTTCAGCTGCATGAGATCTACCTAAGTCTAGGGCTTGATGGTTGGATTTTATAATTTCTTCGTCGTTATCGCGGCCTCTAGTAAATCTGTCTGTCACAAAGTCTTTAAGGTATTGTTGAGGCATGTTCACCAGATGCGCCAGAGCTCCGATCACAATCATATTGGCTGCTCGGTTGTTCCCAGTGGTACGTGCTAGTTCATCGATGGGTAAACCAAAGCTTTGGGGATTATCTTCGATCTCAAAGTCATTGGAGTTGAAAATGATAACTCCTCCGTCACGAACTTCACCTCGGTGGTTTTCGTAGGCCTCTTCGTTGAACGCGACTAATACATCGATGTTGTCACCTGCGCTTAGTACAGTCTCGGTGGATATTCGAGCCTGTGTCCAAGTAGGGCCTCCTAAGATTTGGGACGGGAATGTTGCATAGGTTAGAGCGTGATATCCGACTTGAGTTGATGCTTGTGCTAACCCTTCAGCAGAGGTTACTACTCCTTGGCCACCTTCACCAGCAAATCGAACGACGAAATCTCGCATCTGCATTTTATTAAAGTCCTTTATACAGTTTCTTGTTTCAGCGATTTTGTTGTTGGTGAGTTATGCCAACACGCCGTAATTCGGAATTATCTCATAAAATACGAGAGATAGGAATACCAATTTGCCAAAATGGTTAAGGCGAATTTTAGTAATTTGATTCAGGGATCTACATACGGTAATGGGCATTCATAATATTAATAAGTGTATTTTGGGTTGACAATTAAAAAATAAATCAGATATTTTGAAAAGAGGCTTTTCATAAGATAATTAAAAGTATTGAGGTAAACATGCCCGCTAAGGCGAAGACAAAAACCAGGAAAACTAAAAGCTTAATACCTGCAGCAGATGGAAAGAAGCTCGTGATCGTTGAGTCGCCAGCTAAGGCTAGAACAGTAGGACAGATTCTCGGGAGACAATATGTTGTTGTTGCGTCGCTAGGGCACGTAAGAGATTTGCCGAAAGGTAAGCTAGGAGTGGATGTAGATAATGAATTCGAGCCATCTTACGTCGTTTCTAGAGATAAAACAAAGTTGATGAACGCATTGAAAAAGGCATTTGGTCAGGCCTCAGAAATTTATCTTGCCACTGATCCGGATCGAGAAGGAGAGGCTATATCCTGGCACCTTCAGCAGGCATCGGGGATAGCAGACTCAGATGATAAATTCAAACGGGTAGTCTTTCATGAGATTACTAAGCAGGCAGTAGAAGAAGCATTTGAGCATCCCAGAAGTATTGATATGGGTTTAGTGGACGCTCAGCAGACACGAAGAATTCTGGATAGACTTGTAGGGTTTCAGTTAAGTCCATTGTTATGGAGAAAAGTACAGAGAGGATTATCTGCAGGTCGAGTTCAGTCGGTATGTTTGAGAATGCTCACTGACCGGCAGAAACAAATTGATAGTTTCACCCCTGTTGAATATTGGTCGATTGAACTTGATATGCACGACCATTCGGACTCGAGTGCAACGCATATAATGAAAGCTGTTTTACATAACGTGAAAGGTAATAGAGGAACGATTGAGATTACCCACGAAGATTCAGCTAATCAAATTAAGGAGTTGCTGAGTCAATCAGATTTCAAGATCACTTCAATCACTTCTAGGCAAAGAAAGTCACGCCCTTCAGCGCCATTTACCACTAGTACACTGCAACAGGAAGCAGGACGTAAATTACGATTCAACACCCGAAAGACTATGAGTGTTGCCCAAAGACTTTATGAAGGGTTTAATGTGGGGGGTGAATCAGTAGGGCTAATTACTTACATGCGTACAGATTCTGTTCAAGTAAGTGATATTGCGGTGAATGAAGCCAGAAGTCATGTGAAAAATGTCTATGGTGATTCTTACATCCCAAATGGCCCTAGGATGTATAAATCTCGTAGCAAAAATGCGCAAGAGGCTCACGAAGCTATACGTCCGACTTCAATTAAACGAACGCCCCAGTCTTTATCCGCATACTTGGATTCAGATCAAATGAAATTGTATACATTGATATGGTCCAGAATGGTAGCTAGTCAAATGTCTGACAGTGTAACTGAGTCAACAAGAGTAGATATTGATGCAGTGAGTACTACTACTACTTATGAATTACGATCAAATGGATCGAAATTGATATTTGATGGATTCAAGAAACTGTACGAAGAATCTGCGGATTCAGAAGAAGATAATAAAGATTCAAAACTATTACCTAACTTGTCAGAAGATATGATATTGGGCTGTAAGGAAATAACTCCTATTCAACATCATACGCAAGCGCCCCCAATGTATACGGAGGCTTCATTAGTGAAAGAAATGGAAGAGAACGGGATAGGCAGACCTAGTACGTACGCTCCCACCATAAACACAATATTGGATAGGAATTATGTAGAGAGAGAACAATCAAGGCTCAAACCTACTGTGTTGGGCATGACTGTATCTGATGAATTAATTGATTATTTTGGGACTACAAAACTTCAACCAAAAGAAGATTCCGCCGAGTACGTTGGGACTCATAATGTAGAAGATGGGACTAAAATATTAGAGTTGGATTTCACTGCTGAAATGGAAAATCATCTTGACGATATAGCGAGTAATGAAAAGGCATGGATAGATGTGTTAGAGCAGTTTTATCAGCCGTTTATGAGGTCTTTAGATAATGCCACAGAGAATATGCCATATCGTAAGATAGAAGAACCGACCGATGAAGTTTGTGAGAAATGTGAGAGTCCCATGGTTATAAAAACTGGCAGATATGGGAAATTCATTGCATGTACAGGCTTTCCTGAGTGTAGAAATACTAAACGCATTGTTGAAACGACTGAGGTCCCGTGTCCTAGGTGTGGGAAAGATTTAGTTCAAAGGAAGTCACGGAATAGAGGCAGACCTTTTTATGGATGCTCTGGATATCCGGAATGTGATTTTCTTGTGAATAAACAGCCTGTCAAAGAAGCTTGTAAGGACTGTGGTGGATTAATGGTTGTTGATAAACCAGGTATATGGGCTTGTACAGTATGCTCTTCAAGTGTCCAAAGCCCTGTAGCTGTGGCGGACTGAGTAAATTAGTGGACACCAAGAGTTATATCACGAAATATGCTAGTTATTTGAAGTCGCAAAAAATGGTGTCTGAGAATACTATTAGAGTTTATCAAGAGGATTTACAGACTTTCGAAATCTTTTTGGAGTCTTATGATTATTCAGAAGATTCTATGAATCTGCAAACTACTAGAGAATATTTGGTTTGGTTAGCGTCATCTGCAAAAAAAACCGAACGAATGCAATCCAGACACAATGGAAGTCGTGAAGGATATCAGAGGACAAGTGTAGTGAGGAAACTTAGTGCCTTGAGATCATACTTCGAGTATTTGGTATTTATTGGGAAGTTTGATTCTAATCCCATCCCACAAGCTAAAACTCTTAGTATGAAAGTGGATAAATCTATTCCGCTTTTTATGTCCAAAAGTGAGATGTTTCGATTATTAAATGCCCCCAATCTAAACTCTTTTCAAGGGAAAAGAGATAAGGCTATTTTAGAATTATTATATGGATGTGGTATTAGATTAAGTGAACTTCATGATTTGGATTTGAAACATTTGAACTTAACCAGGAAAGAGATAAGGGTATTAGGAAAAGGATCAAAGGAAAGGATTGTTTTATTTGGTAGTAATAGTCAAGTGGCAATAGAGGATTATATACATAACGTGCGAGGTCAGGATGTTAAAGCATCCTGCGACGCTTTACTGCTCAATCGTTTCGGAGACAGACTGTCCAGACGGAGTATACAATTGGTAGTTAAAAAGTATGCTAAGATAGCTGGGCTCCGCGAAGGGATACATACCCACACTCTACGTCATAGTTTTGCTACGCATATGTTAGAAGGAGATGCGGATTTGAGGGTGATACAAGAATTACTTGGTCATTCCAGTCCTACGACTACAGAGATATATGCCCATGTGACCAAGAATGAGGCACGTAAATCTTACATGAGTTATCATCCTAGAGTGACGAAAGGAAATGATGAGTAAAATATTAGTAATCAATGGTCCTAACTTAAATTTTCTCGGGAACCGTAATCCCGATATATACGGATCTGATACGTTGGCGGACGTCGAAAAAAAGGTTCGCGAAGCTGTATTTGAAATAGACGTGGATTTGGTATTTTTTCAGTCGAATCATGAAGGTGAATTAATAGATTTCATACAAGAACACCACGGTTCGTTAAACGGGATAGCGATCAATGCAGGTGCATTGACGCATTACGGATATTCTTTAAAAGATGCTCTAATAGATGCTGCAGTCCCGGTGGTAGAAGTACATGTTGGGAATCCATATGGTAGGGAAGAATGGAGACGTCATTCTGTGATAGCTGATGTTTCAATCGGAATAATTTCCGGCTTTGGATGGAAAAGTTATAAATTAGCTATTGATGCTCTTTTAGACCAAGATTAGTTACCAATGAGGAGGGTTTTATATGCCTGTTAATTTTAGTGATTTAAGTCGAGGATTGGTTGTGGAACTGGAATCACAGCCTTGGGAAGTATTGGATTATGAACGAAATAAGATGCAAAAACGAGCTCCCGTGACCAAAATTAAAATGAAGAATATGATCACAGGCTCTGTTGTGGAGAAATCGTTTCAGCGAGATGACACTGGTATGGAACTGGCGGAGATTGAAAATAAGGAAGCGCAGTATCTGTACACAGACGGAGAGTACCATTATTTCTTGGATCAGGAATCGTTTGAACAGTATGAATTAGTAGAGTCCCAATTAGGGAATGCTATTAATTACGTAAAGGAAGGCATGATTATTGAAGTAGTATTTTACAAAGGTTCTGCTATAAATGTGATACTACCAACTCATGTGGAATTGGAAGTAGCTGACACTCCTCCCGCATTTAAAGGGGACACTGCTCAAGGAGGAAATAAACCTGCTACTTTGGAAACAGGATTGAAAATTACTGTGCCTATGTTTATTACTCCTGGTACGGTGGTGAAAGTAGATACACGTACAGGTGAATATTCAGAAAGGGTAAGTTAATGGATCACTCTTGGAGTGTAACTCAGCTCACTAATTATCTTAAACAATCTTTAGAGACGGATACGACTTTGTCTGGATTATCAGTTGTTGGAGAGGTGTCTAATTTAAGTAGCCCCCCTTCAGGGCACAGATATTTCAGTTTGAAGGATCCCCAGAATGTGGTGAGTGGAGTGATGTGGTCGAGTCGACCAGGTATAGAACACCTTAAAGAAGGTGAGCAGGTGCTTGTGTCCGGTAAGATGACCTTTTATGGGCCTCAAGGAAAGTGCAATTTACAAGCCGATCTGGTTGTGCCATTAGGGGAAGGTTCTTTATCAATTGAATTTGAACGCTTGAAATCTAAATTGAATATAGAGGGCCTCTTTGATTTAAACAGGAAGAGAAGATTGCCTGATTTTCCTACTGTAATAGGGGTAGTTACTTCGTCCTCAGGATCAGTTTGGCAAGATATACAAAATGTAATTACTAGGCGATATCCTTTATGCGAATTGTTGCTGTCACACACTTCAGTACAAGGTGTTGGGGCATCAGATGAAATTTGCGGAGCCCTTGAACTATTAAATTTGGAAGGCAGAGCAGACGTGATTGTGTTAGCAAGGGGGGGAGGTTCTTTAGAAGACTTATGGTCGTTTAATGAAGAAAGTGTAGCTAGAGCGATTTTCGCAAGCAAAATTCCAGTAGTTTCTGCAGTTGGTCATGAAACTGATGTGACCATCGCCGATATGGTAGCGGATGTGCGAGCTCCAACTCCATCAGCTGCTGCTGAATTAGTTGTTCCTGATATCGATAATTTACGATTGGAATTAGTGAACCAGAAAAATAGAATCGTTCAAAATCTTGATAACACGCTTGGAATGAATAAATATAAAGTGGCCAATCTTATGGAAAACATATTAAGATCGATACCTCAGATAGACGATAATAGACGATATCTGGATGAAATATCTCAACGTGTATCCGAGAAGTTCACACTGTATATACGGGAACATCAAACAATGATAGGCGCGCTAGAAAATCAAGTACGGCTACTTGATTTTAATAGTATATTGGCTCGAGGATTCGCCTATGTGCATCAGAGATCAACTGGGTTGCCAATAAGATCTAGTCATGAATTGAATGAACGAGATATTATTACCATAACGTTTAATGATGGTGACCGGTCGGCGCAAATTTTATGATAGAGGTTTGATTGTGGAGTCGGGAAATCAACAAGAAGAGCAATCCTATGAATATCTTCTGGCTAAATTGAATGAAGGGATTAAATCATTAGAATCTGGAGACCTTACTCTGGACCAATCTATTGAATTATATAAGCAATGCATGGAAATGATTGCTCAATGTAATGATTTTTTGGATAAGGCTGAGATTGTAATCAGCGATATTAGTAATCCATCTTAGCAAATGTTGAAGATAGGTTGGTTCTCTACAGGTACAGGCCCAGGTTCTAGAAGATTGTTATCAGATTTCTGTTCTAGAACGGCTGACAAATCGGTGGATGCGGGCATTTCCTTTGTGTTTGCTAATAGAAATCCAAATGAGTACGAAGAAACTGATAAATTATTCAAATTGATTCATTCCTATAATTTGCCGTTGGAGACTTTGTCTCGTAAAAACTTCAGGACTGAGACTGAAGAGTCGAACACTCATAAATTTGATCGGTCAGCTTATGATCGTGAGGTGCTCAAGCTAATATCTAAATATGATGTTGATGTGATTATACTTGCGGGTTATATGTTGATTGTGTCGTCAGTGCTATCCAACACTTATCATATGATTAATCTTCATCCTGCTCTACCAGATGGACCCAAAGGCACATGGCGAGAAGTGATAAAAGATGTGATTAAACATCAGTCCCTTTCTACGGGAACCATGATGCATTTGGTCACTGAGGATGTTGATAGGGGCCCATGTGTTACCTTTAGCGAATGTGATTTAAGAGATTTATGGGTTGCTTATAAGGCAGGAAATTTAGAAGCGTCGGATTTGTTTAACCAGATTAGGGCGAGACAATTTTCGCAGGAACCTGTGTTAATGTTTGAGACCATTTCAAGTATTGCTGACGGAAAAATTGACTTAGATGAACTCACATATTTGCATAATGGTGTTGCAATGCCACTTCCTAAATGTTTAACAGAATCTGTTTCTATGCACTTAGGCTGATTGCTTTAATTCACCATCGTCTAATGTTATAGATCTTCCTTGAGAATCCTTGATTATAGGTCCCCTTATCATTAAAGCGGCGTCTTCATCAACAGTACAGGTTGCTGCGTGTGACCTGGAAGGCAATTCGTACATCACATCTAGCAAAATTTCTTCTACGTATTGTCTAAGAGATCTTGCTCCTGTTTGGCTTTCCATACATTTTTGAGCGATTATTTCCAGGGCTTTATCAGTAAATTCCAGATTTATTTCGTCGAGTTCAAATAGATGCTGATATTGCTTTGTCAAAGAGTTTTTAGGCTCGGTTAATATTTGAATCAAGCTATGTATATCTAGTGCTTCTAACGTTGCAATAATCGGTAATCTTCCAACAAGTTCAGGAATGAATCCGTAGTTTAGAATGTCTTCCGTACCGATATTGGAGGAATCATCGGTATCTGAAGTTTGAGAGGCGAGGAAACCAAATTTGGTTCCTTTTGATATTCTTTGCTCAACAATATCATTTAGGCCGTCGAAGGCTCCTCCACATATGAACAGGATGTTTTTTGTATCTAATTGTATAAATTCTTGTTGCGGATGTTTGCGGCCGCCTTGTGCAGGCACATTAGCTACTGTTCCTTCTATGATTTTTAGGAGTTCTTGTTGAACACCCTCTCCGGATACGTCCCGAGTTATGGATCTGTTAATGCCCTCTTTACGCGCTATTTTGTCTAATTCATCAATGTAAATAATCCCTTTTTCGGCTTTTTCCACGTCCCAGTTAGCTGATTTTATAAGTCTTAGTAAAATGTTTTCCACATCTTCTCCGACGTAACCTGATTCTGTTAATGAAGTGGCATCGCAGATGGCGAAGGGTACATTTAAAATATTTGCCAGTGTTTCTGCTAACAATGTTTTCCCTGAACCAGTAGGCCCAATTAATAGCATGTTGGATTTATGGATCGTGATGTCGCTTTCTGTTTCTGTTCCCCACAGACGTTTATAATGGTTGTAAACAGCCACACTGATTGTTTTCTTTGCGACTTGTTGTCCAATTACATATTCGTCTAAGAGTGTAGAAATTTCTTTCGGAATGAGTGGAATGTTAGGTTTTTCAGTATCATCTTGAAAAGCTTTATCTGTATCAATTAGTTGGTTAAGTACTCTGATGCATTCGTAACATACCGACGCTCGTCCTTGACCAGCGACGATTAGATTTGGTCTCTGTTGAGTTTTCTCACAGAATGAACATCTTTGATTTCGATTAGTTGTCATACTTTCTTAGGAAAGGTGATTATGCTTTGCTAGAGTCTGAACCCAAAATTTCGTCTATCAATCCGTATTCCACTGCTTGGTCGGAAGTTAAGTAATAGTCGCGGTCACTATCTTGAGCAATTTTTTCATAAGTCTGACCAGTTTGAGTTGAAAGTATGGTCCTCAGTTTATCTTGTAGTCTGAGGATTTCCTTTGCAGCAATCTCTATATCAGTAGCTTGTCCTTGAGCTCCGCCAAGAGCTTGATGCATATGAATAGTTGAGCTAGGTAAGGCATATCGTTTGCCTTTGGCTCCGCCGCAAAGAAGCACGGTTGCCATGCTCGCTGCCATGCCGAGACATACTGTAGACACTTCTGGTTTTATCATTTGCATGGTGTCATATATGGCTAATCCAGAGCTAATTACTCCTCCCGGGCTATTAATATACATACTGATTGGCCTGTCTGGGTCTTCTCTTTCTAGGTAAAGAAGTTGCGCAACTATGAGGTTCGCAACAGGATCCGCAATAGGGGTGCCTAGAAAGACTATGCGTTCTTTAAGGAGTAAGGAGTATATATCAAATGCTCGTTCGCCTCTGTTACTTGTTTCAATAACCATGGGAACGATGTTTTGTTCTGGTTCTTGGTCCCGGATACTTCTCTCGTAGGATTCGAAAGGGTTGATTAGCATTGTATAGCTCCTATTATCGATTTGTTAGAATGTTCTCACTCATTACTATCAGACACTTCAGTGTTCTTTTCGGCACTGGAATTATCTGTAGATGAAGCTTCTGTAAGTTCTACCAGTCTTTCTAGTACTTTCCTGTTGAACATTGATGATCTTATTGAATCTTTTGTGCTTTCTGTATTAAAAAAAGATTCCATTCGTTCTCGAGTCTCATCAGACTCATCATATGATTTTAACATATTATCTATTTCTGTTTGTACATCTTCTTCAGTAACTTCTATTGCTTCGTCTGATGAGAATTGTTTCAGAACCAAGAATCTGTTCAGCCTCTCATTAGCAGATTGTTCTAGTTCTTCTGTGAATTCTTCAGGAGATTTCCCCATGTAAGCTAAATAGGTTTCTATATCTACTTGTTGATTAGAGAGAGCCTGTTCTCTCTCTCTTCTTAATGAGTCTACCTCTCTTTCGTAAAGTAAATTGGAGGCTTGAATATCAGAGATTTCTACTAGTTTGTTTAGGCTGTCTTCTTGTAATTTCAGAGCAGCTTGGGAATCAGCTTCAGTGGTCAATTGTTCCATCACATTGGATTTAAAGTCTTCAATAGTATCGAATCCTTCTCCAATACTTTTTGCAAATTCGTCATCAATTTCGGGGAGATTCTTTTCTTTTACTGAAAGAATTTCCACTTCAAAAGCACATTGTTTTCCTGCATATTCTTTTCTAGCGTAATCTTCTGGAATAGTTATTTCGAATTCGAGAGATTCTGTTTCGCTGTGTCCTATTAGATTAGGTGCGAAGCCTGGGAATGGAAGAACAGAGTCTTCGATTGGCATGAAGTCTATTTCGGAATCGTCAATGACAAGTTCATCATCGATGATTCCTTTGACATTAATGTTTAGTAAGTCTGAGTATTCAATTGGTCTCTCTACAGGTTCCCAGCTGGCTTGTTCGTTCCTGACTCGGTCCAAGACTTCATCCACTTGTTCTTCTGTAATCGATACTGGTTCGCGTTCAATATTAATTTCATCAGTATTACCTAGTGTTACTATGGGTTCCAATGGAACGGTAGCCTTATATTGTGTAGGTTCCATTCCTAAAAGCTCGATGTGGGGTTCAGCAAACGCAGATATGTCATTGTCCCTAAGAGCTTGGTCTAATGATTCTGGTATCATGAATTCTATGGCTTCGTTAACAAGTCCAATCCTTCCAACCATCGATTCTACAATGCTTTTAGGGGCTTTCCCCGGCCTAAATCCAGGAACTTTGAGTCTGGTAACTAGGCGCTTGTAAGATCTATCTAAGTAAGGGTTTTCATCATCTTCCGTAAGTGTCACTGTCACTATGATTTCAGCGGTTTGCTCGCTTTCAGTTTGTATTTCCACAAAAAACTCCGTATATAGGTGCTAAATAGGTATGAATATCGGTTAGCGAGTATAGCATATATCGGATTTATGGGAAAGAATAACCGTTATTCAAAAGGTCTATGATTTGCTGTAGAAAGATAAGAAATACCCGGGATTGGTCAAAATTTAAAAAAAATCATAAAAATTGACCAAAATTGGATATTTTTCAATTGACTAGCATAGATATGTACTGATAGCCTAGTTGATGTAGGGTGTTGTGCGGGGTGGTGTAATTATAATTTCATCATAATGATTGGCCGGTCTGTAGTTTTCCTGCAGGCCGGTTTTTTATTTCTGCACCCTCAGTTTCTATCGGAATGAGTGCTAGTATCGATTTAAGCGTTATACATGTACCTGTTATGGTCGATGAAATCGTGGAAGGTTTACAGTTGAAGGCCGGCGGCATATGGGTTGACTGCACGGTAGGAGATGGCGGTCATTCGCGGACTATTTTAGAAAAGACTTCACCTGGTGGGTATTTGATTGGATTCGATAAAGATAATCAAGCCCTGCGGGTAGCAAAACAAGAGTTAAAGGATTTTGAAGGAAGAATTGAATTGGTGCAAGGTTCTTATGCAGGTATGTTGCAACCGTTGAACCAAGCCAGGACAGGGCTAGTAGATGGAATATTGTTTGATTTAGGTATTTCATCTCGTCAAGTTGATGAATCTGGCTATGGGCTTAGTTTTAACCGATCAGAAACATTGGATATGCGGTTTGATAAGTCTCAAGATTTAATGGCTATGGATGTGATAAATGAGTATGACTTTGAGGATTTAAGTAGAATTTTCAAAGAGTATGGCGAGGAAAGGTATTCTAAAAGAATTGCCAGAAAGATTATTGACTCGCGTCCAATCAGTACCACTGACGAACTGGCTGATTTAGTGAATACTTGTGTTAGGAAAGACGCTAGCGGTAGACATCCCGCTACTCGAGTTTTCCAGGCTCTCAGGATAGAAGTGAATCAAGAATTAGAGGATTTGTATGCAGGATTGGAGTCAGCGCTGACAGCATTAAAAGTGCAAGGTCGGATGGCCGTCATTAGCTATCATAGCCTGGAGGATAGAATTGTTAAAAATTTTATGAGAGATAAATCAAAGGCGTGTCAATGTGCTAAAGCGATTCCGGTTTGTGTGTGTGAAGCGTTACAACGATTACGATTAGTTAATAGGAAAGTGATTAAGCCTTCGGTAAATGAATTGGATAGGAATAGACGGAGTAGAAGTGCCCGTCTAAGAGTTGCAGAGAAAATAGGATAAAGGATAATGGAGGTCTAACGGGAATGAGAGATAAGTTTCATACAGGAATAGATATAGGGTCTGGGTATACAACTGTGATTATTGGCAGGGTTGGTTCGGAAGGAGAGCTTAAGATAGTTGGAGTAGGCAGGACTGTTACCAAGGGTATGAATAGAGGCTTGGTAGATGATGTTGCGGAGCTCAAAGAGACCGTTCGATTGGCCCTGGAAAATGCTGAAGAATATACGGGCAGAGGTAATTTGTCTGGCGCCTACGTCGGAGTAACTGGGCAAGGAATATCTTCGAAAAACGTGATGAATTTAGCGTTGCATAAGAATGAAAAAGAAATCATTACTTCTTCTATGATTAGGCAGTTAATAGAGTCATGTTATCCGGAAAGTGATCCTCTCAATGATGTTCTTCATGTGATACCGGTCGGATTTAATTTAGATGGATACAATAAAACAAGAAATCCTTTGGGTCTCCACGCCAGAACAGTCGAAGTCGAGTCTCATGTAGTGAGTATGAATTCCACTGATTTGAGAAATACGATCAAATCGGTATCATCAAACAAAGTTATGGTTAATGGCGCAGTCTTCCAAGGGTTGGCTGCTGCTGAATCAGTCATCACGGGTGACGAAAGAGAAATAGGTTCTGTCCTAATTGACATAGGAGAATCGACAACCGATTTAGTGGTATTTAAGGAAGGTAGTCCTTGGTATTCTACAGTAGTTCCAGTTGGGGGGAATATGATTACCCGTGATATATCTGCAGCATTAGGAGTCCCTTTTAGAGCCGGAGAAGAAATCAAGATCAAATATGGTCACTGTATGCCTTCAATGGTGGACTCTAATGAAGAAATAGTGGTACCGGGATTCCAGGGCGATGATAAAAAGACTGTATTGAAGAGAGACATAGCGGTTCCAATCCAATCTAGAATGTTGGAATGGTTGCGATTGGTAACGCAGGCAATATCAGCTTCAGGATTAAGAGCAATTCCTAGTGGAGGATTAGTTATAACCGGAGGAGGGGCAAGGTTATCGGGGTTGACAGAATTGATTAATGATAACTTAGATATTCCAATAAGACTCGCTTACCCTGTAGGCATAAAAGGCTTGCCTTCCCAATTACAAAAACCGGAATATTCCTCAGCTGTAGGTTTGTTGTTGTGGGCAGTGAAGCATCAAGGAGAGAAGCAAAGTTATCCTCAGGAAAATATTTGGTCGCAAATAAAGAAAATACTTAATAAAAAGGAACGTGCAATAGTTGGTTGATGAATAGCTGACATGTCCTGGTTTAAAAAAATGCTGAGACATAGATAATATAAATTAATTGTTGTGATTATGGGAGGTAAGATGGCAGAAAATAGCGCGGCGTGGGAAAACAATAACAACTCGGAAGTACAGGCACAACCGGTTTACCGGGAAACGGCTAAGATCAAAGTAATAGGAATTGGTGGCGGTGGAAGTAACGCCGTTAGTCGTATGTTTAAGGAAAAATTAGATGGTGTTGAGTATTATGCTTTAAATACGGATTCTCAACATTTATTCAGATGTGATGTGGCTCATCGTATATCTTTAGGTTCTATTGCTACTAAGGGATTAGGCGCTGGAGCTCAGCCAGAAGTCGGGCGGCAAGCTGCAGACGAAAGTAGAAAAGAAATTGAAGCAGCGGTATCAGACGCTGATATGGTGTTCCTCGCGGTTGGAATGGGAGGTGGCACAGGAACAGGGGCGGCTCCTGTTGTTGCAGAAATTGCTAAGGACGCCGGCGCGCTTACCGTAGCTGTGGTTAGCAAGCCTTTTACCTTTGAATCTCAATCGCGCAGGAAGAACGCTGAAGAGGGTATAGAAAGACTAAAAGAACATGTTGATACCTTAATCACGATTCCTAATGACAGATTACTGGAACTAAACGAATTAAAAGATGAAGATTTCACTTGGGAAGAGGCTTTAAAAACGGCCGATTCAGTGCTTCATCAAGGAATACAGGCAATATCTGAAGTCGTTACCATACCTGGAGAGATCAATGTAGACTTTGCTGACGTAAAAACTATTCTTAGTAATGCGGGTCAAGCTTGGTTGGCAATAGGAAAAGGAAAGGGAGAGCACCGCGCGGCTGACGCGGCGAGGCAAGCTACAGAAAGTCCATTGTTAGATATTGAAATGAATGGTGCTAGAAAAATATTATTCGTTATAACGGGAGGCGCAACTTTGACTTTGCGAGAAGTTCAAGAGGCAGCGAATGTAATCCAGAGCATGTCAGATCCAGAAGCTAACATAATCTTTGGTACTAGCAGGGATTCTAAATTGGACGATGAAGTGAAGATTACGATGGTTGCTGCTTCGTTCCCTATATTCAATGACAATCTCAAACAAAGAGAAGAGGACTTCCAAAGACTGCTAGAAGAGAGCGTGGCTCCTGTTGCGGATGAATTGGATGTTCCAACGTTTTTAAGGAAACAAAATACAAGTAGTCGCTGGAGCCTTTTTAAGTAACACGGAATAGGGCGGCTTGCGAACTGTAGTGAGGCTAGGCATAATAACCCTAGCCTCACTACAGTCTAGTTTGTTAAAGCCTGCGAGGCTTAGCTAAGTCTAATGGTAGGCTGTTTAATTTGGGTATGGAAAGGTGATGCATGGATTGCCCTTATTGCCAAAATGATGAATTAAGGGTCACGGATTCTAGGTCAGTTCATAATGCAATTCGTAGACGGAGAGAATGTACTCAGTGCGAGAAACGTTTTACCACCTATGAAAGGATTCAAACCACAAATGTTGCCGTTACCAAGCAAGATGGGCGTCAGGAAGATTTCAATAGAAGCAAACTGGTAAGTGGCCTGAGTAAAGCGTGTGCTAAACGGCCCATCACAATGTATGAGATAGAAGAAGTGGTTGATGAGATAGAAAATGAATTAATGAAGGCCGCTACTTCTGAGATTTCTTCCGCTGAGTTAGGGGAGTTGGTGATGGAGAAACTGAAAGGGTTGGACCGAGTGGCCTATATCAGATGGGCAAGTGTATATAAAGATTTCCAAGATGTCGAAAGTTTCCAGCAGGTGGTGGCAGATTTGTTGGATTCGTAGGGAATGTGTGGAATTAATAGTTTTTATACCAAAAAACTCGTAATTATTACGCAATAAAGTGCTTGACTTTTAATTAACCAAGTTCATAAAATTACTACCACTAATTGTAGTATGCCGCAGGTCAGGGTATACATTATGTAGTAGCGCAAGAAGGAATTATAAACCTCAATCTATTTTAAAGGTATGAAATGACAATTATTAGAAAAGAGACAAACGAAGCACAAGAAGAAGTAAGAAGAATTATCAAAGCCGCGTTGGTTGGTACATTGATTGATGAAAGGATCAATAGTGAAGCCCCAGAATTATATGACAACTCTAAAGTAGTGTTGGAAAGACGGTATTTGGGGAAAGACCGTGAAGGGAATGTACTGGAAGATTTCGAAGATATGTTTACCAGGGTAGCAGAAAATTTAGCAGAGGCCGAAAGTAAATATGATGATTCAGCAGAAACTAAACAAAGAGCTGTTGCTAAATTCAGAGCAGTCATGAGGAAATTAGATTTTCTGCCGAATTCACCAACTTTAATGAATGCAGGGAGAGACTTACAGCAATTGTCTGCATGTTTTGTGCTACCTGTGGAAGATTCATTGGATGCGATCTTTGACCGTGTCAGACATACGGCTATAATTCATAAGAGCGGTGGTGGGACTGGTTTCTCTTTCAGTCGCTTAAGGCCTGAAGGTGATACAGTAGGTTCCACTGGAGGAGTGGCTTCAGGACCAGTAAGTTTCATAAACGCCTTCGATGCTGCTACTGATGTTGTGAAACAAGGTGGGACCAGGCGAGGTGCTAATATGGGCATTTTGGAGGTTACTCATCCTGACGTGATGAAATTTATCACATCTAAAGAAGATGGCACTCACTTAAACAACTTTAATATATCTGTAGCTATCACTGAAGAATTCATGGAGAAAGTATCTGCGAATGCTGACTATGATTTGATTAATCCGCATGATGGCTCTTTTGCTGGAACACTGAATGCTAAAGAAGTTTTCGATACCATGACTGAGTTGGCGTGGAAGACAGGGGATCCTGGGATAGTATTTTTGGATCGTATTAATAGAGATAATCCAAATCCTCAATTGGGTAAGATTGAGAGTACTAATCCTTGCGGAGAACAGCCCTTGTTACCATACGAATCGTGTAATTTGGGATCTATAAACTTGGCTCATATGGTGCATTTTAATGATGACGTGGTAGAGATTGATTGGGGACGCCTAAGCGAAACAGTTAAGTCTTCGGTACATTTACTAGACAATGTTATAGACATGAATAATTATCCTATAGAGGCTATCGCTGAAATGAGTCGGACCACTCGAAGAATCGGCGTCGGAATAATGGGATTCGCCGATTTGCTTGTACAACTGGGAATTAAATACGATTCCTATGAGGCCGTGGATCTGGCGGAGAACATAATGGAGCGAATTCAAGAAGAAACATATACTGCTTCCGGCGAATTAGCTGAGATAAGAGGTACGTTCCCGGCGTGGGAAGAGAGTATTTATAACCAAGAAGGTAACCGAAGGAAGATGAGAAATTCAGCTCCTGTTACTATTGCTCCAACTGGCACGATAAGCATAATCGCCGGTACCTCAAGTGGAATAGAGCCACTGTTTGCTTTGTCTTATGTAAGAAACATTATGGATAACACCAAACTAGTTGAGGCGAATCCCTACTTTGAAGCTGTTGCAAAGAGTGAAGGGTTTTATTCGCAAGAACTTATGGAAGAACTTGCAGAAAAAGGTACATTGCACGACATGGACGTCCCCGAATGGGTCAAAGAAGTTTTCCGAACTGCGCATGATATTAGTCCTGAATGGCACGTTAGAATGCAGGCAGCGTTCCAAAGGTTTACTGATAACTCGGTTTCCAAGACTATTAACTTCCCTTCAGACGCTACTGTGGCGGATGTCAAAGAAGCGTATACTTTAGCATATGAGACGGGCTGCAAGGGCATCACGGTATACAGAGATGGGAGTAAATCCGGACAAACATTAAATACCGGAGGGTCTTTAACAGAGACAGGTGTTGAGTCTAATGAGCGAACTGCTGCTGAAAGGCCACGCGTTCTTAACGGGACGACTCATCTTGTGAGAACAGGCCATGGGAACATGTATGTGACTATCAACTGCGATGAAGATGGGAATCCATTTGAGGTGTTTGGAGCTTTAGGTAAAGCAGGAGGCAGTGATTCTGCACAATTAGAGGCGATATCTCGATTAGTGTCATTGGCGCTGAGATCGGGAATCGGTGCTGATGAAATTGTTGAGCAACTAAAAGGAATATCTGACGATAGCCCTGCTTGGGATGAGGGAGAATTAGTGAAATCGACTCCTGATGCCGTTGCTATAGCTTTAAGGAATTATGTTGATGGAGCCAGAGAAGAAGAGAATGAAAGCTGGTCTTTAGCGAATATCATTGGATTGGGCGGAAAACCATGCCCTGAATGTGATGGTACATTAATCATGGAAGAAGGCTGTGATAAATGTATGTCATGTGGTTATAGTAAGTGTGACTAAATTTTCTTGGATGCCCCGCGATAGATTGGTTTTTATTGCGGGGCTTTTTTT
>CETM01062995.1_pt1 | contig 33634 bp, 34 predicted proteins | sample 361451 | NCBI WGS metagenome assembly CETM01 (sample SAMEA2622690, study PRJEB7988) | marine metagenome | isolation source: saline water (ENVO:00002010), including
GCCATCATAAGATGCATTATTCGGTCCTTCATCTTGCTTAGGATTGTTTCTTAAATCAACTATAAATTCCTTATCAGTAATAGTTACATCTACTTGGATTTTTCTTCCGTCATCAAGCAAATCCTCTCCGTGAAATGTTCCTTTAGGTAAATTTTGTAATGATTCTAGTGAATTTTTTTCTCCATAATCCATAAATAATTGAACTGATTGCTTAAATGTTTCTTTGCCATATTTTATAGCTATATCTTTTATCCTTTTTTCACCTACTCTTATTGATGCAATAGCTGCCCACATATCTCCTAAAGTATATTGTGGAACTCTGCTATTCGCAGTAATAATATCTATTACTGATTGAATAGGTTTACCCTCTTCAATCATTTTTATTACTGGTAACTGAAGTCCTTCTTGGAATATTTCTTTAGCATCTGCCGAAATTCCTCCTGGAGCCATTCCTCCTAAATCAGGCCAGTGAGCAATATTTGCTGTCCAAGCTATTCTTTCTCCATCTACAAATATTGGCATTACTACTATAACATCATTTAAATGGGTAACACCTCCATTGTAGGGATCGTTTGTAGCAAAAACATCACCTTCTTTTATATCTTCTATTTTATATTTTTTTATAACTGCCTGCGCTGCTTTATCACACATTGCTATGAAAGCAGGAATACCTGCACCTGAAGCGGCTATGTTACCATCCGTATCAGTAACCGCAGTTCCAAAATCTAAAACTTCATATATTATTGAACTCATAGCTGTTTTTCTCATTGCAACAAACATTTCATCACACGCAGCTTGTAAAGAACTTTGGATAATTTCAGTAGTTATTGGATCTAAATTAACTTTAGTCATTTATTACCTTGAATTGTAATATGTAAATTAGCGTATTCGTCAATTTTACATTTTTGATTTGGAAAAATAACCACGGTAGTACTTGGATCCTCAACAATTGCTGGGCCTGAAAATTCCATGTCTGGTTCTAAAAGATTAAAATCATATATTTTTGCTGGATGTGTTCCCATTTCATCGAAATCTACTTCTCTAGTTTCTTTAATTGTTTTTTCAATAGAGACACCAGTTTTTTTTCTTTTTTGAAGATCAGGTTTATCTATTTTTGCAAAAGCTACTAAATGAAATTGGATCATATCCACTTGGCTATCAAGTCTATATGTAAATTCTTTTTCATATTGATCATGAAATAAATTTTTAATTTCATCAATAGATTTGTCTGAATATTCTTCATTTTTTAATGGGATCTCTACTGAATGATCTTGGCCTAAATATCTAAAACTTCCAAATCTTTTAAAAGTAATTTTATCTTTTAATATATTCTCTTTTTCAAAACTTTTTAAAGCATCATTTTCCATTTTATTAAATGTTTCATTTAAAATACCAAGTGCATTCTTATCCATTGTAAGTAATCTTGTTAAAATATAATCTCTTCTTAAATCACTCATAAGCATACCCCATGCAGAAAAAACTGATGAATTAACAGGTACTATGACTTTTGGTATGTTTAACTCTCTTGCCAATGAAGTTGCATGCATCCCACCCCCTCCACCGAAGGCAACTAATGTAAATTCTCTGGGATCATATCCTCTGTTAACAGATACTAATTTTAATGCATTAATCATATTGTTATTTGCTATTCGAATTATCCCTCTAGCTAATTCTGTATTCGAAAATTTTAGTTTTTCAGAAAGATTATTTGAATATTTTTTTACTGATTCCATATCTGCTTTAATTGCGCCTCCACAAAAAAAGTTTGGGTTTATTCGATTTGTTATTAAATTTGCATCCGTAGTTGTTATTGATTTACCACCCTTCCCATAGGATACTGGACCTGGATCAGCCCCTGCACTTTGCGGACCTACATGTAATTTATTAAAATTATCTACCCAAGCAATACTTCCTCCGCCATTTCCTATTTCTACTATATCTACTACAGGCAACATAACTGGATATCCTGCAGAAAGTCGGTTCTTTTCAATCCAGTAATTCGTATTAATTTTTACATTTCCATTCTCTATTAAAGAACATTTTGCTGTTGTTCCTCCTACATCAAGTGTAATTATGTTGTTTTCTCCAATTAATTTTCCCAATTCTGCTGCTCCAAGTACGCCGCTTGTAGGGCCTGATTCTATCATTGTTAAAGGAATTTTTTTTGTAGAATCAAATGTATCTATGCCACCGTTAGATTGCATCACGTAAGGATTTGATTTGAAATTAGAATTAATTAATTTAGTATTTAATTTATCTAAATAATTTCTTGCAATAGGCTTCACATATGCGCATAAAGCAGTAGTATTAGTTCTTTCGTATTCTCTCCATTCCCTAGTAATATGATGAGATGCTACTACATCAATTTCTGGCCAATATTTATTTATATGCTCAACTACTTTTTGTTCATGAGAAGAATTAGCATAAGAATGAATCAAGCAAACTGCAATTGATTTTACATTATTATTTTTAAAATGATCTAAAATATTATTGAGATTCGACAAATCAATGGGAGCCAGTTCTTTTCCTAAAAAATCAATTCTTCCAGGAACTTCAGCTCTCAAATATCTTTCTACAAAAGGTTTAGGTTTCTTATACCTTAAATTAAAAAAATCTGGTCTATCCCCTCTTGCGATTTCAATTGAGTCTCTAAATCCTTTTGTTGTTATCAAGCCAGTTAAAACACCTTTTCTCTCAGTAATCGAATTAATTACAACAGTTGTTCCATGAGCAAAAAAACTTGACTTAGATATATCTACATTTGATTTATTTATAGAATCAAAAACACCTATTTCATAACTACTTGGAGTAGTATCACTTTTAGCAGTTTTAATACTTAGGGCTTTTCCTGATTTTTCATCAATTTCAAAATAGACTAAATCAGTAAAAGTTCCCCCAACATCTGTAGCTATTCTCAACATTAACTTATCTTTACATTAGGATGAAATTTTTCAATATATTTTTTTGAAATATAACCTTGTTTGTAATCATCAAGTACCTTTGAAGCTTCTCTTTCATTTGGATCTCCATATCCACCGCCTCCACCACATTGCAATATAATTTTTTTTCCTTTTTTTACTGGAACTCGAGTTGCCTTAGCTACTCCTTTTGTATTTGTATTATCTTCGAAGAGAAAACAATTATTTGGCAATCCTTCTTTTCCTCCATTTAATCCCCATGGAGGTAATTTACTTCTCTCACAAACTGTTGTTGCAAAAGAATCTTCTAACATTTCAAACTCAAAATTTACACCTAATCCTCCTCTATTTTTGCCTGCGCCACAGCTATCTTGTATTAATTCAACCCTATTTATTAACCAAGGATTTCTATTTTCCCAAACTTCTGCAGGTGCAAATCTTGTAGCTGATTCGGCATGATGAAGACAAGTTGCGCCATCACCAAAATGGCTTGCTCCCTGACCAACTGGGTGTGGTGCTCCATCAGCCCAAGGCTCTCCAGTTTTTTCCCTTATTCCCCACCATACAATTCCGTTGATACATCCCCCGCTACTTGCAGGAACATTTTGAGGAAATTTTGTCCCAAGAGCTTTATAGATAACTTCTATTGCTTGCAGGGCAGGCCAACCATAAAGAAAGCACGGGGCTGGAGATATAGGATGAAAAAGTGTACCTGGTTTTGTTATTACTTCTATTGGTCTAAAAAAACCTTCGTTAGGAGCCTCATTGCTTCCTGCTAGCATACTCATAGCAACTCTAGCAGTTGAAACAGTAGAAGGTAAAGGGCAGTTAATTGGCCCATTCTGTTGAACTGGTGCTTTAGACATATCTAAAATCACTTTTTCATCTTCAATTATTACTTTTAAATCAAATGGTACTACGCCTTCTTCAACTCCGTTACTATCCATTTGACCTGAGCCAAAGTATTCTCCATTTGGAATTTGTTTTAAATAATTTCTGACAATTGATTCTCCTGCATCAAAAATAGCCTCTGTTGTTTCTTTAAATTTTTTTAAACCGTATTTTGATACAATTTTTTTTAGAGCCCTTTCTCCTGCTCTAACTCCTATAGCTTGAGCATTTATATCGCCAGCAACAGAATTTGGTACGCGAGTATTTGCAATGCACATTTTGTATATATCCTCAACAAGCTCTCCTTTATTAAATAATTTAACACCTGGATAAACTGTCCCTTCCTGAAAAACATCTACAGTGTCTGTAGAGTATGGTTCTTTTCCCGCAATATCTAACCAGTGAGCTTTTATTGCTGTATATGCAATTAACTCATTATTAAAAAAAACTGGCATAACTAATGCTGCGTCTTGAGGATGCGAGCCGGTTCCATAAGGAGAATTATATATTATGATGTCACCTTCGTTTAATTTATCTTCTCCGCCAACACCTTTTACCGCTTCCTCAATACAAAAATTCAAAGTACCCATAAAGAGAGGTAGGCTTGGAGCTTGGGCTAAAAGTCTCAAATGATTGTCATATATTGCCCCTGCAAAATCTAATACATCATAAATTACTGGAGACATTGCAGTTCTACATAAAGCTCTTTTCATTTGTTCTGCTGCAGAATTGAGAGAGTTTCTTACAATTTGTGTTGTAATTGGATCAACTTCAGCTTTATCTGCTTTTCTGTCGACTCCACATTTATAATGATGAAGTTCATTATTCATAAATCAATCCATTTCTCTATTTACTAATAACAAGTTATTATCAGAATCTGTAGTTATATCATAATTTACATCTACATAAGTAATTGCTGTACTTTCAACTATTATCAAAGGTCCTTTAGTTTTTGAATTTATTTTTGATCTTGATATTATTTTAAATTCAATCTCTTTATTTTCAAAAAAAGAATAGCATTTTATATTTTCATTAGTTACTAATATATCTTCCTCATTTATCTTTCCGGTTTCAGATTTTCTTGGTAATGGTATTCTTATCGATGCTCTTGTAGAAACAATCTCAACAACAGTATCTAATTTACTTCCAAATGTTTTTTCATATTCTTCCATAAATTTATTTTTTAAACTTTCAGCATCAATTGAAATTTTACCATTTTTTTCATTATCTAATTTTAGAGTAATGGTATGTTCTTGGCCCATCCATCTCATATCCAGTGCAACCTCTTTTATTTTATCGCTTGTTGCAAAATTTATTTTTTGCCTATCTTCTAGTTCTTTGAACAAAACTTCTAATATCTGATTAGATTCTTTTATGGACTCATCAGATAATCTTAAAATTTTTGTTTTAGCATTCATCTGAAGTAAATCTGCTCCTAACAATCCCCAGGCTGAAAAATTACCTGAGTAAGGAGGAATAATTATTTCTTTAATATCAAGTTCTTTAGCAATTAAATTTGACATTAGTGGTCCTGCACCACCAAAAGCTAATAGTTTTAGTTCTCTCGGATCAATACCTTGTTCTATTGTTATTTCTCTAATTGCATCTGCCATATTAGCACTGCTTATTTTTAAAATTCCTATTGCTGTTTCAGATGCAGATAAATTAATCTTTTTACCAACTGAATTCAGAGCTTTTTCTGCTAAAGATTTATTTAATTTTAAACCTGATGCTAATTTTCCTTCACCAAGCATACCCAAGTAAAATGCTGCGTCTGTCGTAGTTGGCTTATCCCCACCTCTTTCATAACAAGCTGGTCCCGGCACTGCTCCCGAACTTTGAGGTCCTGATCTAATTAACCCTCCTTCATCTAAATATGCTATTGAGCCACCACCAGCGCCAATTGATCGAACATCTACCCATGGAGACTGAACAGGCAGGCCTAATATCTTTCCTTCAAATTGTATTTGAGGCCTTCCATTAATTATCAAACAAGTATCAAAGCTAGTTCCACCTACATCAGCAGTTACCATATTTATATTCTTAAGTTTTCTTGATAGTTCACCTGCACCTTCGGCCCCGGCTACTGGGCCTGACATTATTGTTTCAAAAGGACGATCTTCCGCTTCATCAAATGTCATTGATCCACTTCCTGATCGTGTTACTAAAAATGTTCCTTTATAACCTATTGAATTTAATTCATTCTTTAAGCTATTCAAATAATTTGACATCCTTGCTTTAACAAAAGCATCAATAACGGTAGTTGTTGTTCTTTCATATTCTCTATACTCTCCTGATACCATTGATGATAAAGAAATTTGACCTTTGAATCCTGATTTTCTTAAAATTTTTGCAGCAAATTTTTCATGCTCTTTGTTGGTATATGAATTTATAAAAGCAATAGCAATACTGCTAACATTTTCCTTAATAAAAAATTCACAAGCTTTTTTAATTTGGTCTTCTTTTATAGGAGAATGAACCGAGCCATCAGAATAAAGTCTTTCATCAATTTCTAATCTTAAATATCTTGGCACCAAAGGAGGTGCCGGCTGCCAAAATAAATTATACATTTCATCTCTATCGCCTCTCCTAATCTCTAAAACATCTCTAAAACCTTTGGTGCACAACAAACCCACCTTAGATCCTTTTCTTTCTAACAATGCATTTAATCCAACAGTTGTTCCATGTAAGAAGAAGTCAACCTTACTAATTTGTTCAGAATTTAAATTTCTTTTTATTACTTCTACAACTGCTTTTTCAGGAGTGTCAGGAGTTGTTGGAATCTTATCAATAGTTACAGAATTTTTTTCTTCATCATATATAATGAAGTCAGTAAAAGTTCCTCCTATATCTACACCTATTCTTGATGACATAACTATTTTAATTGTATATTTTTATGCTATCAGAAGAAATGGATAATTCAACTACAAAAAAATTACAAACATGTTAATAAATTATTATGGAAATAAATACTTATAAATCAAAAAAACTTGAAGATAATAAAAATTTTGATTGCGATCCTATTACTACAGAAATTATTAGAAATAGTTTGAATTCAGCCGCTGAACAAATGAAAAAAGTTCTAATTAGATCTGCTTTTTCACCCATAATCTATGAAGTTTTAGACTTTGCTAGTGCAATTTATGATAAAAATTATTGTATGTTGGCTCAATCTCCTAGCCTACCAGGATTTATGGGAACTTTAAGTTTTTGTGTTGAAGAAGCAGTAAAAGAAGTTGGTGGAACTAAAAATTTATATGATGGAGATATAATTATATATAACAATCCATACGGATCAGGATCTCATTCACAAGATGCAGCCATAGTTAAACCAATTTTTTATAATAATAATTTGGTGGGATATTCTGCAATTAAAGCTCATTGGTTGGATACGGGTGGCAAAGAACCTTATTCAACAGACACTGTTGACATTTTTCAAGAAGGAACAATATTTCCTGGACTAAAACTATACAGCAAAGGAGAATTAGTTGAAGATGTATATAAATTGATAATAGCAAATACAAGAGTTCCTAAAGCAATTATTGGAGACTTAAATGCACAATTAAATGGTGTAAAGGCTGGGGCTAACGCTCTTAAAAGAATTATTAATAAATTTGGTTATGATCTTTTTTATGCATCTGTTTTAGAAATATATGATCATGGTGAAAAACTTGTCAGAAAAACTTTAAGTAGGATTCCGAATGGCATGTATACAGGATATGGACAATTGGATAATAATGGAAATGATGAAGGTGTTGTAAAATTTAAGATGAACATTGAAGTTAGAGATTCTGATTTAATTCTTGATTTTAGCGAATGTCCGGACCAACAAAATGGCCCTATAAATTGCCCACTACCTTCTACCGTTTCAAAGGCGAGAGTTGCTTTTGCCATGATGGCTGGAAATGGACAACAGCCTAATGAGGGTTTTTTTAGACCTTTAATAATTAAAACTAGAAAGGGTTCTATGTTTCACCCTGTTTCGCCAGCTCCATGTTTTTTGAATGGATGGCCAGGTTTGCAGGTTATAGAAATTATTTATAAAATTTTATCTGAAAAACTTCCTGAAGCATTCCCTGCAAGCAGTGGAGGTTGTTTAATTGGGGCAGTTTGGTGGGGCAAAAGAGAGAAAGATGGAGAGCCTTGGGCAGATGGTGCGCCACACCCTGTTGGTCAAGGAGGGTTTTTTTGTGGTGATGGAGTTACATCAATGCATCATAATTCTGCAGGAACTAGAATGTCTCCAACAGAAATATGGGAATCAAGAAATCCTTGGTTAATTAAAAAAATTGAACTAGCAAAAGATTCTTGTGGCCCCGGAGAATTTAGAGGTGGTCTTGGGTTAAATTTAGAATTTGAAATGTTAGAAGATACTTTCATAACTACTGTTGTTGAAAGAACTAAAAACCCCCCTTGGGGAATCAAACAAGGACTTGAAGGAAGGGCAAATAATGTTGAAGTAAATAAAAAAAATGGAGAAAAATTTAACATGCCAAAAAAATCGGGGCACAAACTTTCACAAGGTGATAAAATTAGTTTCTTAACAGGTGGTGGTGGTGGATACGGAAATCCCAAAAACAGAAAAATTGAATCTATTAAAAATGATCTAAAGCAAGGATATATATCCAAAGAACATATAAGAAATTATTATAAATTTTTTGAATTTAATTAAATTGAAATATTTATTAAATTTTTTTTAAATTATTAAATTAATTAATTTATTCACTATATTACTTAAAAACCTAAGAAAATCTTTCTTTTTTACAGCTATTAATGAAAATTTTATACAAAATCATTTATTCATAATATTGGTATTTAAATACCTTTTAATTTTTTCTAAATAAGCTAAATTATAGTAAATAAAAGGAGGAAATAATGAAATTAAATAGTTATTTCAAAAAATTATTAATTACTGTTCTAATTGCCTTTTTTTCATTTTCTTTAGCAAATGCTAAAACGGTTTTAAGAACAGATGAAGCAGCAATAGGAGAAGCTGATCCTGCTAAAGCAACTGATTACGTGGATTCAGTTCTGATGTTTAATGTTTATGATGCTTTGGTTGATGAAGACAGAGGTGGTAGTGGTGGAATAAACGCCCTTCTTGCAGATAGTTGGGAATACTCGAATCCTACTACTCTTAAAATAACATTAAAAGATGGAATCAAATTTCACAGTGGAAACACAATGGATGCTGATGACGTAGTCTTTTCATATAATCGTTTAATGGGTATGGGACAAGGTTTCTCATTTTTGTTTGGAAGTGTTACCGACGTTAAAGCCCTAAATTCTAAAACAGTACAAATCACTACTTCAGAACCTTATGCACCTCTAGTTGCTAGCTTAATTAGACTTGCAATAGTAGATAAAGAAGCGATTCAAGCTAATACAGCTGCAGGTGATTATGGAGATAATGGTGATTATGGAGAAGCATATCTTTTAACTACATCTGCGGGAACTGGAGCATATAAGATTGTTGATCATGATCCAAATGTTAAAACAGTTTTAGCGAAGAATGAAGATTATTTCCAAGGTCACAATGCTAAAGCTCCTGATGAAGTAATCATTAAGTATAGTGTTGAAGCTGCAACTATTAAAACTCTTTTAGTTAGAAATGAACATGAAATTTCAAGCATGTGGTTACCAAATGAAGTCGTAGCTGCTTTGGAAAAAGAGCCTAACGTTGATATTATTCCAATTCCTAGACCAGGAGCTTGGATGAACAAACTTAATAATAGAAAAGCGCCTTTTGATGATGTTCATTGCAGAAGAGCTATCCAATTAGCTTACGATTATGATTCTCTTGAAAAATCATTTGCTGTTACTGATACTTTAATAGCTGGTAAAAAATCAAGCGGTCCATTGATTCCTGGTTTGTTAGGATATGATGCCAATAAGCCTGCTATTGAGAGAGATATTGAAAAAGCTAGAGCAGAACTTGCTAAATGTAAATATAATCCTGGAGACTTTACACTTGATTTAGCTTGGATTGCTGAAGTTCCATATGAAGAACCGTGGGCACTTCAATTACAAGCTAATGCTATGGAGTTAGGATTTGATGCTACAGTTACAGGTCTACCATGGGCTAAATTTACAGAGCAAGTTGCTAGTTGGGAAAATACTCCTCATGCAACAGTAGTTTCTGTTGTAGCAAACTTTCCTGATCCTGATGGTTTATTGTATCCTCAATGGCACTCATCTACTGGTGGTACTTGGATGTCAGCTGAATGGGCAAATGATCCAGAGTTAGATGCTCTTTTAGAAAAAGGAAGAGCTGAAACGGATATGGATGAAAGAGTAAAAATATATCAAGCGGCAAATCAATTGATTATTGATAATGCTATCACTCTTTTCATTACTGATTTCGTTGGTATGCAACCTGTAAATACAGCTGTATCCAATGCTCAAACTGCGGGCACTCTTACAGGATATGGAACAATGGGTAGAAACCTATCATTCAGAGAACTTGAAATTAATTAATTAATTTTTTAATATTTAAAGGCCGGGTAAGCCGGCCTTTATTTAATCTTGCATCTGGGATTATTTGTTTTGTCAGCAACTCAATATTTTTTAAGAAGAACGTTTATATCTATAATTGTTTTTTTTGGAGCTTCTATCGTAATTTTTTGTCTTGCTAGATTAATCCCTGGGGATCCTGCTAGAATTGCTCTTGGACCATTTGCTAGTAAAGAAATGGTTGAGCAATATAGAGAATTACTTCATTTAAATGAATCAATAATTATACAATACAAAATCTTTATAACAAATTTATTCCAAGGTGATCTGGGAATATCAACCTATACTAAAAGACCAGTCTTAATTGATATACAAAGTTATTTTCCAGCTACTTTTGAGTTAGTGCTTGTGGCTGTTACTCTAATGATAATAATTGGAATGCCTTTGGGAATTCTCTCAGGTAAATTTAAAGATACTTTTGTAGATCACATATCAAGGGTTTTTTCTCTTTTAGGTGTTGTTACACCAAGTTTTCTTTGGGCAATAATTCTGATGTTAATATTTGCTTTTTGGATGCCAATTTTCCCAGTTTCGGAAAGATTTGATGAAGCATTAGATCCCCCTAAATTAGTAACAGGCCTATTATTAATCGACTCATTATTAGAAGGTAATTTTAATTTTTTTAAAGATGCTCTTGCTCATTTATTTTTACCTGGTCTTGCTATTGCTATGCCGGCAATCGGAAATGTAGCAAGATTAACCCGAACCAATCTTAGTGATATTTATGATAAACAATATATTGAATTTGCTAAATCTTATTCATTTAGTGAATTCAAAATAGCAACAAAATATGCTTTAAAACCTGCTTCTATACCTACTGTAACTATAATTGGATTAGATTTTGCTTTAATGTTAGGAAATGCATTTTTAGTAGAAACAGTTTTTGTGTGGCCAGGTATGGCTAAATATGGTGTTGAAGTAATTCTTGCTAAAGACCTTAATGGTATAGTTGCAACTGCTCTTATTATTACAACTTTTTATTTAGTAATAAATATGGTTGTTGATTTTGTTGTATTAATATTAAACCCAAGAATAAGTTTAAAGGATTAAATATGAATATATTCAAAACAAAATCTTTCTATAAATTTAGCAGAAATCCTTTATCAGTATTTGGTTTAATTATAGTTGTTACGGTATTATTATTAGCTATATTTGCACCCTTTATTACACCATTCCCAGAACATGTTGGGCCATTTACTGATTTTGCAAATAAATCTAAACCACCGGACTCTACTTATATTTTTGGTACTGACAAAATTGGAAGAGACATATTTACTCGATGCATTTATGGCTATCGTATTTCTTTAATATTAGGTGTTGTTGTTTTATCAATTGCAGTGCCTATTGGAGTTACAATGGGTTTATGTGCTGGATATATTGGAAAAAAAACTGAATTGGTTTTAATGAGAATAACAGATATTTTTTTAGCAATACCAGCTTTAGTTTTAGCTTTATCTATTATTGGTTTATTAGATAGACCAAATTTACTGTATACTATGATTGCAGTTTCGATGGCATGGTGGCCATGGTATACGAGACTAATTTATAATATAACAAGATCAATCAAAACTGAAGGTTACATTGCGGCAGCTGAAGTAATGGGGGCTTCAAAATTTCACATAATGTTTAAGGAAATATTGCCTAATTGCCTTCCATCCTTACTAACAAAAATTACTCTAGATCTTGGTTTTGTGATATTGGTGGGCTCATCTTTGAGCTTTTTGGGTTTAGGTGCGCAGCCACCAACTCCAGATCTTGGGACAATGGTTGCTAAAGGGGCTTCTCTTCTTCCAGATACCTGGTGGTTTTCACTTTTTCCAGGTTTTGCAATACTAATTGTTGTGTTAGGTTTTAATTTAGTAGGAGACGGTTTGAAAGATATGTTTGATGTTGATGTCTAATAAACTTTTAAAAATTCAAGATTTAGAATTATCATTTAAAATGTATGAAGGAATTTCATATGTTCTAAAAAAAATAAATTTAGAATTGTCTAGAGGAGAAAAAGTTGCATTAGTAGGAGAATCTGGTTCAGGCAAATCAGTCACTACTAAACTTATATTAGGGTTATTAAATCAAAAAAATGTTACAAAAAAAGGAAAAATAATTTTTAACAATAAAGATATTTTAAACCTCTCTCAAAATGAATTTAAAAAGATTAGAGGAAATAATATTTCTATAATATTTCAGGATCCTATTGCAGCCCTAAATCCAGTTTTTAAAGTTAAAGATCAATTTTATGAAGTAAATTTAAATGGGGGAAATATCTCAAAAAAAGATTCCTTTTTAAAAGCATGTGAGGCTCTGGAAAAAGTATCTATAAGAGATCCAGAAAGAGTATTAGAGTCTTATCCTTTTCAGCTCAGTGGAGGTCTCGCTCAAAGAGTAGTTATTACAATGGCTATGATTAATAAACCTGAATTACTTTTAGCAGATGAACCTAGCACTGCACTAGATGTTACTATACAAAATCAGGCTTTAGATTTGATGAATGAATTAACCAAAGAAACGAATACGGCAGTATTACTTATAACTCATAACATGGGTGTTGTAAGAAAATTTGCTGAAAAAGTTTATGTAATTTATAGAGGTGTTATTGTTGAGGAGGGTACAAAAAATCAACTTTTTAACAATCCTGGCCATCCTTATACGAAAGCACTATTAGAATCAATCCCTAAACTTAGTGGTGATGGACTACCTTTGCATAACGAAAATCCTCCTGACTATGCTTCAATAGAAAAATACACTCACAAAAATGATTAAAATTAAAAACATTTCAAAAAAATTTTTTATAAAAAATAATGAAGTTCAGGCACTAAATAAAATAAATTTATTAATAGAAGAAAAAGATTGTTTTGCGGTAGTTGGTGAATCTGGCTCAGGAAAAACTACTTTAGCAAATATAATTTTAGGAATTTATCAACAAGACGAAGGTGATATTTCATTTTTTGAAAAACAATTATTTAAAAAAAGAAATTTAGAAGAAAGAAAATTAATTCAATATGTTCAACAAAATCCTATGTCTACCCTAAATCCAAAAAAAACAATATTTAGTACAATTTCATTACCTTTAAAAATTCATAAAATAGTTAAAAAAGATGAAATTGAAGAAAGAGTTAAAAAATTGTTATCCTATGTGGGGTTAAATCCAGAATTTATGGTTAGATATCCTGATACTTTGTCAGGAGGACAAAAACAAAGAGTAGCAATTGCAAGAGCATTAGCTGCCGAGCCAAAAGTTTTAATATTAGATGAGCCAACATCAGCACTTGATGTAATAGTTCAATCAAAAGTCTTAAACCTTCTTTTAAAGATTAAAAAAGAATTTGATTTAACATATATATTTATCACTCATGACTTAAGTGTCGTAAGAAACATAGCCAATAAAGTTGTTGTTATGAATAAAGGAGAAATAGAAGAATCAGGAGAAACTAAAGAAGTTTTTCTTCATCCTAAAAGTCAGTATACAAGAGATCTAATAAAAGCTATACCAACTGTCACAGATAAAGAAGATGCGGTCAAACCAAAATAATAAAATTTTACTTAATTTAATAAATATTACAAGATATGGCAGTTCTGAGTATTTTTATAAGAAATTAGACCATGCAATTAAAAAGATTATAGGACACAAACTATTTACTTTAATGGTTAATGACAAAAAAGTAAAATATGTTGAAAGAGTCTATTCTAACAATAGAAAAATCTATCCATTATTAGGAACGAAACCAATACCAAAAAATAATTGGACAAAAAGAGTCTATAGTCAAAAAAAAGAATTTTTAGCTAAAGATTTTAATGAAATAAAAAAACTTTTTTTTGATTACGAAATAATTGAATCCTTAGGATGTGGTTCAATAATTAATGTGCCAGTTATTTATAATAAAAAGATCTTAGGTACGTTAAATATTTTACATAAAGAAAAATTTTATAACAAAAGTAGCATAAAAAAAATTCTTCCCTACACCCAGCTTTTAGCTCCGTATTATTTAGCTCATCAACAAAAAATGAAAAAAAAGAAATAATTTTTTTACTATAATAATTTTAATTCTTTTGGAAAACTTGTCAAAACCTCATTACCATCTTTAGTAATCAAAACATCATCTTCTATCCTAATTCCTAAACTATCTTTTTTGTACAATCCTGGTTCAATTGTAATTACCATACCCGCTTCTAATAAATCATAATTTTTTCTCATAACATATGGATCTTCATGAACATCAAGACCTAATCCATGACCAGTTTTATGTACTATTAAATCCTCATAGCCTGATCCTGCAAGAGAATTCAAAACATTATCATCTACTTCATGTAGACTAATTCCTGGTTTAGAACTATTGATGCCTTCTAAGTTAGCCTTTAAAACTGCTTCATATATTTTCTTAAATTCATCAGAAGCCGAACCTATAAAAAATGTTCTTGTCATATCTGAATTATAACCTCTAACAGTTGCTCCAAAATCAAAAAGTAAGCAATCACCTTCTTTAACCTTATAATCATTACGTGAATGTCCATGAGGCAGTCCTGAATTGTCTGATGCAAGCACAATCGGGTCAAATGCGATATCCTCAGCACCAAAATTATATAATTGCTGAATTAAATAATTTTTAATTTCTATTTCAGTTTTGCCCACTTCAACAAACTCAAGAGTTTTGTTTAATGAATTTTCAGAAATTTCGATTGCCTTTCTTAAAGAATCTATTTCGTCAGTACTTTTTAATAACCTGATACCACTTATTTCTTTTTGTGCATTTATAATTTCAATACCTTGGGATGCTTTATGAATTGCTTGCATTTCAAATACTCTCATCCTTTGACCTTCAACTCCTATTTTTGAAACTGGACCAATTTTTTTTAATGCTTTATCAAACGCAGATTGATATCCATCAGAGTCTTGCCATTCAAAAACATCTGCATCTATATCTAGTTTAGCGAAACTATCTAACTCCAAAACAGGCATTATACCAATAGGTTTTGTTGTTTTTGAGAATATTAAGATTGTAGGTCTTTCCATTAAATGAAAATTACCGCCTGTAATATATAAAAAATTAGAACCAGGAACTATTGCAATTGCATCTAAACCTTGTTTATCTAAAATCGATTGAATTTTTTCAACTTTTTCTTTACTCATTTTAATCTAATAACCATTGATATTGAATTTAAGATATATTATCTTTTTTCTATAAATTAACAACAAAAATATTCAATAAGAATATTGTAAATATGGAAGTGACAATTTTATGAATAAAAATTTTTCACTTAACAAAAAAGTTGCTCTTATTACAGGTTCTAGTTCAGGAATTGGTGCGGAAATTGCAAAAGAATTTTCCAAAGCTGGAGCAAAAGTTTATTTAATTGCTCGTAACGAAAAAAAATTAAAAGCACTTACCATTAAATTAAATAAGAAATATAATACTAATAATAGATTTATAGTTTGTGATATTAATAATTATGAAGAATTTAAAAGAAAAATACTTAAAATCAAAAATATTGATATTTATGTTAACAATGCTGGTATGAATATACCTAAACATTTTTTTAATATAAAAATTAGTGAATTAGATGAAATTATTAATTTAAATATGAAATCAATGTTTGTAACTACACAAATTATAGTTAGAAAAATGATTAAAATGAAAAATTATAAGAAAAAAAATTTGAATATTATTAATATATCTTCAACCCTGGGTCATGTGGGCTCACTAAATAGAACAGCGTACAGTATGACTAAGTTTGGTGTGGAAGGTTTTACCAAATCTCTAGCAGTTGACCTTGCAAATTATAATATTAGAGTGAATGCAATTGCTCCAACTGCAATTTTAACACCTATGCTAAAAAAATATTTAACTAAAGATTTTCGAAAAAAAACCGTTTCTAATATTTTAATGAAAAGAATAGGTTCAGTAGACGATGTAGCTTCTACTGCAGTTTTTTTAGCTTCAAATGCAGCTAAATTTATTACTGGTACATCAATATTGGTTGATGGAGGATGGACAGCAAAATAATATCAAAAATTATTGTCCAAGAATATTAAAAACCCCTATTTGCCTTTTCTTATCTTTTTTGTTTTTATATAATCAACCTTTAAATTTTTAGTAATTATAACACCATATTCTTTTTTTGCTTGTGGTATTGATACATAGTTATTTTTGACATCCTCCAAAACATTTTCAGGATTTCTATTAAAGGGGTTGCCAAAACCTCCTCCTCCTCCTGTAAATGTTGTTACTTTTGTTCCAGCTGGAATTGGATAGGAATTAGATTTCAATCGTTTCTCATTTTTACCATTTGGAAATTTTAAATTGACTTTTGGACCTATCGCATCTTTCCCTCCAAATAACCCCCAACCTGTTGTTTTTGATCTTTCAAACCAAAGAGATAAATTTAGATCTGTATTAACTGTATATTCTTTATATAAACCATTTCCTCCTCTCATTTTTCCAGGTCCTCCAGTATCTTTTCTAATTCCGTAATTTCTGATTGTTACTGGATATTTATTTTCATATATTTCTATTGGTATATCTTTAAAAGCGCCATTTACATTATTTATAAGAGCATCAGCTCCATCTCCATCACCCCAAGCACCCCACCCACCTGGAGTTGGCTCAACTGCAATAAATGGTGAGTTATTTCTATAGTCAACTCCATGTAAAATAAATACCATTGAGTCACCATAATGACCTGCGGCAGATTGATTTTTCATTACAGGAGATAATGCTTTAATAAATGCATCTATTAAAAGTCCTAATATAGAAAAATACCATTGACAAGCAGCTGGTTCTTTAGCTGAGAAAATTGATCCTTCTGGAGCCTTTACTTCAAGTGTTTTAAAAGTACCCCCATCTACAGGTCTTTTTGGATTTATTAGATTTTTAAAAGCAACCCTGCACGCTGATACAGTTTGTGCAAATCCACAATTGACAGGACCAGTTTTTTGTTCTGATGATCCTTTTAAATCAATTGTTATTTTCTCTCCCTTAACACTCACAGTCATCTTAATTTTAATTGGATCTTTAGTAATTCCATCATTATCTAAATAACCCTCAGCTCTATATATACCGTTCTTTAGTTTTTTTACTGTCTGTCTTTCTATTATTTCTGATTGCTTGAAAATTTCTTCTCTAGCACTTTTAATCATATCTAATCCAAATCTATCAATTAATGATAAAAATCTTTTTTCACCCAATTTACCTGCAGCAATTTGGGCATTCAAATCTCCTTCAAGAGTATATCCAAACCTTCCATTCATTTTTAAAAATTCAATAATATCTTTTCTTGGCTTATAATTTTCATGTATTTTAGTTGGTGCCCATCTAAAACCCTCTTGATAAATGTTAATAGAATCCATTGGGCCACCTGGATCTTTCCCACCAATATCTAGCCAATGGGCTCTGCTTGCTGAAAATCCAACTAAAGTTTTTTTATAAAAAATTGGAGCATATATAGTTGCGTCATTTAAATGAGTTCCAGTAAAATAAGAATCATTCACAAAAAAAATATCTCCTTCTTTAAAAATATCCCATCCAAACATTCTTGCCGTTTCTTTAATACAAACTTCTAAATTACCAAGAAATAGTGGTAATCCTGAAGATTGACCAAGCACATTCCCATTTTCATCAAGCAATGCTACAACACAATCTTTTCCTTCATAAATAACTGGTGCATACGCACTTCTAATTAAACCAGCATTCATATCTTCAGCAATTGCAATAAAAGCATTTCTGATAATTTCAGTACTTATTGGATCTGTTTTTTTCATTTAATTTTTTTTATTATTAAATTTCCCATTTTATCAAGCACTAATGAATAATTAGGAGGGACAACAGTTGTTGCGCTCTCTTCCTCGATCACTAATGGGCCTTTATAAATATCATGTTTTTTAATTAAACTTCTATTAATTATTTGAGTTTTAAATTTTTTGCCATTAAAAATTATTTCTCTATTTTGTTTTGATGTTTTATTTATAATATTCTCTTTCTTCATTTTAGAATAATCAATAGGTTTTTCTACTTTGCCAATAGCAATTAATCTTAAGTTAATTATTTCAACAGGAGCATCTGGGGTTGAGTGTCCATATTTTTGCTTATAGGTTTTATGAAAATTATTATTTATTTTATTTAAATCTATTTTATTGTCTATGGATATATTTACATAATATTCTTGACCTATGTACCTCATATCTGCCGTTTGATAAAAAGTCATTTGTTTTTCTTTAACTCCTTCACTTATAAGTAACTTTGAAGCTTCGTGAACTAATTGATCATACTCTTTCTGTAATTCTTTTTTCTTAACTTCAGATAAAATAGTAAAAAAATTTTTATTTAAATCTCTTCTAATATCTGTTTGTAACATTCCCCAGGCTGAAAAAGTCCCAGGATTAGGAGGTACAACAATTTCTTTAATCTCTAATTCTTCAGCAATCCAAACAGCATGCATTGATCCTGCTCCGCCAAAAGCAACGAGAGAGAAATCTCTTGGATCTATCCCATGCTTTACTGTAATAGTTCTAATTGCATCGGCCATTTTAGCATTAATAATTGATAAAATACCTTCTGCTAATTGGGTGTTTGTCATATTCAATTTTTTTGACATTTGTTTTAAAACTTTTTTTGACTCTTGTATTTGAAGACCCATCCATCCACCTAATTTTGAATCAGGTCCAATACGACCTAAATATAAGTTAGCATCTGTCACGGTCGGGTTTGAACCTCCTTTTCCATAACAAGCTGGGCCAGGTTCGGCTCCAGCGCTTTGTGGACCAACTCTCAACGCACCAGCTTCAAGCCAAGCAATTGAACCTCCACCAGCCCCTATGGTATGGATGTCAACGAAAGGTATCAATAATGGCAAAGACTCCTGCTCCGTCTCATTAGTAATATTTGGCTTTCCATCTATAATTAAACTCATATCAAATGATGTGCCCCCCATATCAACACATATTAAATTAGGCTTATTTGTTATTTTTGATAAAGCAGCACCTCCTATTGTACCGCCAACCGGACCAGACAATAGTGTTTGTACTGGATTTTTTATTGCTGTTTTAGCTCTAATTATCCCCCCATTTGATTGCATTATGTAAAGAGGTTTTTTATATTTATTTTTCAAAAGTTCTTTTTCTAAATGAGCAAGATAATTATTTACTACAGGGCCAACATAAGCATTCATAACAGCAGTTGATGATCTTTCATATTCTCTCCATTCTCTAGCAACCTCATGTGAAAGAGAAATAACAACTTTGTCACCTATTCTTTTTTTTAATATTTTTTTTGCTAATACTTCATGTTTTGGATTTATATATGAATGTAAAAAACAAACTGCTACAGCAGTAATATTTTCTTTGTTTATTTTTTTGATTATTGGATCGAAATCTTTCTGATTTATTGTATTAATTATTTTTCCTTCCCAAGATATTCTTTCTTTTACTTCATGCACGTCAATTTTATTTGCTAATTGTTTTGGTTTTTTATATTGAACTTCATAAAGGGTTTTTCTATCACCTCTTGCGATTGTATAAGTATCACTAACTCCAGCTGTCATTATTAATAGAACTCTAGCACCTTTTCTTTCTAAAAAGGCATTTAGACCTACGGTAGTCCCATGAACAAGAAATTCAATATTTTTTAAATCTAATTTGAATTTATTTATTCCATTCATCACAGCTATAGCTGGATTTTTTGGAGTTGAAAGAACTTTTGATGTAAAAGTTTTTTTACTTTCATACTCTTGTATTACAAAATCAGTAAATGTTCCCCCTATATCAGCAGCTATTCTATATTTCATAAGAATTATCTTTTTCTTCCTGCTGTTAATGCGACTGCCCCAAAAATAATCACACCTGTTGTCACATCCTTCCAAAAAGGATCAGCATTTAAAATATTAAATCCGTTATTTATTAATGCTAAAACCATAACTCCAGCAACTGACCTCCATACCGCACCTTCTCCCCCATATATACTAGTCCCTCCGAGTATAACTGCAGCTATAGCTTGTAATTCCATTCCTAGACCCGCTTGAGGCTGACCTAGTGATATTCTAGAAACTTGAATTGCCCCAGCTATTCCAGCTGCAAAACCAGTTAATGCAAAAGTATATATCGTTACTAAATTTGCCCTTATTCCAGCTAATTTTGATGCCTCTTCGTTCCCACCAACTGCAAAGACATTTCTTCCAAATGTAGTTCGATTAAGAATTATAGTCATAATAATTGTAAATATAATCAATATAAAGATGGTAAAATGAATTCCGTATATTTTTCCTCGGCCAAGCCATATAAACTCTGGCATTCTAACAGGAATTAAAAATCCACCTGTAATCAAAATTGCTATACCTCGATATATTAAACTTGTTGCTATTGTGGCTAAAAAAGAGTGTACTCCTAAAGAAGTGATCAAAACACCATTAGTATATCCTAAAATTATTCCTATAATTGGAGCTAAAGCAAGCCCTAACAATGGATCAATATTTACTGCTATCCATGCTGCCGCGCAACTTGCTACTCCAAATATTGATGCTGTAGAAAGGTCAAATCCACCAGCTATAATACACAATGTTAGTGCTGCTGCAATAATAGCTAAAGGTGCATTTTGATTTAAAATATTCAACAAATTACGGGGAGATAAAAAAGCATCACTGGAAAAAGTTAATATTATCATTAACAATACAATAAGAATTAATACTGCGTACTCTCTGATAAAATTAACTACATTGTATCTTGTCATCTTATAAATAAATTTTTGGTTTAAAAAAACTGGGCTTAAAAAAATTAAGCCCAGTTATTAAAAGGATATTTTATCCTTTCCATTCTCCTTTAAAATCAGGAAATTTATCCAATACAGATTTATTAATTAAACCTGGAACAGGTCCTCTTTCATCCATATTGATTTCTGATTCGAAAGATTCACCTCGAAGTTTTTTTATAACAGCTTCAGTTCCATATAATCCTAGACTATAAGGAAAGTCACCTTTGGTATAATCCCATCTTCCTGATCTAACCATATCAAGACCAATAGCCGAAGCTCCACCTCCCATTAAAAAGAGATCTTCAACGACATATCCTGCGTCTTCAAGTGCAATATCAGCTCCGACCAAATGTTGATCAGCATTTGATAATATAACGTGAATTTTTGTACCCGCGTTTGCTTGAAGAGCATCCTGAACCCCTGTTAAAGATGTATCGGGATCATAATTACCCATTACTTCTGCTACTACTTTTATGTTGCTATGACCGCTTAAGATTTTATTGAATGTTTCTAATCTTAAGTTATCAAAAGGATATATTTTTTGTCCAATAATGATTATCACATTACATGGATCAATTCCTTTACAACCTTCATTTACAACAGCATCAGCTTGCCAAGTAGCTCCTTCAATAACGGGATGTATTACTGTAGCAGTAATACCTCCAATTTGATCTTTCATAGTAGTTAAATCTGGACCAATTGGAAACAACGTTGTAGACGTTGGAATCCCTGCATCAATTGCTTCTTTTACAAAACTTGCTATTCCAACTGAATCATTTGGAAGAACAACAAATCCATCAAATTCTTGTGAAGCAATTGCATCTTCTATTTGTTGAGCTTGAACAACAGCGTTAAACTCACCATTAAACATTTTACTTGTAGCCCCCATTTCTTTTGCTTTTGCAGCAACACCTTCGTAAACAGCTTGATTAAAACCATTTTCACTTGAAGCCGCAAAAAAAGCTATATGCTCACCTTTAGCATATAAAGAATTAAAATTAAAAAGAGCACCAAATAAGATAAAAATTGAAAATAAAATTTTCATAAATTCCTCCTTAAAATCGCATACTAAGATATCCTTAATAAAAAAGTTATCACAGTAGGGAATTGAAAACAATTAAAAATTTTAACAATTAGTATAACTAATTATTAACAATAATTTGAAAATTGCTATTAAAAACTACAATTTATCTAATTTAATTTGATTTTTTTAATAGAAAGTGTGAGTATTTGGTCTTATTACATTTTTGTTAATAAAATGAATGATGTCTTAAAATTAAAAAATATTTCAAAAAATTTTGGAGGGGTTGAGGCTTTAGCAGGTATTGATTTAAATTTGTCAAAGGGTGAGTGTCTGGGTTTAATGGGAGATAATGGGGCAGGAAAATCTACATTAATCAAAATTATAGCTGGAAATTATTTACCTTCAGGAGGAAAAATATTTTTAAACGAAAATGAAGTTATATTTAACAAGCCTGTGGACGCACAACAAAAAGGCATAGAAGTAGTTTATCAAGATCTTGCGTTGTGCGATAATCTTAGAGCTTATGAAAATGTTTATTTAGGAAGATGGCTAGTAAAATTCAAAATTGGTCCATTTAGTTTTGTTGACTTTAAGAAAATGAAAGAAGAATCAAAAAATCTATTTAAAGAACTCAAATCAGATACTAGGTCCAATCAACTTGTCAAAACATTGTCTGGTGGACAAAAACAGGCTGTAGCTTTATCTCGAACAAGATTATCTAATCCTGATATAGTTTTGATGGATGAGCCCACAGCTGCAATTAGCATAAAACAAGTTAAAGAAGTATTACAATATATTTTAAAACTTAAAGAAAAAAATATTGCAATAATTTTAATCAGTCACAGAATGATGGATGTATTTGAAGTTTGTGATAGAGTGATGGTATTAAGAAGAGGTTCGAAAGTATCTGACAAAAAAATCACAAACACTAACCCAGAAGAAGTTACTGGTTTAATAACAGGTGCTATAGATACCTCTTTTTAGTTTTTGCTGGTTTTTTTGTAAGGAAATAGTATATTAAAAAAATGAACAACAAACCGCTAAAAATTATGTATCTAAGTCCCGTAGGAGTAGATAGCTTAGATGGACTTTTTGCTGAAATGGTTAAGGACAGTAAGGATCCTGATACAGAAGTTCATATCACATCTTTAAAAGAAGATAATGGAAGTTTTTCACATATTGAATTTAGATCTTATGAAGCTATGGCGACTTCTGGAATTATTAATGCAACTGTCAGTGCAGCAAAAGAAGGATTTGATGCTTTAGCAATTGGGTGCTTTTATGATACTGCATTGCATGATTCTAGAGAAGTATCTGGAGATATGGTAGTAGTTGCCCCATGTCACTCTTCTTGTGAAATTGCTCTAAGTTTGGCAAATAATTTTGGAATTATTGTTGGCCGTAGGAAATGGGTTCATCAAATGAAAGGTAATGTAATTGAATATGGATATGCAGATAAACTTGCTGGCTTTTATGATGTGGGATTAGGTGTGGATGACTTTCAGGTAGATCATCAAAGAACAGTTAACCTTCTAATTGATGCTGCAAAAAAAGCTGTAGATAAAGATTATGCCGAGTCAATTATATTAGGTTGTACTGCTGAATTTGGTTTTTATAAAACTTTGCAAGAAGAAATTGGAGTGCCTGTTATTGATCCTTCTTTAGCTGCATTAAAAAAAGCGGAGCATCATGCCAATTTAAAAAGAAAATTTAATTTAATTCCTAGTAGAAAATGGAGTTGTGAATCACCAACAAAAAAAGAAATTGAAAAATTTAATATGTTTCATGACACAGAGCCCTTTGGCAATAGAATAGTGATTCCAGCAAATTAGTTTTGATTAAAAAAATATTTTTTTTGATGGTGGCCCCGATTGGAATTGAACCAATGACACAAGGATTTTCAGTCCTTTGCTCTACCAACTGAGCTACAGGGCCAATAAAAAGATTTTGATAGATATATTTTACTATTATTTCAACAAATATTATTAATTTAGTTAATTATTTTTATATTCCTTTGTCTTCTGTAACGAAATACTTCCCATTTAACCATTTTAATAAATCTATATCACCACATTTTTTTGAGCAAAATGGCACATATTCTTTTGTTTTCAAAATTTGCTTGCCACAAATCGGGCATTTTAATTTTTTATTTTTTTTCATAGATTTATTTATGTCTAAAAGTAATCCTTCCTTTAGTTAAATCATAGGGGGTCATCTCAACTGTAACTTTATCACCTGCTAATACTCTAATTCGATTTTTTCTCATTTTACCCGAAGTGTGAGCTAACACTTCATGATTATTTTCTAGTTTTACTTTAAACATTGCGTTCGGGAGAAGCTCTTTTACTACTCCTTCAAATTCTATAGATCCTTCTTTTGGCATATAATCTCCTAAACTTTAATTATAATTAATTTTCTCTTATTTTAACAGATAATTTATGAGCATACAAACCTTCAGCTTCTGCCATCTGCTGCGTATAAGTAGATAGTTTCTTAAATCCTTTTTTTGTAATTCTTATCGCTGAGTTTCTTTTCATAAAATCTAATACACCTAGACCAGAAGAAAAACGTGCTGAACCACTAGTTGGTAGAACGTGGTTTGTACCAGCTATATAATCTCCGAATGACTCAGTAGAATAAGAACCAAAAAATACTGCGCCTGCATTTGTAACTCTCTTATAAATATATTCATTTATAGAAGTTTGTAAATGTAGATGCTCTGGAGAAATTTCATTAACATATTTATAAGAATTTTTTATTGATTTAATTACTATTATTACTCCAAAATTTTCTAGACTTTGATTTATAGTTTTTTTCTTAATTTGATTTTTTGTTAATCTCTTAATAGATTCTTTTACTTTACTTGCAAAATTTAGATTATCAGTAATTAATATAGATTGAGACTTTTCATCATGTTCTGCTTGAGCAATTAAATCACTCGCTATCCAGTCAGGTTTATTTTTTTTATCTGCTACAACCACAATTTCTGAAGGGCCCGCAATGGTATCTATTCCAGATTTTCCAAAAATTTGTTTTTTTGCTGTGCTTACATATATATTTCCTGGCCCAAATATTTTACTTACTGGTTTAATTGACTCTGTCCCGTAAGACATAGCAGCAATTGCATGCGCACCACCTATTTGATACACTTCCTTTATTTTAAATAATTTTAAAATTGCCATAATATATGGATTAAATTTACCCTTTTGACTTGGCGTTGTAACAACTATCCTTTTTACACCAGCGATTTTTGCAGGTATAAGACTCATTATTAATGAAGATGGATAACTAGCTTTGCCTCCCGGAACATAAATTCCAACAGAGTCAATTGGAGTCCATCTTTGAGATAGGCTTATACCTTTTTCTTTACTAGTAAAATTTTTAGGATATTGTTTTAAATGATATTTATTAATTCTTTTAACTGCAATTTTAAAACTTTTTAATATTTTAGGATCTATATTTTTAGAATATTGACTTATTTTTTTTGAATTTAATAATATATCTTTCTTTTCAATCGTATTCTTATCAAATTTTTTTATTGAATAAATTAATGAAGTATCTCCATATTTTTTTACATCGTTAATAATTTTTTTTACCTTAATTTCTATATTTTTGTTTACAGCGTCTATACGTTTATTTATCAATTTTTTAAAAATTAAATCAAAATTTCTAGATTTTTCTTTTATTATTTTCATAATTTTAATTTTCAAATTTCTTAATTATTTTGTTAATTTCAAGATTTGTTTTTAATGCAGATCTATTAACTATTAATTTTGATGTAACATTGAAAATTTTTTCAACTTCAATCAAACCATTTTCTTTTAAAGTTTTACCTGTTGAAACTAAATCTACGATCCTTCTACACATTTTTAAGGCTGGGGCTAACTCCATTGATCCATTTAATTTAATTGTTTCAACTTGAATGCCTCTTTTTGCAAAGTGTTTTTTTGTTAAATTTGGATATTTTGTTGCTACTCGTATATTACTCCAGGATTTTGGTTTTTCCTTTACTAAAAGTGATTTTAAAGCAGCTACTGATAAATGACATTTACCAATATTTAATTTAATTGGTGAATATATTTCTGAATAATCAAATTCTTCTATTACATCACTACCAGCAATACCTATGTGAGCTGCACCAAAAGCAACAAAAGTACAAACATCAAAAGCTCTAACTTTTATAAAATCTATGCTAGGATCACTGCTTTTAAACCTAAGCTTTCTACATGACTCATCAAATAGAGACTTATCAGGATTAAGTTTAATTTTTTTAAAAAAAATTCTTAATTCAGATAAAATTCTTCCTCTAGGAACAGCTATAATAATTTTATTATGTTTTTTCATAACTCGATGGCGTTTTACATACCTTCTTAAAAAGTTCTAGTAAAATCGATTAATTCTTTATTCTGCTTAAAAAATTCTCATTTTTAATCAATTCTTTTGATATTTGCACCACAAGGATTCAATTTATTTTCTATTTTTTCGTATCCTCTATCTAAATGATAAATTCTATCAATTTGAGTTTCACCATTTGCTACTAAACCAGCAAGAACAAGACTAACGCTAGCTCTGAGATCACTTGCCATTATTTGTGCTCCTATTAGTTTTTCTACCCCTTCAATTTTACAATTTTGATTTTTAACAAAAATTTTTGCTCCTAAACGATTAAGTTCACTAACGTGCATAAATCTATTTTCAAAAACACTTTCTTCGATATAAGATTTTCCTTTAATTAGAGAAAATAAACACATAAATTGAGCTTGTAGATCAGTTGGAAAACCTGGATATGGTTTAGTTTTTATTTTACTTGAAACCAACTTACTATTTTTGCCATCAACAATAATGTAATTTTTTTGTATTTTTATTTTCGCTCCCATTTTCTTTAAAACTTTTAGAGGGGTTTGCAGGTGCTCAATAATAATGTTATTAATTCTCAATTTTCCTTTTGTAATTAATGCGCCTACAATAAATGTTCCTGCTTCTATACGATCAGGAATAATGGAATATTTTACAGATTTTAGCTTTTTTACACCTTTTATTATTATATTTTTTTTTCCTATACCTTTAATATTTGCTCCCATCATATTTAAAAAATTACATAGATCTTGCACTTCAGGTTCTTTTGCTGCATTTTTTATGACAGTTTTACCTTTGGCTAAAATTGAAGCTAGTAATAAGTTTTCTGTAGCGCCAACACTTACCCTTGGTAGTTCAATAGTATTTCCTCTCAAACCATTTGGTGCTTTTGCGATTACATAACCATCTTTTATTGAAATTTTTGCTCCTAATTTTTTTAAACCATATAAATGATAATTTATTGGCCTAGTACCTATAGCACACCCACCAGGTAAAGAAACTATTGCATTTTGATTTCTGGATAATAAAGGTCCCAAAACAAGAATGGAAGCTCTCATTTTTTTTACCAGATTATACTCTGCCTTATGATTTTTTAAATTTGAGCAATTTATAGTTATATATGATTTTTTTTTATTTATTTTTGCTCCTAAACTTTCAAGTAAATTAATCATACTATTAACATCTGCTAAATTAGGTATATTCTTTAGAAGGCATTTATCATTTAATAATAATGATGCCGCCATTATAGGTAATGCTGAATTTTTTGATCCACTAACTTCAATAATTCCCTTTAAGGGCGAACTTTTTCTTATCAATAGTTTTTTCACAATGTATTTTTTTTCTTCTTTCTCTTTTGAATATTTAGTTTTAACTGTTTAGCAAGTTTTTCAAGCTTTTTTTCCCTAAGTGAATCTTTGTATAGTTTTAAATTTTTTTTAACTTTCATATTTTATTATTTATCTATAACAAAATTCAATATATGTTTAAATATATATAATTTTAATTAGTGAGGAATTATGGATGAAGATCATTTAAATATAGAAATTAGAAGATTTTTAAAAAAAGTTGGTATCTCTTCCCAAAGAATAATAGAAAATGAGATATATCAAGCAGAAAAAAGTAAAAAAATACAAATGGGAGATGAAATTAAGTTGGAGATGGAGTTAAAGATTGTAAATACTAATTCTATAAATAAAATAAGCGGAAATATTATTATAAAATAATTTAAAAATTTTTATTCAAATAAAAACATATAACTATAAGCAATTATTATTGCTGGAAATGCACTATAAATTGTCGCTATTATTGCGGCCTTTGGCGCAAGTACTATTGCTGGAAATAGCGCATCGCCATCATTTGAGATAGCATTTCCAATTTCTGCAGATAGAGGAATATATCCATTTAAATAAAAAGTAGCTACAAGTATTTGGGGGCCACATCCCGGTAAAAAACCAAATAATATTGCTACGATAGGAATAAGTGGGAGCCAAATATCAAAAAACATTTTTAAATCTACATTTGTAAACAATATAAACAATTCAAAAAATAAAAATCCAACTATTACCCAAGTTGTAACAAAGTTTGTCGTATCAATTACTCTTGAAATAAAGCCTCGTGATTTATCAGTTGAAAGTTGAAAATCACTTAAAGGATTTAGAGACCACATTATTAATGATAAATATGCACCTGAAAGGCCAAATAAAGAAGTTAAAGTTAGATCAAGAGGTAGATTATAAAATGAATCAATTTCAATTTGAAAAGCTTTAAAAAACCCAATAATTAAGCCGGGCAGAAAAATTAATAGCCAAATTATGTTTAATTTAGAAACAAATGTTTTTTTAATATTTTCTTTCTTTGAAGAACTAATAAAAGTTTTAGATCTTAAAAACCCTTCTCCATGAATATAATCTATTATATAACCTGAAATAGTCCCTGCAAATAATGCCACAGCAAAAATTAATAATCCGGTATAAGGTTCAATAGCTAATAATAGAAAAGCTGCATCGCCCATAGTTGCTGTTAAAACTGCTACTAAAGATCCAAAACTTATTCTTCCTTGTATATATTGAGTGACAATTATTACTGCACCACCACATCCAGGTAATGATCCAAGAAATGAAGCTATTGGAACATGTATTTTTTTTGTTTTTTTTAAAAATTCATTCGTCTTAAAACTTGTTATAGAATCTAGTCCAATAAAAATGAAAAGAGTAAAACCAACAAATACGCTTACCTGCAAATAAGCATCAACCATAGATTGATGCACTACTTCACCCAATTGACCAGGTTGAGCTGCTAATAATAAAATTAAAGAAGCAAAAATCAATTTTTTTAATAAACGAGCATCATTAGCAAATATACTATGTTTTTGTTTATATATAGCTTCTATAATTTGATTCATTTTTGCAGTTATAGCTATTAAATGTAGCTATGGCTACATTTTTTTTGATTAAATTGTTAAAAAATCTACCTTTTCATATATTTTTAGTGTAATAAATTTTCATAATGAAAAAAACTGACAAAAAATTAAATTCATTCCGTAATGCTAGAAATAGTCATGTTAATGAAAATGCTGAAGATTATTTAGAAATCGTTAATGATTTGATACAGGAAAAAGGAGAAGCAAGAATTGTTGATATATCAAATAATTTAGACATTGCCCAAGCAACAGCAAATAAAACCGTAAAGAGATTAATAGCAAGTGGTTATTTATATAAAGAACCCTATCGTTCAGTATTTTTAACTATAAAGGGTCAAAAACTTGCCATAAATTCAAAAAAACGTCACAAATTAGTTTATGAATTTTTAAGAAAAATTGGAGTAAGCAAAAAAAATGCAACGATCGATTCAGAGGGAATTGAACATCATGTAAGTAATGAAACTTTAGATGCGTTTAAAAGAATTATAAAAAATGATTAGGTGAACTGCCATAAATGACAGCTCACCTATTTTGACAACATATTAGTCACTATGATGGTAGGATTCCATAATGCGCGTATAATATTTTCATAGCCCCTTATATTATATGTTGTAAAACCTAGAAAAACAGAAAATAATTCTTTTTTCAAGTAAATAATCATGTATAGTAGCAAATATTTTTAAATATTATGAAAAAGAAGAAATATTTTCTTTTAAAATTGTATTAACCAGAATGGATTTAATAGATAAAAAAATACTATCTTTGCTTCAAAGAGATGCTTCATTGCCTTTAACTACTATTGCTAAAAAAGTAGGTTTATCAACTACGCCATGTTTTAATAGAATAAAAAAGCTTGAAGAAGATGGTGTTATTAAGAAAAAAGTAGCAATTATAGACAATAGAAAAATAGATCTGCCAGTTATTGTCTATCTTTCAATAAATGTTGCAAAACATACAAAAGAATGGCTAGACACTTTCACTAATCAAGTTACAAGTTTTGATGAAGTTGTAGAAATGTATAGAATAAATGGAGATACAGATTATCTAATAAAAGTTGTAGTCCAATCGATAGAGGCATATGATAATTTTAGTCAACGATTAATTAGTGAGATAAGTTTTAGAAGTTTAAAATCAAATATAGTTTTGAAAGAAATTAAAAATACTACTATGCTTCCTCTAAATCATATTGAATAATATGACTGAATTTGAAGATGAAAAGTTAATGTTGGATACTATGTATTGGTGGGGAATACCAACATTATTTAGATGCAAACATTCAGATGATCTAAGTAGCTGCGATATTGCTCTTGTAGGTGTTCCGCATAGTACAGGAAACGGAACTACAGAAAGAGATCAGCATCTTGGACCTAGGTTTGTAAGACATGTTTCTGCAGGACTGAGAAGAGTCCATTTAGATTTTGGATTAGATCCTTGGTCTAGTAATAAGATTATAGATTTAGGAGATGTTCCATTACCTGAAGCTAACAACAACGAAAAATGTATAGAAAGAATTACAAATTTTTATCATAATATTGCCCAACATAAAAAAAGAGTGGTATCAATTGGAGGGGATCACTCTATAACCGGAGGAATTCTTCAAGGCTTAAATTATAAAAAATCAAATTTAACAGGAGGACAAAAAGTAAATTTAATTCAATTTGATGCTCATACGGATACATATGAAAACTTAGATCATTTTTTGGGTGCAAAGAAATCAGCCGCTCACTGGGCATCTTATTTAGTTAGAAATGGTTTTGTGGATGCGGGATCGAGCACCCAAATTGGTATAAGAGGTAATCCTAGGACTTTGGATTGGCTAAAACCAAGTTATGATCTGGGTTATCAAGTAATTACAATGGAAGAATATATAAAAATTGGCAATAAGAATGCTTTAAAAAAAATTGAGGAAAATCTTGATGACAAGCCAATTTATATTACATTTGATTTAGATTGTCTCGATCCAACAATTGCTCCAGCGGTTTCAAATTTAGAACCTGCATATAGAGGTTTTACAATTGATGAAGCTAGAAAACTTCTCCAGGGACTAAAAGGTAAAAATATTATAGGAGGAGATATAGTATGCTTAATGCCTACAAAAGATAATAAAAATAATATTACCTCTATGACAGCAGCTTCTATAATGTTCGAATTAATTAGTTTGATAAGCTATTACTTAAATAAAAATTAATTTAATAATTTAATAAAATATTTACCGGCTCTCCATGTATGAGGTTTATGGCAGCTTTTTTAAATTTTGGTGGACCTTTGGGAGAATAATCATTGCTAAATGCATAGCCTTCTTTTGGTCGCCAAAAAAGACCAGTGTTCAATTTACCATCACTGTTTTCATCATGATAAACAACAATTGCAATTTCCCCTTCATGAATGTTGCTGAAGGGAATTATATTTTTTCCTCTTACAGCTTTTTTTCTAATTGAGTCCAAAGCCTTTTCTTCTTTTAAAAAATCTTCCTTATTTTTATAAATCTTAACATCAATGAATCCATCATCATGTTGCACCCCCTCAACTACTACTGTGCCATGAGCTTGAAGTAAAGTTGGGCAAATATAAAATAAAATTAAAAAAATTATAATTTTTTTCATTATTATTTAATAACTCCCTTTTTTAAAAGGGAGTTAAAATTTTATTATGATTTCCTACTATACATAAAAAACAATATCGCAAATAATCCAATTAGAATAATATTTATATATGCTGTGGGGCCTGAGACCTGCCCCGTAATTATATGGTATCCGATAATCAAAAACCACATTACTCCACCAATTGCAAACAGTTGACCCATTGAAGAAAGAGCCTCGCCAGCAACTTGGGGCATTCTCCAAGATAATAAAGCAATAAACAAAACAGTAACCCCTGTAAATTGGCCTATAACAATCATTGCAGGTGAAACTGGAAGATTTGCCATTTGAAAAAACATAGCTGTTGCAAACAAAAGACCTAAACCATTTATCGCATTAATTACTGCGTTAATTTTAAAAACTAAACCAAGATTCATAAAATCTCCTTTCAATAATAATATTTATATCATTAGATTCAGTATATAGTTAGATATATTTAAAAGTTAATAATATATATAGTTAAAAGATGCTGTTGTAGCTTAGTGGTAAAGCACTTGCATGGTAAGCAAGAGATCGAGGTTTCGATTACCTCCAACAGCACCATTATTTTATATATAAAAAAAGTAAAAATATATAATAATAAGAGGATAAAAAATTTAAAGAAAGGAAATAAATGTCTGTAACAAGAATAACCACATTAAAATTCAAATCAAAAGAAGGAGCAGATCAAGTTGAAGAGACTTATAAAGAAAATGCACCAAGTGAATTTTCTGAAGCAGAACAATTATTGGAAGTACGAGTTGATGACCTAACTTTAATGTTCGTTTCATTATATGCTGATAATGACACAATGGAAAGGGCTTCTGCTGCAAGGTCAAAACGAATGGATTTAAATAAAGAGATAATTGATTCAGTAGACGGAAAAACGGGTGAGGTAATTTTAAATCATATAAAATAAAATATTATCTTTTAAATATTATTTAGGCATATTTGTAGCACCAGTTTCTGAACGAATAATTTTACCATCTTTTATAATATATACTGCCAAAACAGCTTGTCTCGAGCCATCTTGAAAAGAAACAAAGAAATGAGCTATGCCTATTTCATCATTTTCATAAATGATACGGTGATTTTCAGTGTTAGGACCTTCTTCACCCGTAATAAATTTATTTACCTGATCTCTAGGTATATGTTTACCAGTTGAATGTTGAACCCAAACATAATCTTCACTAAGTATTTCATTAATTTTTTCTATATCTTTTTTTTCTTGAGCATCATAAAGTTTTTGTAACAGTGACATTCTATTCTCCTTAATATTTTATTGATCTAGTTAAAAACAACTCTCATTTCATCTTGAATAGTTCCCTCTACAAAGACACCTTCCATCTTTTTCATTGATTTTATCATCCTAGGATCAGCTGAAATCTTAGCATCTAATTCCATAGCTTCTCCTGTCATCATTTCTCCAATATGTGTCCATCGTATAGTTCTTGGATTGCCTCCAATTTGAAAAGAGACATGAACATCATACCCAGCATGTTCTTTTGTTATTGCAGCTTGTTCCTTAGCAATTTCCATTGCTTCTCCTAGTTTATTATCATGAACTCCTATAGTTCTTGTATAAATCATTTTCATTTTATTATCCTTTAAGTTATATTATTATTCTTTTGCATAAGTTGCTGCAGTAGAACTATCGAATT
>CETM01168147.1_pt1 | contig 33514 bp, 36 predicted proteins | sample 361451 | NCBI WGS metagenome assembly CETM01 (sample SAMEA2622690, study PRJEB7988) | marine metagenome | isolation source: saline water (ENVO:00002010), including
AAAAATAATAGTTGGAGAAATATTAAAAATGTCTAAGCAAGTATTCGATAGAAGTAAACCTCACGTAAACGTGGGAACAATTGGTCACGTTGACCATGGTAAAACAACATTAACAGCAGCTATTGCGACTGTTTTGTCTCATTCACAGGACAATGTGTCAGCAAAATCTTTTGAAGAAATTGATAATGCACCTGAGGAAAAAGAGAGAGGTGTAACTATCGCCACTTCTCATACTGAGTATGAAACTGATACTAGGCATTATGCTCACGTTGATTGTCCTGGTCACGCAGACTATGTGAAAAATATGATTACAGGTGCAGCTCAAATGGATGGAGCAATTTTAGTTGTTGGTGCAGACGATGGCCCAATGCCCCAAACTCAAGAGCACATTCTACTTGCAAGACAGGTAAACGTACCAAAGATAGTAGTTGCATTAAATAAATGTGACCAAATGGAAGACGAAGAACTATTAGAACTTGTTGAACTAGAGGTAAGAGAACTTCTTTCAAAATATGATTTTCCTGGTGACGATATCCCAATAGTTAGAGTTTCTGCATTGGAAGCTTTAGAGAACGCGGATGATTCTGGGAATAAATGGGTTCAATCAATCCAAGAACTAGCTAAAGCAGTTGATGACTATATTGATGTTCCTGAGAGGCCAATGGATCAACCTTTCCTAATGCCAGTTGAAGACGTATTCTCTATAAAAGGTAGAGGTACTGTTGTTACTGGAAGAATAGAAAGAGGAGAAGTAAAAGTTAACGAAGAAATAGAAATTGTAGGATTTGGAAAGCAAGAAAAAGTTGTTGTGACGGGTGTTGAGATGTTCCACAAGACTTTGGAATCGGGTATTCCTGGTGATGCAGTAGGTATATTGCTTAGAGGTATTGAAAGAGAAGATATAGCTAGAGGTGCAGTTTTGGCAAAACCTGGGTCTATAGCTCCTAAGCAGAAGGCCAAAGCACAAGTATATGTATTAACTAAAGATGAAGGTGGAAGACACACTCCATTTTTCTCAGGATATAAACCTCAATTCTATATAAGAACAACAGACGTTACTGGAGAAGCAAGATTAGCTGAAGGTACAGAAATGATAATGCCTGGTGATAATACAGAAATGGATATAGAACTAATGTATCCTGTAGCACTAGAAGAAAACCTAAGATTTGCTATAAGAGAAGGTGGTAAAACTGTAGGCTCTGGAGTAATCACATCAATCTCATAAGATTGGATAAAAATCATGGCAAAGAAAAGTGCAGTTAGGACTGTTTTAACACTTGATTGTGAGTGTGGAAAATACAGTTATCATACTGAAAAAAATAAAAGAAATACAGAAGGAAGACTAGAACTTAAGAAGTTCTGCCCATCTTGTAGAGAAAGAAAAACCTTTAAAGAAAAGAGATAATAATTGGCTACACAACCACCAAAACTCTCGGGCAAAGGTTTTGCCCCAATTAGCTTTTTATCTGAAGTTATTGGAGAGCTAAAAAAAGTAACATGGCCTTCAAGGCAAGAAACTACAAGATTAACTATTATGGTTCTTGCTCTATCAATTGTAATAGGTATTTTTTTAGGTTTGTTTGACATGCTCTTTGCAAGATTTTTTTCTCTTCTCTCAAATAGCTAAATCAGATTAGGAAAAATTATGCCAGATGAAAAAAATGAAACCCAAATAGAAACAGAATCAAGGTGGTATATTCTGCATACCTACTCAGGTCATGAAGATAAAGTTAGTCAAAATCTAAAACAGAGAATTGAAAATCTTGATTTATCTAAAACTATCCATGAAGTTCTTGTACCCTCTGAAATAAAAATTGAAATTAAAGATGGAGAACGTCAAGAAGTTAATAGAAAAATGTATGCGGGTTACTTTTTAGTTAAAATGATCATGACTGATGATTCTTGGTTTGCTGTTAGAAATACACCTGGAGTAACAGGATTTGTTTCAGCAGAAGATGAAACAGACAGAAGACCTAAACCTGTACCTCTGGAAAGCCATGAAGTTGATAAAATAATGGGTAGAATGCAAAGTGGCACACCTTCAGTTTCAATTGGTTTGACTCAAGGAGATTCTGTAAAAATCTTAGATGGACCATTCGCAGAATTTATGGGAACTGTAGATTTAGTAAATAAAGAAAGAGGAAAAGTTACCGTACATGTCTCTTTCTTTGGTCGTGAAACTCCGTTAGAATTGGATTTCTTACAAGTAGAAAAAGCATAAGGATTTTTTAAATTGGCTAAAAAAGTTATCGGATTAATAAAACTTCAACTTCCTGCAGGAAGTGCAAACCCTGCACCTCCAGTTGGTCCTGCATTGGGTCAGCATGGAGTAAATATAATGCAGTTTTGTAAAGAGTACAACGAAAAAACTAAACAATTGTCAGGCTCTATTGTTCCTGTTGAAATTGAAGTTTACTCAGATCGCTCTTTTTCTTTTACTCTTAAAAGTCCTCCTGCTTCGGATTTAATTAAAAAGGCAATAAATAAGCCTAGCGCATCATCGACTCCTGGAGTAGAAATGATTGGAGAAATAACTAGATCTCAACTAGAAGAAATAGCAAAAATTAAAATGGAAGATTTAAATGCATACGATATGGATGCTGCTGTTAAAATTTTATCAGGTAGCGCTAGAAGTATGGGTGTAATTGTAAAGGACTAAAAATTGAAAAGAACATCAAAAAGATTTTCTGAAATCAAATCTAAAACTCAAGATCAAAAATTTGAACTTTCTGAAGCGATAAAGTTGTTAAAAGAATGTGCTAATGCAAAATTTGATGAAGCAATTGAATTTCATATTAAAACCAGTGCTGATCCTCGTCATGCTGATCAACAAATTAGAGAAACATCTGACCTTCCAAATGGGACAGGTAAAAAAGTAAGAATAATGCTATTTGCTGAAGGAGAAGCTGCTGCTAGTGCAAAAGATGCAGGGGCTGAATATTTGCTTGATGACGATACTATAAAAAAAATTGAAGATGGCTGGGATGATTTTGACATAGCTATTGCCACCCCTGAAATGATGCCTAAAATAGCTAAACTAGGAAAACATTTGGGTCGTAAAGGTCTCATGCCTAACCCTAGATCTGGCACAGTTGTTCAAGAGGATAAATTAGTTGAAGCGGTAGAAAAGGCCAACAAGGGTAGAGTAGAGATAAGAATGGATAAGGATGCTAATATTCATACTAGAATAGGACTATGTTCATTTAGTGAAGATCAAATTTTTCAAAATATTTCATCTGTATACACAACTATAATGAACAATAAACCTGAGGGAGTAAAAGGTAGCCTTATAGATTCTGCTTCAATATGTTCTACAATGGGACCTGGAATTAATCTAGATTTAGAAAATTTAAGAGAATCACTGGTTAATTAATTTTATTTTGTGATAGACTTAAGAATACTTAAGACAACAGGTTATATGTAAATCCTGTCGAGGTAATGTAAATATATAAACTTTATTTTAACCGGTCTTTGTACCGGTTTTTTTTTGGAGAAAATTTTGCCAAATCAAAGAAAAATAGATCAAGTAAATGAACTTGCAGATTTGTTCTCAAATTCTGATACGATAATTATGGCTGATTATAAAGGGACTTCTGTTGGTGAGCTTAGTGGACTTAGAAGAGCATTAAATGATAGTTCTGCCAAATTCAAAATTGCTAAAAATACACTTGCTAAATTAGCAGCTGAAAAATCAAGCAAAGGTGCTTTGTCTGAAGAAATCACAGGACCTTTAGGTTTTGTATTATCAAATGAGGACCCATCACAAATCACAAAAATATTATTTAAATACGCAGAAGAGAATGAATTAGATTTTAATGTAAAAAAAGGTTTAGTAAATAACGATCTTTTTGATGAAGATACTCTACTAAAACTATCAAAATTACCTTCTAAAGAGATTTTATTAGCTAAGTTAATGGGAAGTATGAACAGTCCGATTACAAATTTAGCGTTTGTATTACAAGGAACTATTCAAGGTTTCGCAACTGTTTTACAAAGATATGTAGAGAATGCTTCAAATGTAGAAGCAGAAGCACCAGCTGAAGAACCTGCTGTAGAAGCAGAAGCACCGGCTGAAGAACCTGCTGTAGAAGCAGAAGCACCAGCTGAAGAAGATAATAAAAAATAAATAAATAAATAAAAAAAAGCAAATAAAAAAAAGCAAATAAAAAAAAGGAGAAAAATATGGCATTATCTAAGGATGAATTAATTGAAGAAATTAAGCAAATGTCAGTACTTGATTTAGCTGAAGTTGTAAAAGCTCTCGAAGAAGAGTTTGGAGTAAGTGCGGCAGCACCTGTTGCTGTAGCAGCGCCTGCAGCTGGCGGAGATGCTGGCGGAGATGCTGGTGGAGGAGAAGAAAAAACTGAATTCACAGTTACTCTTAAAGAGGTTGGAGCAAATAAGATAGCTGTTATTAAAGCAGTAAGAGAAGTAACGGCTTTAGGCTTGAAAGAAGCTAAAGATTTAGTTGAATCTGCACCTAAGCCAATTAAAGAAGGTGTTTCTAAAGATGAATCTGATGAAATCAAAACTAAGGTTGAAGCATCAGGTGCAAGCGTAGAAATTTCTTAGAAAATTATTTTGTATTTTGTGGTGGATAATTAGAACAAACTATTTGATTGTCCACCATCTACATTAAGGCATGTGCCTAAAATCATTTCTGAATTTTTTGATGCAAGAAAAGCTACTGTATCACCTACTGCTTCAGGATATCCAAATTTTCCCATAGGTAGGTTTTGATCGATAAATTTTTCAACTACTTCTTCAGTATTGTTGTCTACAAACTTTTCCCAGCTTCCTTTTTCATGTTTTATTGAGCCAGGAGCTATGCAATTAGCTGTAACACCAGTTTTAGCCAGATCAATTGCTGTATGTTTTGTAGCGGCAATAAGAGCAGCTTTTGCTGCCATATATGGAGCAGATCCACCATGCTCTCTTCCATAAATAGATGCAATGTTTATAATTCTACCCCAGCCATTACTTATCATATCTTCTACAAATATTTTTGAAAGACTGATTGCAACCCAAGTATTGATATCCATAACTTTTTGAAAATCTTTAAGTTTAGATTTAACTAAAGAAGAAGTGCCTAGACTTCCTCCTACATTGTTGACAAGTATATCTATTTGAGAGTCGTTTGATTTTACTTTGTTGTAAAATTCAGTAACAGATTTTTCATCAGATAATTCTTGAACCAAAGAAGTTACATTTACACCATATTGTTGTAAAGTTTTTTCAGCATTCAGTAGATCTTCCTTAGAACGAGCACATATAACTAAATTAACTCCCTCTTTAGCTAAAGAAATAGCGGATGCTAAACCCAAACCTCTAGATCCTCCAGTGATAAGGGCGGTTTTATTTTTTATGCCAAGATCCATATTTATTTAGATTTATCTTTCGATTTACCAGATTTTTTCTTATCATCAAAGTCTGATTTTGAACCGTACCAAGAAGAGAATTCTACAGAATTCTTAAATTCTTTGGATTCTCCACATTTTTTACATTTTCCTGATGAAACAGGTCCATTTGGAGGGTCAATCACCCAGTGACATGCTGATCCATCTTTAGATGCTGGACAAGGTTCTATAACATTTTCTTCAGAAGAATCGTTCTTTTTAGATTTTTTTTGAACCATAGATTTTTATTATTTATAAATTGATTTTAACATTTTTTCGTCGAAGTATCTTTAGTTTAGATGGTCAGTGTAATTTATTTTACTAAGAATAGGTTCTTTATTCTCATATTTAATTACTTCAGTTATAGAACAATTTTCAAACTGAAAATTTAGTAAGTTTTTTCTTGGAAGACCTAAAATAGAACAAAGAAGTACTCTCATATACCCTCCATGAGAAACAATGAGGGTTTCATCTTGATTTTCCATATTTATGCTTTTTAAAAAACCAACGGAACGATCATGCATATCCTTAAAAGATTCACCTTCAGGGGCTCTGAATGAATCACTGGCATTGGCATATTCATTAACCAGCTTTGGATATTCAGAAATAATATTTTTAAATAAGTGGTTTTCCCATTTCCCAAAAGACATTTCTCTCAATAGTTTTGAAGTCTTAAAATTATTAATAATTTTATTTGCAGTTTGAACGGTTCTTTTTAAGTCACTTGACCAAGCTTCTTTTATATCATAATTCTTTCTTATGTATTCCCCAGCTTTTTTTGCTTGGCCCAATCCAATATCATTTAAATCTGTATCAATTTGACCCTGTGTTTTTCCTTCAGAATTCGCATTTGTTTGCCCGTGTCTGACAATTATTATTTTTTTCATAGTTTGAAGTATATATATATCATTATTATTTACTCTTATAATTAGCAACTTTTTTTTATAGAATTACTATAAAGCAACAATTTACAATTTTTCTTTTAATATCAATAGATAAGATAATATAAAGTTAATTGATATACAAACTTTAGGAATAAAATGTCTGAAATAGTAATCTCCACGAATAATCTTCATAAATATTATGGTCTTAAAGACCAACAAGTTCACGCATTACGAGGAGTAGATATTTCCATAGAAGAAGGTGAAATAGTAGGAGTAATGGGACCAAGTGGGTGTGGTAAAACGACATTGCTTAATTGCTTATCAGGTTTAGATTCTTTTGATGAAGGTAATATTCTCATACAAGGGAAATCATTAAGTGAACAATCTGATGATCAGCTAAGCGAATTTAGAGCAAAAAAAATGGGGTTTGTTTTTCAAACTTATAATTTACTTCCAGTTCTTACAGCTGTAGAAAATGTAGAACTTCCATTGCTTGTATCTGGTTTTTCAGGAAAGGATGCTAGATCTAAAGCAATTGAAAAACTTGCTGAAGTAGACCTAGAAAATCAACAACATCAATTACCAGGTCAACTTTCAGGAGGTCAAAGACAAAGAGTTACATTGGCTAGAGCTTTAGTAAATGATCCTGCTATAGTATGGGCTGATGAACCTACAGGAAATTTAGACAGTGAAAATGAACAAGTTATTATGGATTTATTAATCCAATTAAATAAAGATAATAATCAAACATTTGTAATCGTTACTCACTCCGATTATGTCGGAGGAAGAGCACATAGAATAATCAATATGAAAGATGGAGAAATTTCTAAATAATGGATAAAATTTTCGGAATACCCGCAAACAATCTTGCTATTGTAATGGCTGCTTTATTAATTGTGATTTTTGCATTAGTATCTTTTGGTTCGATTAGAAGATTTATTTTATTTAAAATGGGAACTAGAAATATACCAAGAAGAAAAGGTCAAAGCTTATTAATTGTGATTGGCCTAATGCTTAGTTCAATCATTATTGCTACATCTTTAGGAATTGGTGACACTGTTCGATATTCTATTAGATCTGTTGCTGTTGACAGTTTGGGTCCAGTTGATGAAGTTATTAAAGGTCCAGGAAAACAGCTTTTTGGGGATGAATATTTTGATTACTCTGAATTTGTTTATGTTCAGAATTTATCTAAAGAAAATCAAAATATAGAGCAGTTAATTCCCTATATTCAAACAACTTTACCTTCCTCAAATGATGAAAAAGATATTGCTGAAAGTAGCATGAATGTTAGAGGTATTGACTTTACTTTTTCTTTGCAGAAAACTTTTGAAAATTTAGATGGAGAAAAAGTTTCTGTTGATTTACTTGGACCTGATAAGGTTTTCATAAATTATGATGCAGGTAGAATCCTAAAACTTGAAAAAGGAGACAATATCCAAATTTACACAAAAGAAGGGCCAAATCAATTTATTGTAGCGGATGTTTTGAAAGCCGGAGGGCTAACTGGAGGGAGTACTTATCCATACGTCACATTTAAGCTTAGTACATTGCAAAATCTTCTGGATAAAGAAAATAAATTAACTAATATTGCTGTTTCAAATATTGGAGAAGGAGATAAATCATTAGAATATTCTGAAGATGTTACTAAATTTCTACGATCTAATTTGACCAATCAAGATGTTGCTTTAGGATTGTTTGATTTACTTAGAACAAATAATATTCCTTCTATTTTAGTTAAAGAGGCAAATGAGATAAAAGAGACAGATAAAGATACGTTCGATACTCTAAATGAATTATCAGTGAAACTTGATAATAATACATATGATGATGATTTTATTACTACTATCACAGACTATCCTACTCAGTTAGTTTTATTGGGTATTTTGCAAAAATCTGCCCTAGAAAAAGAAGCTGGGATGGTATTAAAAATGTCTCAAGAATTAACTCGATTAAGAGTGGATAATGTAAAAAGTGATGGAGTTAAGTTAGCTGAAGCTGTATCGACTGGAGTAACCACAATTTTTTCTATTTTTGGTTCATTTTCTATAATGGTTGGCATGCTTTTGATTTTTCTTGTATTTGTATTACTTGCAGCTGCAAGATCAACAGAATTAGGCATGGCTAGAGCTGTTGGATTAAAAAGAAGAGATTTGATTCAACTTTTTACTTATGAAGGAACCTTGTATTCATTTTTAGCTGCTATAGTAGGGACATTGCTTGGAGTTGGGTTAAGTTTCGGCTTAGTTTATATTCTTCAAGATCTTATAGGTACAGATAATTTTCAAATACTTCCATATTATTCTCCTATATCTTTATTAATCGCTTTTGCTAGTGGATTGATTTTGACTTTTATAACGGTAGTTTTTTCAGCTTATAGAGCTAGTAACTTAAATATTGTTGTTGCAATTAGAGGCCTAAAAGATGAATTTGTGAAAAAAGCTCCTGATCCTTTTAAAACTAATCTTTTTCAACTTTTATGGAATTTAATTTATCCAGTAAAGCAATTGTACTTAATGGTATCTGGAAAAGCTCCAAGATTTAATTCTTTATTATTATTAATAATTTTTCCGGTTTCTTGGCCATTTAGTATAACTAGATCTTTATTTGTTTTGTTTGGGAAGCACTCATATGTTTTACTAGGAGTTATTTCTCTATTACTTTTAGCAACAGGGATTCTAAACGATGCATATATCAACATTTGGTTTGGTTCTACAGGAGGAGTTTTAGCAATAGCTTTGTTAATTAGATTCTTGGCATCAAAATATATAAATGACCCAGAAACAGTAAATCAAATAGGAGGAACATTAGAAGGTGGATTAGTACTTTTATTAAATTCTTTACCTTTAAGTTTCTTTGAAAGATTTACCGGAGAATTATCTCAACCTGGACCATGGGCGTGGCCAATTGGAGGAGCTATATCCACTGCAGCTGCGGTTTGGCTTCTTATGAGCAATACTAGATTTCTAATATTTGTTTTAAATTTGATCTTATCAAGGTTCTCTGGATTAAGGGCTGTAACGAAAACTGCAATAAGTTATCCTATGGCATCTAAATTTAGAACTGGATTAACGGTTGCTATGTTTGGACTAATAATTTTTACTTTGATGATTTTTTCTGTTTTGAATGGTATTGGAGATATTGCATCTGAGCAACCAGAAAGAGTTACTGGTGGATTTGATATAAAGGCAAGTGTAAGCACTGAATTACCAATTCAAGGTCAAATTGAGGACTCATTAAATATGAATGATTATAGTTCAGTTTTTGGATCTTCTAGTTTAGATATTGAAGTAAGTGAATCAGATGGTGAAAATAAATCATTTAAAACTTCTAAATTAATCTCATACGAGCAAGAATTTATGGATACAACAAAATGGAGAATGGCACATTTTGATCCAAATTATGGTTCTACTGATAAAGAAATATGGGAATCATTACGAAATAATCCAAATTTAATAGTTGCAAGTGGATCAATCATCGCTTCTGGAGATCCTTTTGGGCCACCTGATAGAAGCTTTAAGACATCTTATATTGAGCCTGGTGATGAAAAAGAAATAGAAGCATTTGATGTAAATATTAGAAAAAGAAATTCTACTGAAGAGGCTAATAAATTTACTGTTATAGGTTTAGTTGAAAGACTAGCAGAAGAAACAGGATTTGGTGGAGGAGGAGCAAAATTTTATACTACTTATTTGAATGGAAATAGCATAGCTAACGAAAATCTCCCTTTAGAAACTTACTATTTTTCATTATCAGGTGATCAATCACCTACAGATTTTGCTCAAAAACTTGAAAGGACATTTTTAGCGAATGGTATGAATGCATATGGCCTTTTAAATCGACTTGAAGAAGAGCAAGCAACAAGTAATGCATTTAATAAATTATTTCAAGGCTTTAGTGGTCTGGGCTTGGTTGTAGGAGTAGCTGCTATTGGTGTTCTTTCTGTTAGAGCAGTAGTTGAAAGAAGACAGTCTATAGGTGTTTTAAGAGCAATAGGATTTAGATCTAGTATGATAAGAACTCAATTTCTTATTGAGTCTTCTTTTATTACTCTACTTGGAATTGTCGTTGGAATATTTTTGGGTATTTTACAATCTTGGCTAATTTATAATGAAATTTCAAAAGAACTTGAAGGTGCAAAATTTGTTATACCTTTTGGAGAAGTAGGATTCTTGATAGGAATTACCATTATTGCTTCTATTCTAGCTAGCGTAATACCTGCAAATGAAGCGAGTAAAACCTATCCTGCAGAAGCACTAAGGTACGAGTAATAAATTTATAATCCTTCAGGCCGAATATCAGGTCTTATGGTCTGATTTTTTGAATAAATGATCTTTCTTGCTTTTTTTAAATCTTCTAATGTATCTATATCAATTAAACTTTCCTTAAAAGTTTTATCAAATTTTTCAAAATCTAGTAATTCACAATTTTTTTTATTATGATTTTCATCAATTATTTTTCTAGTAGAAAATTTTTTATTTTGAATATTTTTATATAATTTTTCTTCCCAAGTCTTTTTTAGGTAAATTCCATGTAATGGATTAATGATATTTTTATTTTTTACAAATACAGATTTATCCTTATTTGATTTGTTGGTCATATAAATAATTAAGTCCTTTGATAAAAAAGGATAATCTCCACCAATTACAAAAACCTTTTCATTTATGGATTCATTTAATCCTGTGTAAATTCCAGAAATAGGACCAATATCTGGGTATATATCTTCAACTATATGCATACCCATTGCCATTCCTAAATCAGGAATATCATCATTTTGATCCTTTCTAATCACTAAAATTATTTCTGAAAATATTTCTTTTAGAATTTCATTAATTCTTACTATAATTTGTTTACCACCTAAGTTTATAAGTGGTTTAATCATATTTATTCTTTTATTTTTGCCACCTGCTATTATGACTGAAGAGTATTTATTCATATAATTTGTAATATCATATTTAAATTATATTTATTTTTGTTAATGATTACAGAGGAATTTTATGAAAGAAATAATATTTGATTTTGGAGAATTAAAAATGACTGCAGAGTTAAACGATTCTCCAACATCTAATGCATTATATGATCAGCTACCTATTGAAGGGATTTCTCAAGTTTGGGGAGATGAAATTTATTTTTCAACTAATATGGCTATTGAGAATGATGAATGGGCAAAAGAAACTGTAGATTTAGGAGATATAGCATTTTGGCCTCCTGGAAACGCTGTATGTTTGTTTTTTGGGCCAACTCCAATGAGTTCACCTGGAGAAATAAGGCCTGCATCTCCTACAAATATTATGGGTAAATTATCTGGAGATCTAAATTTATTAAAAAGTGTTTCTGGAGGAGCAGAAGTTAAGGTTATAAAAAAATAAAATGTCTTTTGCTGAATCTCTTAAAAAAAATAATTTATCTCTTTGGAATAAAGCTCATGTTAAGCATCCTTTTATTGAAGGAATTCAAGATGGGAGTTTAGAATTTGAAAAATTCAAACATTACATGATTCAAGATTATAAGTTTTTGATCGAATATTGCAGAGTTATTTCTGTAGCTATTTCAAAATCTTTTGATCATAAAATAATGTCTTTTTGGTCTAAGCTTCTTGATGAGACACTAAATTCTGAAATGACTCTTCATGAGTCATTTTGTTTAGATTTTGGAATATCAAAAGAAGAACTATATAATTCAGAAACAACTTTGGGAACCAAATCTTACTGTAATTATTTATTATCCACAGCTTATAAGTATGATATTGAATATATATCTTGTTCTCTTCTTCCTTGTCAGTGGGGGTATGACGAGATAGGAAGAAGGTTAGCTAAAAAAAATAAAACTTTAGAAAATAGTTTCCATTCTAGGTGGATACAAGCTTACAATGATGTTGAGTATCAAGAAATAACTAACTGGCTTATTAATTATGTTGATTCTATACAACAAAAAGTAGATAATAAAGTAGCAAATGAAATTTTCCAAGAAGCATTAGAATTTGAATATTTATTTTGGGAAAGTTCTTGGAATCTAAAATAATCGATAAGGGTTAAATTATGACAATTAATAAAAGAAATGAACAAACTTCATCGATTCCTTTTAAAGGAGCAACTTCTTTACTTCTAACTGGTAAAGAAACAGGGTCAGATATGCTTTCTGTTAATGAGATAAATTTAGAAGAAGGAAGTAAGTCAGATTATTATGTTATTTCAAATGTTGAAGAAACTTTATTCGTAGCTGAAGGAACTGTTACTTTCAGACTTGAAAATAATATATTTATTGCATATCAAGGAGATTGTATACTTGCAAAAAAATCTCAAGCACATGGGTTCGAAAATACAGGTAAATCTAATGCAAGGATTATCACTATGTCTCCTTCAATAAATATTGATAAAGAAGTAGTTGATGAACCTAGTTTCACCAATACAAAACCTGAAAATGGTTTTTTTGATAGATCTAAAAATGAACCATATGAATTTGAGCCTGGAATTATGAGATATGATATGGTGGGAGACTTTTTGGGTGCTGAATCAACTTATTTTGCAGAATTGATATTAGATCCAGGGGCAGCTGCTCCAAATCACTATCATCCTGAACATGAAGAATCAATGTATTGTTTAGAAAGTAAGTTAAATTGTGTTTATGCTGATGATGATCATATTTCTCTAAATCAGGGAGATATGTTTACATGCGAAGTAGCAGTAAGGCATGGGATTTTTAACGATCATAAGTCAGTAGGAAAATTACTAGCTATTCACTGCGTATTGAATCCTCCTCCAAGAGTTGACGTCGACTAGCATCATAAAAAATATATACTGAGCAAATAATTCCTAAAATACTCGTTATTGCAGCTGAATAATAAACTATTTTTAATCCTTTCATAAGATTTTGTCTGGAAAGATTTAGGTCTTCTTCAAAAAAATCTAGCTCCTTTGAAACAATATATTTTTGTTTTATCTCTTCAATTTTTTCTGTAGAAGTTATATTATCAGGATCATATATTTCACTTCTAGGTTTTTCAAAATTATAGTCAGTCATGCTAATTATGAGTATTCCTCCCAGTATTGATCCAGATAAAGAAATGCCAAAAACCCTAGCAAATTGAAGACTAGAAGTAACAATTTCAATTTTTTCTTGGGGTAGATTATTTTGTATACAAACCATAAAAACCTGAAATGCGCCTGGTATAGCAAAGCCTTGTATAGATACCAAAACTAAAAGACTGATAAAGTTTATGTTTAAGTCTGTAAATCCAAATAGAAAAGTACAAAAACCATTAACTGAGAATCCAAATAAAGCGATCCAAACTTGTAGCTTAACTTTTGAAATTAAGTATCCAAATACGTTTGCACCAATAGCGACTGTTATTGCATTGATTATTAATATTATGGAAGTTTTTGCAGGTGAAAAACCATATACACCGATGAGTGATAAAGGGACAAAAATACTATATACAACAAATTGCATAGGTATAATCAAATTTCCAATCATCCCTCCGGAAAAATATTTATGTTTAAATAAAGTAATATCTATAAAGCCTTCTTCTTTAGCTTTAATTTCAATATTTAAAAAAATACCAAATGAAATAAATGAAATTAAAAATAAAATACTAATATACAAATATATTTTTGTAATTTCTAAACTTATTATTGATAAAGCAAAAAGAAACGAACTTGCAAATATTGTAAAAAAAATAGCACCAAGATAATCAAATTTAGTAGATATATTTCTCTCTATATTAGGGAGAACTTTTGATATTAATATTATTGAAAATATAATCACAGGAATAATAGCAAAAAAAGCAAACCTCCATCCAAATATCTGAGTAATATATGCTCCTAAAAAAGGTCCAATTAATCCTGCAAGTGTGAATCCTGCAGCTGTAGCCCCTAACCATTTTCCTCTTTCAATTGGGCTCCAAAGTAAAGCAATCATTATCCAAACTACACCAAGTACTCCAGCAAGCCCCAATCCTTGAATAGATCTAAAAAAAATAAGTAAAAACATTGAATTACTTAGACCGCATAATATTGTAGAAAATAAAAAAATAATCAAAGCAGGAATCATTATTTTTTTTGGACCATAAATTTTTGTTAATTTACCCACAAAAGGAGCACACACAGCAGAAGTTAATGAAAATCCTGAAAATAACCAGGCGTAATATTCAAACCCTCCTAGATCAGCAATTATAGATGGTCCAGCTATAGAAACTATCGATTGATATATTGTTGTTGCAAACATACAAACAAACAATGTTAGCATGATTCTGATTTTTAATTTTTTTTCTAATGATGAAAGTGGCATTATCAAATTTCTATAGAAGAGTAGAATTTTTTATCTACATCGCTTATCATTCTAATATAGTGATAAGCTAAGAAGTAAGTAGATTTTCAAACGATGTTGATTAATATTTTATTAGTTTCTTTGGGTGGTGCTTTAGGTGCAACTCTTAGATTTACTATAAGTCCTCAAATAGATAAATTGTTTAATTCAAATTTTCCTTTTGGAATTTTTGTAGTAAATATTATGGGATGTTTTTTTATAGGCTTACTAATAAGCTTATTTGAAAATAAACTTATGCTCTCTGAGAATTTAAAGATTTTTTTAATAATTGGATTTTTAGGATCTTTAACTACTTTTTCAACATTTGCATTAGATAATTTTAACCTAGTAAATCAAAGAAATTTCTATTTTTTATTTTTGAATCTTATTCTTACAAATTTTGTTGGTTTAGTTATGGTTATTCTTGGAATACGAGCAATAAAAATTTTTAATTAATTAAAGGATATTGGCTATGGGAAGTATTAGATTATTGGGAATAAATGTTGGGAAACAAAAACCTATGAAATATGAAAAAAAAATCAAAATTATTAAGAACTTTGGAATTGATGGAGACAGATTTTCAAAAATTAATGATACTAGGCAAATTATGATAGTTGACGGAAAACTTTACGATAATTATGATTTAAAAAGAGGTGTATTGAGAGAAAATATTTTAGTTGATAATATCGATCTTAATTCGTGTAAAGAAGGTCAATTATTATCGATAAATGATTCTTTGCAAATGAAAATAACTCTCGTAAAAGATGCTTGTGCTAGCGCTAGTTATAATGATCCGGATGTGATTATGAAATTGCAGGGTAATTTATACGCATTTGCAACTCCTTTACAAACTGGATACATTTCACAAAAAGATAAAATAGAATTGTTATGAAACTTTTATATTTATTTATTTTAGTCGGATTTATTGCTGCAGTTTTAGGTGTAATAACTGCTTTTATAATTGATTTTTTTATTAGTTAGATTGCTTCCGTAGTTGCAACAAAGTTACAAAAGTTAATAGAATCAAAGCAAAAAATATTGAATATTTTAACGCTGTTGCTGACCCATATTCTCTTGAAAAATATCCTAGCAGAAACGCACCAATAGGCTGGGTTCCTATTGTTATTGCTAGTATTCCCAATACTCTGCCTCTGATTTTTTGATCTGCTGAACTAATAATTAATATTGATTGCAAAGTCCCAAAACCTGCCATTCCAAATCCGCCTAGTATCATTAGAATTATGCTTAGTGTAATGGATTGAGAAAAAGCAAATGCCATTATGCAAAAACCAAAAAGAAAAGATCCTGAAAGAAAAATCATTATTCCTCTTTTAAAAGGAAAATTTGCAATTAATAAAGTGCCAAATGTAGCCCCTAAACCTTCTAAAGCTGCTAAAACTCCAAGAATAATAGGTAAATCTGTAAGATTATTTTGCACTATAACTGATAATTGGCTTTGATAGGTAAAAACTAATGAATTCATAATTATAGTTACAACTAATACTGTTATCAATGTTCTGCTTTGAAAAATATATTTTATTCCTTCTAATAAGTCTTTTGATAAAAACTTAATAGAGCTAGAGTGTTTATTTTTTAATAATGGCCTGTCTGATACTTTAGAACAGGCAATAAAAGCCATAAAAAACAGTAATGTTCCAAAAAGATATATGGGTAAAAGCGTTACTTGTTGTAAAACTATTCCCGCGAAAATTGGGCCTATGACTCTAGCTATATTACTAGATGTCATATCTACTCCAATAGCACTAGGGTACAACCTTCTATCAACTATTTCACTTAATAAAGATCTCCTTATTGGAAAATCAAAAGACCATGCAAGACCTGCTGCAAAAGCTCCAAAGCAAATTTGAAAATAATTTAATTGTCCGAGCAAGGAACTTATTGTCAAACAAAAGTAAACTATGGTTGTCATAATCAAAGTTGCTTTTAAGATGTTCTTTTTATTAAATTCGTCTGATAAAACTCCTATAAAAGCTCCAAAGATAAGCATAGGAATGTTCCGAAAAAAGAAAACTAATCCTACTAGGAATTCGTCTTGAGTTATTTTATAAACATAAAACCCAAGAGCTATTTGTTCTATCCATCGCATACTCATTCCTGTTGTTCCAATAAACCAGAGTTTTTTGAAATCTTTAGTCTGTAGAACTTCAATAATAGGATTCATAAATGGTAAGAAAATACTTTTAAAATATTCTAATTATAAACTTTATTTTTTATTTTCGTTTGACAAAGTTTATTTTTTCGTAATATACTTCTTTTTATGGAATTATTTAGATTTACAATGAACATGAACATGATGATGATGACTTTCTCGGAGGGGGAAGCCTAGTTTTGTGATGTAGTATTTAGATCTAAAAAAAAAATTAGCAAACCCCCAAAAGGGGGTTTTTTTGTTTAAAAGGAGAAAAAAATGACAGACAACTATAAAAGAGAAACACTTGCATTACATGCAGGATATGATCCCGACCCTACTACTAATTCTAGGGCGGTACCTATATATCCCACAACATCATATACATTTAATGATTCTGAGCATGCAGCAAATTTATTTGGATTAGCAGAATTTGGAAATATTTATTCCAGATTGATGAATCCAACTAATGATGTGCTTGAGAAAAGAATTGCAGCTTTGGATGGAGGAATTTATGCTCTTTCTTTTTCATCAGGGCAAGCTGCTATAAATGCAGCAATATTAACTATTGCTCATAGTGGTCAAAATATAATTTCCTCAACAAGTTTATACGGAGGCACATGGACTCTGTTTACACAAACTTTCGAAAAACTTGGAATAGAGGTAAGATTCTTTGATCCATCAGAACCAGAAAAGATAAATGAACTAGTTGATGAAAATTCTAGATGTGTTTATTTTGAATCTTTAGGGAATCCAAAAAATGATGTTCCAGATTTTGAAAATATTTCAAAAATAAGTCATGAAAATGGATTACCTGTTATTTGTGATAATACCGTAATGACTCCGTTTTTACTAAGACCATTTGAACATGGTGTAGATATAGTTATTCATTCAACTACTAAATTTATTGGAGGACATGGAGCACATATAGGAGGAGTTATAGTTGATAGTGGAAATTTCAAGTGGGCAGATAACCCTGAAAAATGGCCAGAATTTTGTTCTCCTTCACCTTCATATCATGGAGCGGTTTTAGAAGAAGCTTTAAGGCCTTTAGGTAATTTAGTTTATTTAGTTCACATAAGGACACACTGGCTAAGAGATACAGGAGCTTCTATGAGTCCATTTGCAGCTTGGGTCACAATTCAAGGACTAGAAACTCTACATCTGAGGATGGAAAGACATTGTGAAAATGCTCAAGCAATAGCAGAATATCTAGAGAGCCATGATAATGTTGATTGGGTAAACTATCCTGGTCTAAAATCTCATAAAGATTTTGATAGTGCTAATAAATATTTACCTGATGGTAAAGGTGCTATTATTGGATTTGGGATTAAGGGAGGAAAAGAAGCTGCTGTTAAGTTTATTGATAATGTAAAATTACTTAGTCACGTTGCAAATATAGGTGATGCAAGAACATTAGTTATTCACCCAGCTTCTACTACTCATTCTCAGCTAAGCGCAGAAGAACAAGCAGAAACAGGTGTTAGCCCAGAATATATTAGACTATCAATTGGGTTAGAAAATGTTGAAGATATAAAGAATGATATAAATCAAGCTTTATCTTAAATAATATTATTCAGCCCTAGTTTTTCTAGGGCTGAATAAAAGAGGAAAATTTTGGAAAAAATAAATAATTCAGATGACCAAAGAACTCATAAGTTTTCTAAATATATAAGAAAACTTGAGGTTCATGACACCCTAAAACTTGAACGAGGTGGCAGTTTAGAAAAAGTTGAAATAGCTTATGAAACATATGGTCAATTAAATTCTGATAAAAGTAATTGTATTTTGATTTGTCATGCTATTACTGGAGATTCTCATGTAGCAAAACATGACGAAAATGATTTACCTGGTTGGTGGGACATAATGGTTGGACCTGGTAAACCTATAGATACAAATAAATATTTTGTTATATGCTCAAATGTTTTGGGAAGTTGCAGAGGGACAACGGGTCCTAATTCGAAAAACCCTAAAACAAATGATTATTATGGCGCAGATTTTCCTGTGATCACAATTAAAGACATGGTTTCATTACAAAAAACTTTAATTGATAACTTAGAGATAAAGCAATTATTAGGAGTTGTTGGAGGGTCATTAGGAGGTTTCCAGTGTTTAGAATGGGCTACTCAATATCCAGAAATGATAAAAACATGTTTCCCAATTGCTTCTTCTCCTAGATTGACAACTCAAGGATTAGCATTTGATGTTGTTGCTAGAAATGCAATAATTAGTGATCCAAATTTTAATGCTGGAAATTATTATGATGATGAAAAAAAACCAGATGTTGGACTTGCTTTGGCTAGAATGCTAGGGCACATAACATATTTATCTAGAGAATCTATGAATGAAAAATTTGAAATTGATAGAAATAACCCTAGAGAAATAACAACAAGTTTTGAAAAGAAATTTTCAGTGGGAAGTTACTTAGCATATCAGGGAGAAAGATTTGTTGAACGCTTTGATGCAAATAGTTACGTTACTTTATCTACAGCTTTAGACCTTTTTGATTTAGGCAGTGAAAAAAAAGAACTAAAAAATAGTCTTTCAAATTCATCATGTAAATGGATGATAATAAGTTTTTCTAGTGACTGGTTATATCCTCCTTATCAATCATTTGATTTAGTAGATGCTCTTTTATCAGAATCAAAAAATGTTTCATATTGCAATATTAAATCAAATGCAGGCCATGATGCTTTTTTATTAAGTACAGATATTGATTCGTATGGAGAAATTACTAGATCATTTTTTAATAATGCCTTAAATGTTAATAAGAAAGCTACAAAGAAGAAAAATATAAATACTAAAGTAAAATTAGGATTAACAAACAGGATTGATTTTCAGTATATTTCAGACTTGATTCCTAAGAATTCAAGCGTTTTAGATCTTGGATGTGAAAATGGAGAATTAATTAATAATTTAACTAGTTTTGGATTTAAAAACACCTTAGGTGTCGAGATCAATCAAAATAATGTTATTGAATGTGTTTCTAGTGATATCCAAGTAGTTCATAGTGATTTAGATAGCATTTTATTGAAATTTTATGATGAACAATTTGATGTTGCTGTTTTATCTCAAACTCTTCAATCTATAAAAAATGTTGAAAAAATATTAAAACAGATGACCAGAGTCTCAAAATACAGCATAGTTTCTTTCCCAAATTTTGCCTTCAAGCCTATGAGAGAAATGTTTTTTAATGAAGGCAAGGCTCCAAAAGTTAAGGGATGGTATGGATATAATTGGTACGACACACCTAATGTAAGATTCCCTTCAATTGATGATTTTAAGGAATTCTGTAATGAAAAAAATATCAATATTGAAGAATCTTTGTATTTGGATACTATAAATAACAAGCAAATAGATAATGATCCAAACTTAAATGCGGATAGTGCTATATTTCTAATATCTTAAATAAAATTTGATGAAACAATACCCAAAGTTATCATAAAAACAATTATTGCAATGATTGTGAAAGCTACTTTTGGACCCACTTTAGCAATTTCCTTAAGGTCTACAGTTAATCCAATTGCAACCATTGACAATACGAATAAATACTTTGCAAAGCTTCTTATGTTTAATCCAAGATCTTTGTCAAAAATTTCTATACTTCTTAGTGCTGATAAAATAATAAATCCGATTACAAACCAAGGTAAAAATTTTAGTATACTTGATGAAAAATTATTATCTTTATTTTCATCATTTTCTGATTTGAAAAAAACTCTAAGAACTAATACTAATGGTGCTAATAAAATTACTCTTGTTAATTTGACCAAAGTAGCTACATCAGCTGACATAGGACTTATAATTGATGATGCTGCTACAACCTGAGCTACAGCATATACAGATAGACCTGCAACTATTCCATATTGAAAATCTTCTAATCCAAAAACAGGTACTAATAATGGTAATAGAATGATTTGACTAGCTCCTAATATTGCACTTATACCAATAGCTGCCCCTATCTGAGTTGAATTTGCTTTAATTACAGGTGCCACAACTGCTACAGCTGAATTGCCACAAATTGAATTTCCAACACCAACCAAAGTGGCTAATTTCTTGTCTAATTTAAATATTTTATGTCCTAAGATATAAGAAATTAACATTGATCCAATTATTCCGAAAACTATAACTAAAAAAATCTTAAATCCATTTTCAAAAAGATCAGGTAAAAAAATGCTTGCGCCCATTAACATTACTGCAAATTCTAAGATATGTTTGCCTGAGAATTTCACTCCTTTTTCAAATCTACCTAAAGGAACTTTAAAGTTTTTTAATATAACTCCTATTAATAAGCCCGTAAGAAGGGTATCTACTATTTTTGTTTCAATTTGAGTGAAAACAATATGAATTATAACTGCTAAAAACGCACAAAATAATATACCAGGGGAATTTGAAACAAAAAAATCTTTATTCATATTTACTCTCATTTATTAATATATGCTAATTGTAAATAAATTTAATGTTTATTGCATCTAATAAATACTTAAGGTTTTGTTGCTTTTAAATTTATAAATGCAATACTTTAGTATCCAAAAATTTAATTGAGAGGGTTTTTATGTCAAAACTTGTAACAGGCTCGAGTCTTTTACTAGGAAGTTTAATAATTTTAGTATTTAATTTTTTGATTCCTGGAAATCTTGACGTTTTTACAAAAAATGTAACAGAAGTCAATATTTTTACAGAAAATTACGGATCAAATTCAGATTCTGTGCAATATTTTCTAGCGGTTATTGGACTTGGTTTAATTATATTTCTATATGGAATATTAGCTTTATATAATAATGTTGGAAATAGAGAGAACAATATAAAGTATATCTTTGTGGCATTGAATATCGCTGCAGTTGTATTGTTTCTTTCGGTAATATCTGTTGGAACTGCATTTGCAGGTGCTGCTGAGCTAAATATGAAAGCTTATGGTATGGCTCAACAAGCAACTCAAGCAGCAGCTCAAGCAAGTCAATCTGGAGATCAAGCTGTAATGTTTCAAGCAGCTCAAGCAGAAAGTGTTGCAACTATTAATTCTATAATTGCGGGTTCCTCATCTGCTGCTTTGTATAGTTTATTTTGGGGTCTATTATCAGTAGCAGGATATGTTTTTTATATTGCCACAGCTTTAATTGGAGTTTTAATATTGAGATCAGGAAATTATTACTTAAGTCAATTAATGAACAATATTACAGGATTTGGATTCTTAATTTCAGGTCTATTATTTTTAGTGCTAAATATTATATGGAAAGTGAACACTGAATGGGGATATAGAATATTTAGTATATCTCAATTAGTTTGGTTTATTCTTATAGTTATTTTGGCAATAAATCTAATAAGATCTTCAAAAAAATAAAATCTAATTATTGTTAATAGTTCTCATTGCTTCGTGATGAGACAAACCATCGTCACGAAGTCTTGAGTAAAGATTCTCATCAATGTTTTCTCTTTTCAAGAAACCTCTGATATCGTATTTTTCATTAGATTCTAATTTCAATTGACCTTCATTTATCATAGTTTGTAGAGGGTAACCTTTTGCATTTAGAGGAAAATTTACTACTCTATTTATTCTTGCTGATTCATATATCCCCATCATAATCTCTACTGTTTCAGCTGCAATATCTCCGGCGCCTCTATGTTTTTTTCCACCCTCGATCCAATCAATCAACTCTTCAGTTTGAGCAGCATTAGTATTCCCTCCTATGGCTACATCATCTTCTTTCAAATTTAGTTCAACATCTTTCCATCCATTAGAATTCTTATTAAATATTTTTACCTCAGTTTCAGTTATTTTTAAAAAACCTTCAGTTCCATAAATTTCAAATTTACCAGCATCACAATCATTATCCATTAGGTCAGATTGAATAAAAAACTGTAAATCATTTTCAAAATGAATTAATCCTGTACAAGAATCTTCAATAGGCGTGTCTCTTTCATATTTATTAGAATATCTTTCTACAGAACCTACAACCCATTTTGCTTTTGGATCGCCTAAAATATACCTTGCTCCGTCTATAGAATGAGTTCCCCAATTTAATAATCCGTCTTTTACTCTTAGTTCACCTCTAGTTGGTTTTCCAATTTCTCCTTTTTCTACTAATTCTTTAGCTTTATTCCATCCAGGAGTAAATCTTCTTTGATGTGAAATAACTAATTTTGTGTTATTTTTTTTGCAAGCTTCAACCATTGAGTTTGCTTTATCTACACCTATAGCCATTGGTTTTTCACAAATAATTCCTTTTACGAATGGAGATTCAGATAGTTTAATGGTGATTTCATCATGGAGAAGATGCCAAACACAAACAGAAACTATTTCAGGTTTCGCTACTGATAGCATTTCATCAAGATCTGTAAATCCTTGTGGAATATTAAATTCTTTCTGGTAGTAATTCACAGCATTAGGAACAGTGTCGCAACAAGCTATAACTTCTATATTGCTTAATTTTTGATAACCTTGCATATGAGCATGTCCAATACCACCGCACCCTACAATTGCTGCTTTATATTTCTTCATTTATGTCTCCTGTTGCTCTCATTAACGTTTCTTGTACTAAAATTTCATGATCCAAAGACCTTATTGGTTTTGAATTATTCATAACTCTATCAATAAATAATTCAAAAGGTTTATCATATCTTGGAACATCTTTTATTGTTACTATATTTTCACCTTTAGAATATTTTTCAAAAGGCTCGTCTAAGGTTAGTCTGATATTTTCAGCAGGTTCAAAAGGTTCCATGATTGCAGATCCTTTTGTCCCATATACTTCAAATCTTCTAGCCATAGGCTTTGTTTCCATTGCCGCAATATCAATTATTGTCATTGATTCATCATACTTAAAGATAGAAATCGTATTATCTGAAAAGCCTTTATCTTTAGAATCTGAGTTCATAAAGAAGCTTTTTATTTTTTGAGGTCTCCCTTGAATCCAGCATATTTGATCAATCATATGACCTGCCAAATCATAAAATACTCCACCTTTATATTTTGATAACCCGCTTCTTGAAATATCATTATTTGCCTCATTACTTTCAGGTAAATTTGTAGACATATGAGCTCTTACCATAAAGATTTTTCCAAGATTCCCATTTTTTGCCCAATTTGCAATATTCCTAAATCCTTCATGTTGTCTGAACATATATCCTAATTCCAAAATTAGATTTTTTTCAATTGCTTGTTTTGCCAATGTTTCAAATTTTTTAAAATTATTACCAGCGGGTTTATCCAGCATTACATTTTTATTATTTTGAATACATTTTTCTAGGACTTCTAAGCTTTTATTATTAGATTCTTCAATAAAAATTATCTGAATTTTTTTATCTGATAATATTTCTTCAAAATCATCAATCCAATTTACTGTCTTCCATGTTTTTTCATCAGAATTATTTAAAGCTTCTTTTCTTTTGATATCAGGTTCATAAAGTCCTTTGAAATCAATTTTATTAGAGTTAGTTAATAGATCAAGCCAACCTTTAGCATGGCCATGTTTTGTACCCCACTGAGCAACTCCTATTTTTTCCAATACAGCCTCATTTTATTTAATATTTAAGTAATATTTATAGGCTAATATATTATTTAAAATATTAATAAACAAGGAGTAATTATGGCAAAGTTTTTAGTCAAAGCTAGTTATACATCTGAAGCTTGGGCAAATCAAATTGATAACCCGCAAAATCGGATTGAAATTGTAGGTAAGCAAATGGAAGCTATGGGATGTAAATTACTAAATGGATACCTTGCTTTTGGTGAGGATGATTTGGTTATTATTGTTGAAGCTCCAGATAATGCTACAGCTGCTTCTATGCTGATTAAGGTAGCATCAAGTGGCGCTATTACTAATATTTCAACTACAGTTCTTATAGATCCAGAAGAAGGAGTTGAAGCATTAAAAAAAGCTAGTGATTTTAATTACACACCACCAAGTAAATAATTTAAAGAGTTATTTAGAGATTTTGAATGGCTCCCGAGACAGGATTCGAACCTGTGACCCGCCGATTAACAGTCGGCTGCTCTACCGCTGAGCTACTCGGGAATAATTCTATATCAATTATAAAGCACGTTTGGGAAGTCTGTACTATTTTTTAAATACTTCTTCTATTTTTTTATACCTATATTTAAAAATTTTTTTAAGATCTTTCCTTACGAAAAGTCTATTTATAATATTTCCTAATAGAACCTTGTATTTCACTTCATCATTTATTATTGTGCTTTCTCCGTCTGAAGTAAAAGTATGGGTATGCTCCCAAAATAAATATGGTCCCAAAATCTGCTTGTCACAAAAGAATTTATTTTTTTCGTAATTTATTATTCTGCTTTTCCAAAACATAGGAAACTTATGAAGACTTAACCTGTAAGAAATTTCTAGCCCTTCGTAAGTAGTTTCGGGAACCGGAGGTATTATCTTGAAATTTAGCCAAGGAGGGGTTATGAGGTTTAAGTTTTTTGGTGTTTCAAAAAATGAAAATACATCCTCTATTTTTTGAGGTACTTTTTGCTCTACAGATAATTGAAAAAAATCACCACTTTTAGAAAAAATAACCATAATTTTATTATTTCAAAAAATATAATAATTTTGTTCTAAACTTTGTTATTTATAATTTTTTTTATATATTTATATTAAATCAATAAATAGTAGAAGAGTTTTGATATGAATGAATTGTCAATTAATGGAGAAAAAATAGAAGAATTACAAAGTTTGGCATCTCAAAATTTGTTTATGCATGCTCAACAAATAAATGATTGGGCAGGAGATCTAAGGATATTTGTAAAAGGTGAAGGAGTATGGGTTACAGATATTAATGATAATAAATATTTAGATTCAACTGGAGGTTTATGGTTTAAGGGTGCAGGATACGGTAGGGCAGAAATCGGCCAAGCAATGTATGAACAAATATGTGAAATTGAAACACCTCCAGCTATGGCTGCTTGTATCCCTCAAATAGAATTAGCAGCAAAAATTGCTGAAATATATCCTGATAAATACGCACGATCATTCTTTACTTCAGGTGGATCTGAATCTGTTGAAACTGCTGTGAAAATGGCAAAAAAATACCAGATGAATACCGGGAAATCAGGAGCATATAAAATTATTTCAAGAAGATATTCTTATCACGGAGCAACGGCTATGGCAGTTAGTCTAGGTAAACCGTCTACTTCAGACACAATGGGTCCAGAAATGCCTGGAGCAATTCATGTTCAAAATTGGGATTCTTACAGAATTCCTAACAATATGAACTCAGTGGATTACGCTATCTATTGTGCTAATCAATTTGAAGAAGCGATACTGCACACTGGGCCTGATAGTGTAGCTGCAATGATTGCTGAGCCTATTTCTGTAGCTTTTGGCATACACATTCCGCCAAAAGAGTATTGGCAAAGGCTTAGAGAAATAGCTGATAAATATAATGTTGTTTTAATTGCTGATGAGGTCATAACAGGATTTGGTAGAACAGGTAAATATTTTGCTACAGATCATTGGGATATGATGCCTGATATTACTACTGTAGCAAAATCATTAACTAGCGGATACTCCCCTTTGGGAGCTGCGATAGCGACCAAAAAAATAGCAGATTCGTTTATAGGAACAGAAAAAGAAATGTTTTTACATCTAATAACATTTGGTGGGCACCCTGCATCATGTGCAGCAGGTCTAAAAAATCTAGAAATTTATGAAAGAGAAAATTTAGTTGATAATTCCAAAAATATGGGAGAATATTTACTGAATAAACTTCAAGGTTTAATGAGTTCTAAAATAGTTGGAGATGTTAGGGGATTAGGTCTTCTTGCAGCTATAGAGCTAGTTAGTGATAAAAAATCTAAGAAAAAACTTCCAGATTCAATTGAAATACAGAAAAAGATACCTACGTATTTAAATGAAAGCAATATTTTTACATTTAGAGCTGGAGACATAATTTCACTTTGTCCTCCTCTAAATATTAATAAGGATGAAATAGATTTCTTGGTAGATGGTTTAGCATCTGCAATAAACAAGATTGAAAAAGAAGTTTAAAATCAATTAAAGTACTTTTTTCTTACTATTTTTTTAATTCTTTTATGATATGTTTACAGTAACTTATTAAAAGACTCAAAAAAAATTAATTTATAAGAGGATTGAGAATGGCTAAAAAATCAGATTCAAAAGTACAAAATGAATCGATTGACAGAGATGGATTTGGTCCATCTACTGTTAGGGATGAAGTTGTACTTGAATTAAAAAATCTACAAACACATTTCACTACAAAATGGGGTACAGTAAAAGCTTGTGATGGAGTTTCTTATTCAGTAAGAAAAGGTGAGACCCTTGGAGTTGTTGGAGAATCAGGTTCTGGTAAATCTGTTACAGCTTTATCCATAATGAGACTTATTCAATCTCCTCCAGGACTTATTGCTGGTGGTGAAGTTATTCTTAATGGTAGAAATATTTTAGAACTATCAGAAAAAGAAATGACAAAGGTTAGAGGTGGCGAAATTTCTATGATCCTTCAAGATCCTATGCAAGCATTAAATCCAGTATTTGATATTAACGACCAAGTAGGTGAAGCTATAGGAATCCATCAAGGTCTAAAAGGAAAGAGTAGATGGAATAAGGTTGTAGATGCTTTGAGAAAAGTTAGAATACCTGCGCCAGATACTAGGGCTAGAGATTATCCTCATCAACTTTCAGGAGGAATGAGACAGAGAGTTGTTGGAGCAATAGGTATATCCTCAAATCCTTCTGTAATTATTGCTGATGAACCTACTACATCTCTTGATGTTACTATTCAAGCTGCTTATTTAAGATTATTGAAGCAAATACAAGCTGAAACAGGTGCTGCAATTATATTTATTACTCATGATTTTGGTATAGTGGCAAAAATGTGTGACAGAGTTGCTGTAATGTACGCTGGAAGAATTGTTGAAATGGCTGATGTAAGAGAAATTTTCAATAATCCTCTTCACGAGTATACTAAGGCTCTTATTGGATCTGTTCCAAAATTAGAAGAAAAAACAGGAAGATTGCCTCAAATTGAAGGACAACCTCCGTTGTTATATAACTTGCCTCCCGGAGATTCTTTCGCACCTAGGTCACCATTGAAATATGATGAAAAAGATGCAAATATTAGACCGGAATTAGTGGAAGTTAAACCAAATCATTTTGTTCAAATGTCTAGATGTTCAGTAGCTGACTTTGATAAGTATAAAGATTTAGTTTCGTATTAAACAAATAATTCGAGAGGAAAAAATGACTACAGAAGAAAAAAGAGATTATTCAAGTGTTCCTGAAGCCATAGGATGTTCTAATGATGGAGATCCAATAATTCAGGTTAGAAATATCAGGAAATGGTACCAAGTAAACAAAGGTCTGCCTATCATAGGATCTCATGATTGGCTAAAGGCTGTGGATGATGTATCTTTTGATGTTCCAGCAGGTCAAACAGTTGGTCTTGTTGGAGAATCAGGTTGTGGAAAAACTACAACTGCAAAGATGGTTTTAGGATTAGAAGATCCTTCTACTGATGGTGGTGTACCAGTTGGAAGTATATATTTTGAAGGTCAAGACGTGACAACTCTTAGTTCCGCAGGAAGAAGAGAAATGAGAAGATCTGTACAGGCAGTGTTCCAAGATCCATGGTCATCTTTAAATCCAAGAATGAGAGTAAATACAATCATTGGTGAGCCTTTAGAAATAAATACTACAATGACTAAAAAAGAAAGAGATACTCGAGCAGGTGATTTACTAGCAGAAGTAGGGCTTAATCCATACCAAGGAAATCTATATCCTCATGAATTTTCAGGTGGACAAAGGCAAAGAATTGGAATAGCTAGAGCATTAGCTCTTAATCCAAAACTTATTGTGTTAGACGAGCCAGTTTCTGCATTGGATGTATCCATTAGAGCTCAAATAATGAATATTTTAGTAGATCTGCAGAAAGAGCATAACTTAGCATATATTCTTATAGCTCATAATTTAGCAACAGTAAGATACATGTGCCATAGAACAGCTGTGATGTATTTAGGAGTTGTACAAGAATATGGTGATACTGAAGCTATATTTGCAAACCCAACTCATTTGTATACAAATGCGTTGATTTCTGCCGCTTTGCCTTCTCATCCAGATATTGAAAGAGATGAGATAGTGCTTCCTGGTGAGGTAGTTTCACCTGTAAATCCTCCTGTTGGAGATGTATTCCAGACAAGAACTCCATTGCCAGTAAGAAAAAATCATAAATATACTAAAGAACGACCTCCGCTAGTTGAGGTAGGAAAAGACCATTATGTTGTTGAGACTCCTTGGAGTACAATAACCGGTCATGATTTATCTGAATTCAAGCTTTCAGTAGATCAAGAAATGGGATAAAAAAGTTGGCTCCCGGGCCTGGATTCGAACCAGGACTGGAGGAGTCAAAGTCCTCTGTCCTACCATTAGACTACCCGGGATTAAATGAGAGCTTTTTTAAATTTACCTTGATATGGTAAAAATTCAAATAAATTTTTTTGATTTTTTTAACTTTAATGGACTATGTAAGAATTTATTAATAAAAAAAAGCCCTATCTTTTTTTTATTAGATAAGACTTTTTTTTTATTATCTCTACTTTAGTTTTTTGCTATTTCAAAACCTCTAGATAGAGACCAAATAACTATTAGAATAAATCCTATTCCTGAGATTTGACTAGCAGCTTCAACGCTTACTAGTGAAGTGATTATTATATTTGAAATAATCAAAATTAATCCCATAACAATTGCTAACATGCTTAGTGGAATGAAAGAGATAACTCCTTTTACTTCAGCATCTCTATATGCAATTCCTAGACAAAGCCATCCAATACCTGCAAACAACGCTCCCATAGTTGATGTAGCTACATTAGCTGCCTGAGAAAATCCAGCTGCAGTTGCTATAGTGCCAGCTGTAGCAGCATCTCCTCCTGCCATAGCAGCAGAAAATTTTTCTCCCATTTCTGCTAATGACAAACCTAATCCTATATTGGTTATCCATAATGCTATAGCTGTAACAATACTGTATATACCTATTGTTTCCATAGTTCCAGCTGCAGTGCCTTTAGTGCTAACCAATCCAACAACATGAACAACCATTCCAATACAGATAAGTATTGAGGCAGTTTTTATCATTGCTGAACCATCACCGCTATTCATTAATATTGTGGTAATGTCATCACTCTTAGTATCTATTCCAATAGTGATTTGCCATAGGATATAACCTATAAAAGCAACCAATATTCCAAGACCAAGAGTATAACCAGTTCCTTTAGAACTCATATATTCCCCCTAAATAATTTATATTTATATGAATTCTATCTTTTCCCCAATAATTATTTTGAAATCCAATCTGATAAGTCTTTAATTACTTGAGCACTTATTTCATGTGCCATTTCATACTCATTAAATGTTATTTTGAATCCTAATTCCTTTAATATATTTTTCATTGATATTCCTTCTTGTATATCAATGATGGAGTCAAATCTTCCGTGACTTATAAATAACTTTGTATTGTTAGGTTTGTTTTTTTGAATTTTTAATTCGTTAGAATTAATTAATTTAGAACTAAGTGCTATTACTCCACTATATTCTTTTTCTGAAAATAGGCCTGAATGTATAGCCATCATTCCACCTTGAGAAAAACCTCCAATATAAATATTATTAACATTGAACATTGCTAAAACTTCGTCAATTGTTTTATTAAGTAATAATGATGATTCATAATAATTTTTTGATTCGATGGGAAACCAAGCATACCCTTTTTGTGAAAATCCAATATTTATTTCTATTGGAGCATTTGGAAATACATATATAAAGTCATTTTGATTAATATGAGGGGCTAAACTTACTAAATCATGCATACTAGCACCGAATCCATGCATTAAGAAAAAAATCTCATAACTTTTATCAGGAGAGTAATTTTCTGGTACTGAAGTTATAAAATTTAAATTTTCACTTTTATGTTCTTTAGTAATCATATTAAGAATATACATTTGAATTATTAAAATATGAATATTTTTTTTGTTTCAAATATAAAAAGTTGAAAATTTCTTGACAAATAAAGTAGACTATATACCTGAGGGCGAAAAATAAACTTTGGGAGGATTTAATGGATATAAATAGTTTAACGCAGTTTAGCTTTTATTTCGGAACCGCTGCTATGCTTTGCTCTGCAGTCTTTTTCTTTTTTGAAAGAGGAGAAGTATCTGCTAAATGGAGAACTTCAGTAACAGTAGCAGGATTAGTTACTTTTATTGCTTTTTTCCACTACTTCTACATGCGAGACGTATGGGCTGGAGCTCTTCAGTCAGGAACCCTAACTCAATTAAGGTATATTGATTGGCTAGTAACAGTTCCTTTACAAATAGTAGAATTCTATTTGATACTGAAGGTAGTAGGAAAAGTCACTAGAGGAATATTTTGGCAATTACTTGCAGCCAGCATAGTTATGCTAGTTGGAGGATTATTGGGTGAAATGGATGTGATAAACGAAGTAATTGGATTTATCATTGGTATGGTAGGTTGGGCTGGAGTTGTTTATCTTATTTTTGCAGGAAGCGCAGCTAAAGCAAGTGCTGAATCTAAAAATGAGGCAGTTCAATCAGCTTTTAATTCTATGAAAATGATAGTTCTTGTTGGTTGGGCAATTTACCCTATCGGTTACATAATAGGAAATATGCTTGATGTAACAAATGGAACTCAAACAATGAACATAATTTATAACTTTGCAGATCTTATAAACAAAACTGCATTTGGATTAGTTATTTGGGTAGCAGCAAAGCAAGACTCATAAACTAAGAATTCAATAGTTATATTAAAACGTAGGTAAGAAATTTTCTTACCTACGTTTTTTTATTACTTAGAAACTAACAATAAAAATAAAATTTGTTAAAATTTGTCTGAAGGATTTTGAAATATAATTTATAAATTATTTTTTAACGGTTAAAGAAAAATTTAAGCAAGATTGAAAAATTGAAAATAATTAATACAATTTCTGAATTTATTGAACTTAGAAATGAATTATCGAAAAAAATAGCTTTAGTTCCTACTATGGGCAGTATTCATGAAGGCCATATATCTCTTGTTGAAACAGCTAAAAAACATGGGGATATTATAATAGCAACTATTTTTGTTAATCCTATCCAATTTAATAATACTGAAGATTATAATTCTTATCCAAAAGATTTTGATAAAGATGTGGAAATCCTTCAAAAGAATGGAGTAGATATATTATTCTGTCCTTCTCTTTCAGAAGTTTATCCTGACGGATTTGATACAACAGTTAGAGTAAACTCCTTATCAAATTCCCTTGAAGGTCAATATAGAAAAGGGCATATGGAGGGAGTTGCGACTATAGTTACAAAATTATTTAATATAATTCTTCCAGATTATGCTATTTTTGGAGAAAAAGATTATCAACAATTATTACTAATAAAATCATTTGTAAAAGACTTAAATATGTCTGTAGAAATTATTCAATCTAAAACGGTTAGGGATAAAGAAGGATTGGCTCTTTCTAGCAGAAATATAAAACTTACATCGGCTGAAAGACTCGTAGCTTGCGAAATTATAAAATCTCTAAATATAGCTTTTGAAAAAATAATTTCTGGGCAGAAAAATTCTGAGCAAATAATAAATTTCATTAAGGAGTATTTAGCATCCTTTGATTCAATTAAGATAGAATATGTTTCCATAAGAAATCCGTATGATTTTGAAATTATAGATAAAATTCAAGAAGAATTTGTGATCCTTGTAGCAGTGTTTATTGGAGAAGTAAGGCTAATTGATAATGTGATTTTTGTAGTAAAGAATGAATAAAATATCAGTAGAAAAAATAATCAAATTAAAAAACACCAGTAACATAACTATGATTACAGCATATGATTTTGTTAGTGGACATATTGTAAATAACTCAGATGCTGAAATGATTTTAGTTGGAGATAGCCTAGGTATGACAACTTTAGGCTATGAGTTTACTAATAGTGTAAAGTTGGATGATATTATAAGGGCCACCCAATCAATAGCAAGGGTTGGTATAAGTAAACTATTGGTTGCAGATCTTCCATATAAGACTTATGAAACTAATGAATCAGCTCTTTCAAATGCATTGATGTTGATAGACGCAGGAGCAGACGCAGTAAAACTAGAGGGGGGTAAAGAGAAATCTCAAATAATAAACTTTTTAGTTCAAAATAATATACAAGTTATGGGACATATTGGAATAAAACCTCAATCTGTAAATAATATTTCAGATTATAAAATAGTTGGAAAAAATAAAAGTGAAGAAGATAATCTATTTGAAGATGCTAAGCGAATAGAATTGTCAGGCGCATTCTCTGTTGTTTTAGAGCTTGTTGATTCCAAATTATCAAAAAATATTTCAGAAAATATATCAATCCCTACTATAGGAATCTCTTCTGGTAAATATACAGATGGTCAAGTTCAAGTTTACAATGATTTGATAGGATATAGCCCAAATATATTACCTAAACATGCAAAGGTTTTTGATAATTTATTTGAAAAAGCTCAAAATGCAATTGATTCTTTTGTTAAAGAAACAAAAAGCAAATATAAATAAATTTTAAAATCCTTATGACTGATTATTCTAAAGTTAGAAAAATAATACGATATATTGCTGGCGTTTTAGCCATTATATTTATTTTCCTGTTTGTATTAACTGTTCTCATTAGTATGTTTATATAAAATAATAATTAGAACAGTTAGCTATCTAAAGAGTTATCCAACAAAATATCCAACATTATCCAACATTAATTAGTATTAAAATAATAGATTCATTTATAATTGATTTGTTATCATTACAAATAC
>CETM01026378.1_pt1 | contig 33457 bp, 28 predicted proteins | sample 361451 | NCBI WGS metagenome assembly CETM01 (sample SAMEA2622690, study PRJEB7988) | marine metagenome | isolation source: saline water (ENVO:00002010), including
CTCTCGGGAGAGCAGGGCCCAACCAAGCAGAAGGCATCACGGCTGGTGATCGACCTTGCCGTAACCGCAGGGGCCACCCAATTCGTCAGGGCAGAACACGCGCATGTCTCTGGAGTGAGCGTCATCACAGGCGGACATGGCCTCAGGCGCTTTCTTTCCGACCTCTCTGGAGATCCGCAAGGCAAGGTATCAATCCCGACCACGCTGAACTCCGCAGGCTGCGATCACGACAAGATGGAGGAAATGGGGATCGACCACCCAGACTTCTTGGAACAGCAGTTCGAGATAGTTCAGTCTTACTCCGAGCTAGGAATAGAGGCCACGCTTTCTTGCACCCCCTATGACAGGGGCATAGAGTCAGAGGATGGCATCGGTTCATGGGCTGAGTCGAACGCTGTTTGCTTTTCCAACTCATACACCTCCCTAGTGACAAATCGGGAATCCGGCCTCTCGGCGCTTGCCACCGCTATCACTGGGTGGGCACCCCTTTGGGGCCTGCATATGGAAGAAAATAGGATTCCTAATATTTTGGTCAACGTCGAGTGCGAGATGGATGACCCCACGGACTGGAGCATACTCGGGGATTGGATAGGGAAGAACCTGATGCCCGAGTGGGAACTTCCATGGGGTCCCATGCCAAGGATAACCGGACTTCCTCCAGCAACGTTTGAGATGCGCAAGGCCCTGACCGCTTCAGCAGCTAACTACGGCTGTCCAATGCTCTGGGCCGATGGGCTCACAGCCGACGCTCCCGAGGTTACATCATTCCAGGGCGAGATGGTCTTCACAAGGGATGAGCTGGATCGAAGGTACCTGGAACTTGCTCCAAGTGGAACCGTCGACCTTGTTGTGATAGGGTGCCCGCAGGCTAGCGTCGGGGAAGCCCGTTCTACCGCTGCAGCCGTCAGGGCTAGGATGGAACTCGGTGAAGCTATACCCAGCCAACGTCTCTGGGTCTTCATGAGCTCCCATAATTACGACTTAATTGCCGCTGACGGAACTCTGGACATATTGGAGGAAGCCGGAGCATTAGTCCTTAGGGACACCTGCCCTGAGGTGACTCCATACAATAGGTCGAGGTATAATCACCTTCTGACAAATTCACTGAAGGCGGAGCACTACCTGACTAGTGGTCTGAATAGTATGCCGACAAGCGTGTCAAACATCCAAGACTGCGTCTCCCACGCCTTCGATCCAGAACTGGTTTCAGGAGATAGGCCCGTACTCGATTCAGCCAAGGCAAAGCCAATTGCCACGGCAAAGTCACACAAGACAGGCGAAATTTTGGCTATTGGGGTTGGAATACCAAGCCAATCTTCATGGAAAGTTTCCGGTAGGGCACTAGTCACGGATGTTCCAATCACATACTTGGGTTACGTTAACAGGGACACAGGGATAATCGAGGAACCGGGACACCCCTTGGACGGCTCGCCAATTGAGGATACCATCCTGATCTACCCCAAGGGCTCCGGATCAACGGTGGCACCATTCGTATTGATGGGGTTAATCTACACCGGAAAGGGTCCCATGGGCATAGTGAACAGGGACGTCTGCCCGCTCACTCTACCCGCGGCCTCGTTGCTAGATGTTCCTTATGCCCACGGATTCGACGTCGATCCAACAATCGAGATCAATACTGGGGATCATGTAGAGATGTCGCTAATTGGTGGAAAGGTCTCTCTCAGGGTCATTACACGTTCGAGCGAGGGTTGATGACGAAAACGTCCAGCGCAACCCATGGGAAAGCGGCCCGACCCCGAGCCATGCCGGCCTCAGGACCTAGGCCTGTTCGAGGTCGTTAGTAGGGACGGAGCCGCCAGGATAGGTAGAATTCACACTAGTCATGGCATACTGACAACTCCTATGCTACTCCCAGTAGTCAATCCAAACTTGAGGACAATAGAGCCGCGGGAGATGTGGGAAAGATACGGGATCGACGCTCTGATCACCAACTCCTATGTCATCTGGAAGCATGAGAAACTTAGGGGACCGGCTCTATCAGGAGGTATACACAGCCTTTTGGACTACCCTGGGATAGTGGTCACCGACTCGGGGACATTCCAGTCTTACATCTATGGGGACGTAGAGGTGGGCGTCGAGGAGATCGTCTCTTTCCAGAGGGAAATAGGGGTGGACATAGGGACCATGTTGGACGTATTTGGCCGTCCCGACATGAGCAGAGAAGAATTGGAGAATTCTGTTTCGGAGACTGCATCTAGGGCCCTGACATCATTGAAGGAAGCCGGTAATGAACTACTACTCAATGGACCAGTTCAAGGGGGTTTGCACCATGACCTGCGTTCGGAATCTGGGGAGTTAATGGGATCAGCGGAAGGCAAACACAGGGGATTCGCAATCCATCCAATTGGAGGCATAGTCCCACTGATGGAACAACAGCGGTATCGAGAGCTTTTCGGAATAATACTCGCCTCAAGATCTTCCATACCACGCAATCGCCCAATACACATGTTCGGTTGCGGGCACCCACTCCTTTTCCCACTCTCCATAGCCCTAGGTGTGGACATCTTCGACAGTGCGGCATACGCTCTTTTTGCCAGGGACGACAGACTACTCACTCCCGAAGGGACCGTAAAACTGGATGGTCTGAATGAATGGCCAATCTCTTCTTCTGCGTTGTTCGGAAAAACCCCCGAAGAAGTCAGGAATATGGAAAGGGATGACAGATCAGTCATACTGGCTCATCACAATCTGGAAATCACACAATCTGAATTGTCAAGATGTAGGGAGGCAGTTAGGAAGGGTAGGATCTGGGAACTAGCTGAGAAAAGGAGCCACTCATCACCGAGGCTTAGAGAGGCCTTTCTTTGGGTTCTTGAGGAACTGGAGCAACTCGATGAAACTGAAGTCGGGGACTCGCTTCTCGACATTATGGCTTCCACTAACCCCATCAGGGGGGGAGGGGAGCCAATTTCCGATGACATCGACTCTAGACCGCACGTTCTACACTTGATGGCACTAATCTCCCTCAGGTGGAGGGTGCCCGGATCATGGTGGGACGGTTCAGATGGCCCTCCAGAGAGGATTGTCGTGATTGAGGGGGCCTCGCCGCCATGGAGGATTTCATGCCTACATACTGTGGTCGAGAGACTAATTGAGGTCCCGAAGTCAGTAGTAGTAGTTTCGACGCCAATTGGGGTAATCCCATTCTCTTTCGAGGATGTCTCTCCTTTCTGTCACATCGATGGCCCCGAGGCAATATGGCTAGATTCCACGGATGAGGAGCAGTTGGCTGAGGATTTGGAGACACTTGGACTCAATGAAATTCCCCATGTAATTTTCTCACCAGGGGAAGTCCCAGAAAACCCGCCTCCGGAGAACACTGAAGTCAGGGCATGGATCGACAGGTGCTCAGTGGTTGACAAATTGTCAGTTTTTTGTGCCACGAAGCCCGGACACTTATGCGAAATGACGGATGGAATGTCCGCAAGGAAATCTAAGACTGATAGGATGATCAACGTAAGTTCCGGCGAGAAACATATCCTCTCCCCTAGACTAACGGATGGGGGAATATCTCTGACATTGGGCGGGGCAGCAATGCTCTATTCGTTCAATCATGGTGTTCCGAACAGATTTGAATCGGAGGATGAAATTGAGGAAGAGGACCACCCAGGAATACCCAGAGTCCTCCTATCAGACGATGCAATACCATTCGTAGGCCAGGGTAGGAATGTCATGCACGGCTACATAGATGGCGCCGACCCTCACATCACACCCGGTCAGCCATGCGTCATCGTCTCTTCCTCAGGGGATCTGATCGCGCACGGAGTCTCTTTGGCAACTTCTCTCGAAATGTCGCTTTTCAGAAAGGGCATAGCTGTCAAAGTCAGAGATGGCGCCCTCAGAGAAGGGTAACGCCGTATTCGGACTGCATTGGACGGACTTTCCGGGGATTACTTCAAGAGACGTACCATCGAGCGAGTAACGACTCCCTAAAGGGAGTCGGTGGCAATAATGACTCCTGAATCAACATCCTTTACCCTCATTGAGACGAGGGAACTTAGAAAGTTGTACGGCCCACACATGGCTCTAGATGATGTGGATTTATCGATCCCTCACGGAGCAACTGGACTATTGGGCCCTAATGGGGCAGGAAAGTCCACACTGTTCAAATGCATCCTCGGACTAATCAAGGCAACATCTGGGGATGGACATGTACTAGGGCATGACATCAGGACTGAAGGCCATCTCATCCGCTCTAGAATCGGATACATGCCGGAGTACGACTCATTAGATCCGGGCCTGAATGCGATCGATCAAGTTAGATACTCCGGAGAGCTGCTTGGAATGAATACTTCAGCAGCCACCCAGAGGGCTCACGAGGTTCTGGAGTATGTGGGACTGAAAGATCAGAGGTATCGAAAGATTGAGACATTTAGCACTGGGATGAAGCAAGCGACAAAGCTCGCATGTGCCCTAGTTCACGATCCCGACATACTGATCTGCGACGAACCAACTAATGGGCTAGATCAAAGAGCTCGCAAGTTCATGTTACAGACACTAAGGAGGACCGTCACAGAAGGGGGGCGCTCAGTCATCATGAGTAGCCATGTCATGGATGACGTGCAAGAAGTGTGTGACAGGATTGTGATGATTCACAAAGGCAAGATCGTAGTCCAGGGCAAGATCGATGAGTTGGTCAGTCAAGTCGAGCAGGAGATTGAGATTTCAGTTTGGGGAGGGGCCTCTAAGATGGAGGACCAACTAATTTCAATGGGCATTTCAGTGCGGAGATTGGGGCGTAATATGAGAGTATCAAAGACATCCGAGGAGACCTACTCAAGGATTCTGGAAGCAGCCTCATTATGCGGGGTACAGGTTAGGAAAATGTCGGATTATGAACCGGACTTGGAGGACATATTCCTCCTGATCATGGACAAGCTTGGCGAGGAAGTCAAGGGAACTGATGACCTGATGACAGACGAACACAAGGGGGTCTCGGCATGAGTGACGAGTTGGACATTAGCGGCGGAGTGACTAGGATGGAATCCGCATTCGGCTCTGGAGACGGGGATCAGGATGCCCAGGCAACCGTCGCCCAGAGCGCCGAAATAAAGGGCGCAATCTTCGAACAGACCTATCGTCCGTGGAGGGGCACATTGGGACCTCGTTGGGTCCGTAACTATTCCATCTACAGGCACCACGTATACGGTCTATTCAGTTCGAAGGGCCATAGACACTACCCAATGATGGTCAGGCTCACAATCTTGGGAATTTTCCTCTTCTCCCTATCTCCTGTAGCAATGCTCTTCCTCGCATCAATGGGCGGAAATGGAGATTTTGGAGAGGTGCTGTCTAGACTTTGGGGAATCAACCGATACAACCTATGGGGCCAGGTCCTAGGCTTCTTTCCCCGAAACATGTGCATGTGGCCACTACTTACCGCATTAGTCGTGGGGGGAATGATATCCGACGACAGGAGCAATGGAACCAGTGCGATTTACTTCTCGAGACCCGTAACTAGGATCGATTACGCCGCAATGAAATTCCTCAGCTCAGCCGTTGTTCTAGGATTCGTCATTGTTTTCTCATACATCCTATACTACACCAGTGCAATTGTCTTCAAAGGAGAGGGGTGGGCATTCCTGATAGACACGTTGCCAATGTTTCTAGGGGGCCTCCTAGCAGGGATTCTCCTGGTCTTCACTTACACCTCGATAGGGCTGGCTCTGTCCAGCATTAGTCAAAGCAGATTTTTCGCGGGCGTCGCATTCCTCGCAACAATATATGGGACAAAAATGGTTGCCTTCCTCATCGAATCACAGTTCGACTCATCGATCCTTTACATCTTCAGTCCGTATGATGTATTGGCACACATAGGGCAGTGGCTGCTGGGAATAGAATCGAATTATGATCACTCTCTCGCCTTTTCAGTGGTCTCGTTATTGCTGATCAACGGCTTCTCGATTGCATTGCTCGCTAGCAGGGTAAGCTCTTTGGAGGTGACAAGGGAATGAGTTCAGAAACCCCAGCAGTAGTTCTGGAATCTGTATCTAAGTGGTACGGAGAGGTTATCGGGGTGAATGACATATCTCTGGCCATAGACGGAGGAGTGACTGGTGTCCTCGGCCCCAACGGTGCCGGAAAGTCCACCATGTTCAAGCTATTACTCGGGAGATTGAAGCCCAATCAAGGGTCCGTCAGACTATTCGGGACCGATCCATGGAAGAGCACCGCACCTTTCAGGAGGGTCGGTTATGTTAGTGAGACAGAACCACTCTACGAATGGATGACTGGGCTGGACTTCGTTTCTACCATGGCTAGGCTCCATGGGATGACGAGGGAGGAGGCTATCGATCGCGCCGAGCATGTTCTCGATTTCGTCGGCCTCTCCGATGTCCAACACAAGGAAGTCGGAAAGTACAGCAAGGGGATGCGGCAGAGGGTTAAGATAGCACATGCACTAGTGCATGATCCGGATTTGATAATACTGGACGAGCCTCTGCACGGATGTGACCCCTTGGCTAGGACCAGCATAATGAGTGTGATTAGGGAGCTTGGGAACCGGGGAAAGACTGTAATCGTCTCAAGCCACATTCTAGAGGAGATTGAGAGGATTACCGAACAGATAGTGATACTCCACAATGGCAGACTCCTTGCATTGGGCAACCTACACGCAATCAGGGGCCTACTTGATAAGCACCCCCATAGGATATTGATTGAGACTGAATCGCCCCGGGACCTAGCAGAGGCCTTTATTTCCAAGGAACCGGTTTATGGAGTCAGGTTCCCCGACCAGGGGTTTTTGGAAATCCAGACAAGCAATCTTTCTGCCGCCCACTCAATATTGCCTCAAGTCATCGTCGAATCGGGAATCAAGGTCCGCTCGGTAGAGAATCCAGATGACAACCTGGAGTCCCTTCTCGGGTATCTGGTAGGGGGTGACTAGTTGGATTCTCAAGGGAGGGGCCTGAGCGAGAGCGTCTGGACAAGCCTTGACAGAAAGGCAGGAGCAGTCGTTGAGTTGACAGTCAGGCAGCTCCGGAATAAGATCTCAACTTGGGTCGTTTTGGCCCTCGGGGCGCTTCTAATGGCCCTGCTTTTGGTCTTCTATGTCGATGCAATAAGGGACGGATTTGAGTCAATTGACAATGATGGTGACAGCGTTGATATGGACAGAGACGGCTACCCATTGGGTCAGGAAGCGAAGTATGGTACTAGTGATTGGGATGGAGACTCGTTCCCGGGTTCGGGGAATTATGTCTTCGAAGGACAAATCGACTGGAATGACCCTGACAGGACAATTATCGGAAATAAGACATGGGAGGGCTCTGCAATACTAGAAGCCACATGGATAGATTACGGGTACTCCGGGGGGATGTGGAGCAACATTGTCGACTGGCAGGATGGGGAAGTCGGACAATGTCCCGATGGGGACGCTTTTGATGACTGGTGGCCGCCATATGCATCAGCTTGTCTGCAGGATGACGGGACTTATGTCGTGAGTGGTAGGTTCAAGGCATCTGGTGAGCTCTATGCTCCAGAAGGCTACTACTTGACTTGGGGATATTTCACTGAAGTTTTCTATGTTGAACCGGACCCTGCCGAGATGTACATTGATGAAGATGGCATTGACTGGGATGGAAAATCCGGTAGCCAAGGTGTCGATGACGATGGTGACTGTCTCAGGATAGGGTGGCAATCGGGCCCCGAAGATGACTTATGGTGGTTCGAAGACGATGCAAACCGCAATGGCATACCTTGCGATGTAGTTTGGTATGTCGATCCTAGCACAGGCGAGGTGATCACGATCAACGCCGACGATTTCGTGGATGAGGACCCAGTAGACGAGGATTATGCGGGAGAGTCTTCCCATCGTGCCTTTGTAATAGCTTCAGGAAAGGTTGCGTTCGTACTGCTTCTGGGCCTTTTCCTCCCATTATTCCTGGCCCTCGGCCTAGTCAGGGATGAGACGGAAAGAGGAACTCTACATTATCTACTGTCCAAACCAATACACCGTGGTGAATTCATCACTTACAGAGTTCTAGGATACTTGGCCGTCGTTTCTGCTTATGTCATCGCTTTGTCATTGTTGATGGCCTTGATCACTTCACTGATAGGTCCTGGTGATAACCTGATCCGATTTGGCGACTTCCCCGTCTGGATTGGAATCGCCACTGCAACCATACTTGTTCTCGCTGCTTATGGTTCGCTATTCAATACAATAGGCCTAGTGATGCCAAAGTATGGTGTGTATCTATGCATAGTCATAGGGGTCTGGGAGTTCGCCATGGGCTTCACCACCATTGTTTCCCCTACTTCTTCGGTAACATTCCTATCAATTTCTCATTGGGGGCTACAGATTGTCGACGCAATCGTACTAGCTGCATGGCCCGACACCCTGCAATACTCCCAGATGTCAAATGCATTTGGCTTGGAAACCGGACTGGAGTGGATTTGGAGGCCACCAGTCCATACTCTCGGAACTGGAAATCCTTACGCCTCGATCATTACCTCGGCCGCTATGCTATCGATACTGTCACTGGTATTGATTTCCATCGGCAGCTCGATATTCCGCAGGAAGGAGATAATGTGAGGTGATGGAATGGAGTCGTCAGCGCAGAAATTCAAAGGTGACTTCTCATCTCTCTGGAGACTAGATGTGATGCCCCCAATTAGGAGGCTTTCCTGGTGGTGGTGGTGGGCCCTCATTCTGGTGCCGGACCCTGAAAACCCATCCAGGTCAAAGCAACTAATGGTGCTGTGGTCAACTAAGGACACCCCAGCAATTAGGGTCAGCGGCCATTGGTGGAAGCCTGGAAAGAAGATGCTAATCGATGAAGAGGGAGGGCACGTATTGCCTGGAATGGTATGTGCCTGGTGGTATGATGGGCAGAACATGCACGAACCCCTGGTAATGAGGGAGTGCAGGATGGCCAGTATCCCCGATACACATTCACTGTGGCCAGGTCAAGGAGATGGAAAAGGAGCAGGTGCAGTAGTCCCTCTTACCACGGAAGACATGTCAATTGGCATGTCGCCAGGGAACGAATCCTTCTGGATAAATCTCACCAGTGACTCTATAGCGCGCTCAAAGGGGGCTCCCAAGACTTTCGAGGCCGAACTAACTCCTTGGTGGGGGCCGCCCAGCGAGTTAACTTACAGGAACAATGTGTACTTCTTGGGCATGGGCTATGACATACTCAGACTTCAGGCAACAAAGTGCAAATTGGTAGTAGACGGAAAGGAAATGGAAGGGACCGGGTACTTCCAGAAGGTAACGGTCCAAGCCCCGTCATTCCCCTGGTTCTGGGGCATGCTTCACTTCGATGACGGATCGTATTTAGATTGGTTCATGCCTCACGTTTCGCCTATGTGGACAGTTACAGATGAGACCCCCTGGAGACTACGTGATGTATTCAGAACCCCTAACATAGGGACCGGGGTTTTTCATGATAGAAAGGGCGGCAAGACCCATAATTTTGACAACTGCGAGGTGAAACTATCCATGCCCACAGAGGAAGACGCACTATTGGATGAAGAGGGAAACATTCTCCCCAGATTCAACATTAGGGTATGGAATGACGAGTCGAGTGCGACAATCCAAGTTAGGGCAGTTAGTAGGGCGAAATGGGTCTTCGATCAGCCAACAAGGGCCTCATGGGTTAGCCATCTGACTTACAATGAATATCCACTGGAGGTCGAGTCCATACGGTTTGAACAGGGTTCCGATTTGAGGACATTGGAAGATTACGGATGGATCCATGGAAATGCTGAACACGCATGGGGAGTACTACATTAGAGGTTAAATTATGAGCGATTATGTGAACAAATACAAGCAGAAAGTGAATCCGGAAGAAGTCCGCTCTAGATTCAGCGAGATTACAGAATCAGAGACTCCAATATGGTCAGGGGGGCCTTCCGCTTTGTCCATGATTGGCAGGTATGCACTAGCGATATTGGTCCTGTTGATCCATCTGATTTTCTTCTGGGCCGCAAAATTCGAGAACGTTAATGGAGAGGGAAATCTGAACTTGGTGATTGGCCTCGCCAAGGTAATACTGGATATTTCTGGTGTTTTTGGTTTCGTCATTGTTATGTTGCTGATAGCCAAAATAAACCACTACCTGAACGTCTCAACCTCCGGGGGTTGGACTACCTCTTGGCTGGTTCTTAATGGATTAATTCCATTCACAATAGTCATCTTAGATTGGAGTGGTAAGTTACTCGGCAATTTCACAGAGGGTGTCCCCGATACTCCAATGTGGTTGGACTGGTACTACCCTCTTCTGGGGGTTCTTTCTTCATCTTTCGCAATAGCCATGACTACTCACTACCGAAACGCATTCCAATACGCGATTACAGACAAGAGGGTCCACATTAGGAAGAAGTTCCTGTACCTCGACACTAGCGCCGTTGGAATCCCATTCGACAAAGTGGAGAACTTGAAAGTGGACCCTCCAATTATCGGTAAGATACTGGGTTTCGGAAGCCTGCATATCATTACCGACGGTGGCGTCAATGACGAAAATCACAACATTAACCACATTGAAAAGGATACCAAATCAGGAGTTTTCAGACTAATGTTCGGATGGATTTTTGCTCAGAGATCAAGAGGTGATTTCCGTGATGACCCAAGCTCCTGCCTCCACGCAATTAGTGAGCCAATGGAAGTCTATAGGCTAATCAATGAGCTAATGGACGAATGATACCCCTCATCCGCACCGTTCATAACCCGAATACTTCCGATGTGGCCCCAAGGGGATGCCAATGACAGGCGAAGACACGGTAACTCAAGCTGCGCAGTTAATCACAAAGGGCGATTTCATGGGTGCAATGGACATTTTTGATGTCTACACAAAAGAGAATCCCTCTGAACCAGCAGGCTTCCATGGCTGGGCGGAAGCAGCCTTGTTCGAGATCCAGGAGAATGGAAATCTGGATGACAAGGGGAATGATAGGATAAACGAGGGCCAGATAGCAGCCTACTTCAGAAAGGCGGCATCCATGGATCCAAAGAATCCCGACTACCTGGCCTCTTATGCCAACGCCCTTCTTGAGTTCGACAGAATACCGATGGCAGTTCGTGAATTCAGGAAACTCAAGTCCCTAGGGGATGAGCTAGATGACGTAGACGTTTCATTCCACCTTTACGAGGCAGCTAGGACGTTGATCGACTTAGTGGATATGAAGACAAATTTCGACAGGAGCGATCCAAATGCGAGACAATTCATCCCGGTAGCACTGGAGTTCTCCATGCTAGGCCTGGGCTTCTCGTCGGTAGACGAAGCGATGGAGTACCTCCTTACCGAGGAGTGAGGCGATAATTTGGATAGCGGCCGTTTCTTGGTCGCTATAGGGTATAGGGGAGATACCTTCCATGGTTCTCAAATTCAGCCAAATGTTAGGACCGTCCAAGGCTCCATCGTTAAAGCAATCAGAAAAATTGGCTGGTGGTCCGATGGATGCTTGGGGATGTCTAGCAGGACTGACGCCGGAGTCAGCGTAAGAATGAACTTAGCAAGACTGGATCTTCCAGGCGAGGTTTCAAGCTCAGTAGGCGATAGGAGGGTTCTGAGGGCGTTAAATGACCACCTGCCGGAGGATATTGTGGCATGGGGGGCTAGAAGAATCCCACAAAGATCCCCAAGCAGGCCAGTAATATCTAGGAAATACTACTACCGTTCTGAGATATCCCGAAGATGGCCCAATGAAGTTGACTTGGATTTCCTACAAGAATCCTGTTCCATACTCGAGGGGTATCATGACTTCTCGAATTTCTGCAGGGTAGAGGAGGGTAGGGAGACAGAGAGGACCGTCAATGAATGCAAACCTTGGATAAATTCAGAGGGACGAGCTATTGGAATTTCAGTTAGCGCTCAGTCATTCCTCTGGAACCAAGTCAGAAGGATTTCATCGGCGATAACGAGTGTAATTTCGGGAGAGATTGATGCGGATGAGTTGAGAATGGCACTAGACAATCCGCAGAACACCGTCGACCTCGGCATGGATCCCCCCGAAGGTCTGGTCCTATGGGAGATAGATCACGCATTTTTGGGGGGTTTGGGATTAAATTCAGAACCCGATACAACCCACTTCTCAAATGCCCCAATCGGGTCTAGAGAGCATTCCATTTGGTCGGGCCTATGCAAACTTGAGATGTCGACGATGATCCACTCCGAGTGGATTAGTCAATACGAGAAATTCTGACTCTCACACTATCTCCGTCTCGGCATGGAAGGCACTCTCTAAGGAAAGACGCAGAGATGACTTCCGCGGTCTCGGTGTGACGAGTCAAATCAGGTATTAGGACTGCACACTCGGTCCAAGACTCACCATTCAATGAGATTGCCCCCTCAAATGCTGTGGCTCCCCCGAAGGACTGGCCATCTCTTTCGAATCCTAGTATTCTAATCGCCTCAACTCCTTCGTCTGAATGCCCCTCCTCAAGGCCGGAAGCTACCCTTAGCTTCCTGTAATCAGGAATGCTTTCTTCTCTCAGATCGACATTCAGAGTTCCAGGCCATGCCCCCTTTCCTAAAATGTCCTTGAACTGTTCCTGATAATGCGTTTGTGCCATGAAAACATGTGCCCGGCCGAGGCCGCTAGAGACTCTGCCTTCGAGGAGCATGCGCCTCCCTTGAGTGCCCCACTCATAAGGTTCCTTATTCACCCAAGATTGTATATGTCTCCAGGCTTGCTAATTCCCCATCCCATCCTCTTGACCAATGCAAATTCTTCACTGCCCTCATTGTGCAGGGGATTAGTATGATTCAAGTGGAAAAAGGAAATTTCCGGATCTTCACCAGATTTCTCCCCAAGCAACTCTAGAGACTCACGAACCGTCGGATGGGGAATTTCTGACATGTCCCTGCCAGACAGTTCAGACGAGTCCCAAAATGTGCCATCAATCAAAGCACTATCCACTTCCAAAGACCTCAACCAGTCTCGTATTGTCGAATCGCCTAATGTCTCTTCCCACGAGTCCTGATCAGGCATGAAGAGTAGACTTCCACTCCCTCCCTTTATCAGCAGTGCGTGATTGTCTGAGAGTTCGGCTCTGTGCTTCACAGGAATTGGCGTAATCGTAAATCCGCAACCAGGACTAGGATCGAAGGGAACAAAACTCTCCCACTGTTGGGGGCAAATTACGCCCTGTTCCACTAAAATCTTCCAAGTGGGTGTCCGATGGATTAGGGATAGCATTGATTCACTGCAGTGAATTATCGTTCCCCTGGCCCCAATGGCTTCTCTGCCCAGTAACCTCAAGCCATCCGTATGGCCTAGGTGCGCATGGGTTATGCTCGCACTCTTCAAAGGCCACTCTAGGCCCCCGATCCCATCCCAAAATTCAATCTGTTGGCCTATTTCCCTTCCAACTTCAATAATGTGACAAGAACCATCGGCACCCATAATCCCGAGTGATACCGGGCTCCTCGAAAGACTTCTGTCGGAACGGGCTCTGTCACAGCAGGATAGCCTGCATCCGGGCTGTGGGTATCCCCCATCCTGCGCTGTTCCCAGGACTATTGCTCTGACTTTGCCATCCGTCATGATTGCCCGAGTACATCTCCGGACATGAAGCACTCGCTCCGATGGAGCAATGAACCCCACCTCCACTTGAGGTGCATGGCGGCCGACCTGTCGTGGATGAGGCAACGATACGAAGAGCTGCGCTCACAGGGTCTAGACTGGAACCCTCCGACCTTGGAGTCGGCCAGTGAGCCAAGGTGCATGGTCGACGGAAAAGAGATGATCATGCTCTCAGCGAACAACTATCTGAATCTGACAACTCATCCCAAGGTTGTTCAGGCTGCAATCGAAGCTACAAGGGAATATGGCGCCGGCTCCGGCTCTGTCAGGGCTATTGCAGGGACTCTTGACATTCATTTGGAGGCAGAGAGGACGGCCGCCCAATTCAAGGGCGTAGAGTCCGCACTGATTTACTCCGCCGGATATACCGCCAATGTTGGCTTAATCCCAACACTCGTAAGGGGAAAGCAGGATCTGATAATCTCAGACGAATTGAATCACGGCTCCATTATTGACGGTGTTCGACTCACCAAGGCATCGAGAGCTGTCTATCAGCATAATGACGTCGCCGCCTTGGAGAGGGTGTTGCAAGAAAACAAGAACTCAGAGAGAAAACTGATAATCACAGATGGTGTATTCAGCATGGACGGGGATATAGCCCCCCTGGATGAGATCACAAAGATAGCAGAGGAATTCGACGCAATGGTGTTTGTAGATGATTGTCATGGAGAAGGGGTTCTAGGAGAGGGCAAGGGAATAGTCGCTCACTTCGGACTCCAAGGGAGGGTCGACTTTGAAATCGGCTCTTATTCAAAGGCTATGGGCGTCCAAGGTGGAATATTAGCTGGCTCTGAGGATGTAAGGAACCACGCACTTAATCACAGTCGCTCCTGGCTTCTCTCAGGCAGTCAACCGCCCGGCGTAGCTGCGGCTCAGAAGGCGGCCGTAGAGGTCCTGATGGAAGAGCCTCAGCACGTTAGGAGGCTCTGGGAAAATACAAACTACTTCAGGGAGCAACTGAATTCCATGGGCTTCGATACAGGCAATTCAGAGACCCCAATAATTCCCGTAATGTGTGGAGAGAGTAGAACTGCTCAGGATTTATCAAACAGCCTCAGAGAAAACGGGGTTCTTGTGGGGGCGATTGTTTTCCCCATGGTTTCCAGGGACAAGGCCAGGGTAAGGACGCAGATGTCTTCAGGTCTTTCCAGGGAAGATCTCGACTCAGTCCTATCCGCCTTTGAGAAGAGCGGTCAGATGCTGAATCTAATCTAGGTGAAATGATGGCTTCTCTAAATAATTCAGACTCTTCAGGGTGGGCTGTTTCTACAGACATCACTGTCAATTGGGGGGATATGGATGCACTTGGTCACGTTAACCACTCAGTATTTGCTGCTTGGATGGAGACTGCTAGGATGGAGTATTTCACAAAGATCGGGATGATGGAACTTTACGAAAAATCGAATGTCGGGCCCATTCTGGCTAGGATAGAGGTCGACTACAAATTCCCGATCGTTTTCCCAGATGCGGTCAAAGTTTCGACTTCAGTTTCCAGAATGGGGAACTCCTCCTTCGACATGAAGTACGAGATTTCGAGCCTCGCAAAGCAAGGGGAGATTGCGGCTACGGGGAAGGTCGTAGGTGTCCTAGTAGACTATGGCACTGGAAAACCAGTACCAATTCCAGAAGAACTCAAGAATTCAATTATCGAATTTGAAGGAAACGCCTCTACGTCCGACTAGACAATGTCCACAACTTCATCCAATTCAGAGTCGGACCCTTCAGTAACTCCCCCTTCAATGCCGTAGATCGTTATCCCCATTCCCTCAAATGGATCGTCATCCCTGTCCAAACGATCTAGAATTCTCCATCTCGGTGCATAAGAGAGGTGTACCCATAGGGGGCCCGGAAGTATCAGTAGTGCCCAAGCAAGCCAAGCCAGGTAATCCGGTGAATTAGCAAGCACCATCTCCACAGAAATTGCAATGACTCCGATGAATGGGAGCGGGAAGATGAACTTCCTCCTATTCTCCAGCCTAGTTGGAGGCCTCTTCACCATCATCGATGTCATCAGGGAGAAGCCCCCTAGGAAAGAAGACATAGTAATCAAGATCAGAGTCTGGAATGCCCAGTCTCTAGCAATATCGGAAACTCCACTATTTTCAATTACATACCCGTTGTACACAAATGGCAGTAGCATCGCTAATCCAATTAGTGCACCATAGAAACCGCCCACGAAAACGGGATGTCCACTAGTTAGTGAACCTCTCAGGAAGAAGTTACTCAGCGTCCCTCCCGAAAGCATATGACGATGCTCTGAATCCAAGGATTCAGCCCTCTCGCGCCAGGATGTCACGGCTTCCGCGCCCGATGTCCCCACTATGACCGTTGGGGTACTGCGAAAAATTGAGGAAGAGTCTGAATTTAGCCATTTTTTCACTGTTCTTCAGAAATCACGCATCCCCCGGCCAATTGAAACCAGTCATACGGAGGGGTTATGACACACATCCCTTTCCAATGGACCCGGGTGATGCTATGTCGGATGATAACGCCATATTCAACGTCACAGAGTCCCACTTGGACACGGGTCTGAGGGGCATTCCAGTAGGGACATGCCAGACTTCCTACGTCGATCCCATAGAGGGGGTCCACTATGTCGGGTATCCAGTAGCTGATCTTGTCGACTTAGAAGAAGAGGACGTAATCTATCTCTTGCTCCATAAGGAACTGCCCACTCCGGAACAATCTGAGAAATTCAGAGCAGAGTTGGTTCACAGGGCAGACTCTCTCCCAACTGGTGCCCTAAGGGTCCTAGAGTCACTGACTCCAGGGAGTGGGCACCCTATGGATTGGCTGGCCATCGGGATTATGGCACTAGGTACCGCAGAGCCTACTGGTGACGTCAGAGCAGATTCGATGAACCTAATTGCCAGAATGCCCGAGCTAATGGCAAGAGTCTTCCTCCTACGTGGAGGAAAGAAGGAGCAGTTGAAGCCAAGAAATCCCGAATTGGGCCTCGTGGAAAACTTCGTCCACATGTTGGGAATTGAGGGTGAGGAAGCGGAGAGGATGGAGAGAGTTCTCAGATTCTTCTTCATCTTGCACATGGATCACGGCGGAGGGAACCTCTCAACATTCACCGGAAAAGCCGTTGCATCGGGCAGAGCGTCGGTTTACTCTGCCCTCTCCAGCGCTATGAACGCACTTTCTGGGCCACTCCACGGGAGGGCAAACCAGTCAGTATTGGAGTTCGTACAGAGAATTGGTACTTCCGATCCGGAGGAGGTTTCGAACTTCGTGAACGCTGAGATAGATTCCCGTAGGCCAATATATGGATTTGGGCATGGCGTCCTCAGGGCCGAAGACCCCCGTGCAACCTTGCTAATCGGATTGGGCGAGGAAATATGTCCAGATGATGATCTGTACAAGACTGTCAAGGCGCTCAGAGAGATCACTCCAGATATTCTAAAAGAGAGGATCCCAAAGATTAGCAACCCGTATCCAAATGTGGATTTGGGGAGCGGCACTCTTCTGCACTCCGTGGGATTCAGGAAACCGGATTACTACACCACATTCTTCGGTTGGGCCAGAGTTGCAGGAATTTGCGCGCAGATTCTAGATGAGAGGAGTGCCAGAGAGGGAAGGGGAACGCCAATTTACAGGCCCAAATACATCCCCAAGAATCAGCCTCACAGAAGACTCTGATTAGATCCCGTGGGTCTTACCTGCCCCTCTGTGTCCAATAATTCTGGGGCACCCCCAAGGAAGCCCCTCCTCGGCCTCTTTGCCCCATTTTTCCTCCGATCCACTCCAGTAAGAAGACCTTCCCCTCTTCACGACAATCTCGGTTCTCAAATTGGCACCTAACTCACTCCAATAGGGTAGGGACCCACTCGCTTCCTCGAAGAGCTCCCCATACTCCTCCACTGGAGCCGAGTCGAAAATTTCCTTCCACTCCTCGTCTAGTGGTTGACTTGCCGGCCTGGGCCATCTAATGCTACCATCCGGTTTCACCAAAACATCAGGATTCAAATTATCGGACACTAGTGAAATCCCCGCCTCAATTAGTTCATCCTCCATTTCAAGGGGCGCAGGCCAAACGAAAGCACCCATTCCCTTCAGAGATTTGTGTAATTTTTCGAGCCCCGCGCCTCTAATTCCAACTACAGAGCCAGGCGAGACAAATCTGGTCCATCCGACCAAATAGTCAAGTGCCATCCCTATCGACTCCATCCCTTCATCCCTGAAATTATTAGCCATCGAAGGAACTGATGTCGAGGCGAAATGCGGCATGGCTACTATTCTCTTCAACCTCCAGTACCTGCCCCAGGGGCGTATACGAGGCATTAGTCTTGTAACTGGAATCCCAAATTCAGCCGATTTAGCGACCGGGGATATCCGGGGTGAGAAACTAGAAACAATCGTCGTCCTCTTTGGCAGGTCAAGCGGTTCGATTGCCTCCTCAAGCTTCTCCATTATCGAACCGAGGTATTGATCTGTTCCAATTTTTGTAACCGGATGGGGGATTTTGATTTCGATATCAACCGTCTTTCCTGCAACGCTCCAAGACTCCACAAAATCACGCTCAGAGACAAGGTCCTCGAAAACAACCACCCCTCTAGAACGCAACTCACTAGTAGACATATTCTCGATGCATCGTTCTGCTATCCTTCCTTCCCCTGGAACGAATTCATCATGAAAAATCACTAGCTCACCATCATTATCCATCCTTATATCGAACTCTACTCCATCGGAGAAATTCATACCATGCACTAGGGCCTCTAGGGAATTCTCCTTGAGTTGCTCCCACTTCACGCCCCCAGTCACGAGTGTCCGAGATATTACGCGCTCATAAGTGGTTTAGAGCCGATTTCCGTTCGCGGCAATGATAATTACCTCTCTGCATGCAGCGGTGCTAGGTAATACCATGTCAGATGCAGTTGAATTAGACCGGGCTTCGGATCCAAAGGCAGTTAGAGGGTACGCATTCTATGATTGGGGGAAATCAGCGTTTGAGACGAGTACCACAGTAGCAATACTGCCGGCATGGTATGCCTATCTGTTCCTGGAGGCCAATGGGCTGACCACAACTATCGCAGGAATCGACATGACGGGAGACGCTGTATGGGCTTATGCCGTGGCTGCAGCCACTCTCTTGGTCGCGATTTTAGCGCCTGCCTTTGGAGTCATAGCGGATAAAAAACCGGTCAAGATGAAATGGATCAGATATCTGACCTACATAGGGGCGGGATCGACGTTCCTGATAGGTTTCGACTTCCTATATGCCGGTTCGGAATGGGTCTGGCTGATGGTTTTCTTCCTCCTGGCCAACATAGGTCTGAATGGAGCAGGCGTATTCTACAACGCAATGCTGCCTCACATGGGGACAGACGACGAGATGGATGATATCTCTAATCGCGCATTCGCGTATGGGTATCTGGGGGGTGGAATCCTCCTCTTGATTCACTTCATACTCGTTCTGGGTGTCGGTGGCGACTTCGTCATCAGACTCTGTCTAGCTTCTGCGGGAGTGTGGTGGTACGGCTTCGCCCTTCTAACTTTCAAGTACGTCCCCGAGCCCCCAATGGAGGGAGAGGAGGAATCCATCGACCTGAGGTCAGCCTATCAACGAGTTATCCAGACTCTGAAGGAGGTCAGCAAGTTCCGAACACTGTTCATCTACATGCTCGCGTACTTCTTCTTCATTGACGGCATCAACACGGTAACTGCATTGGGCGGGGTGTTTGGATCAACCGTTCTAGGAGTCACAACCACTGAACTAATGGTGACCATTTTGGCCATACAATTCGTGGCATGGCCAAGTGCCCTAGGATTCACTAAATTGGCAAATAACTGGGGGACAAAGAAGGCCCTTAGCGCATCCCTAGCAGGATGGGTGGTTCTTTGCTTCGCCGCCTGCGCTTTCGCCCCTCTAGCACTGGAATCCCATGACCAACATGACGTTCTTTTCGAGTGGGATTCCGATGGTGATGGAATTGCAGACTCTTATGATGATGATGTGGATGGCGATTGGTTCGATAATACCTATGAGATTGAGATGGGGACGGACCCGTTCGATTACATGGATAGCCCATCCTCCCTTCCCCAGACTTGGCTACAACAAAGACTCGCTACGGCCGGGTCCTATGTGGCATACATGAATTGGAACTTCGATCACAGCATAGCCCAGAAGACAGACTTCTCAGATGACGAGTTCAATGAGCAGGAGTGGGCAGCCATGTACTCCGGGATTTTGCCGGTTGAAATCGGCGAGAAGAGCGGTATTTATGATTGGAAGTGGGGAAGCTCCGAAGATGACCCTCACATGGTGAAGGTGAATGATCAGGCACAACTTCAGGATTTTCTGGCATCGATCGGCGATACAAGATTCAGTGCCAGCGTCTCCGGTGGCCCACTTGACGAATCCAACTCTGTTGGCATTGATCACCCGACTAATCTTGGAGATGGCCCGATAGACGTAATTCCAGAAACCGTAAGGGACATCGTATGGGAGCCTCTTGGCCTGACTGTAGGCCTGCAGTTCTTGCTATTGGGCTGTGGAATGGGTACACTTCTAGGTGGATCCCAAGGTCTAGCGAGGAGCATGTTCGGACAGATGGTTCCCGAGACCAGGAGCGCTGAGTTCTTCGGTTTCTTCGGTTTCTTCGGCAAGGTAGCCGCTTTCATCGGCCCTCTCCTTTATGCCACTCTCACTGTAATGTTTGGCAGCAGGGTCGGCGTTTTCTGCATCTCATTGCTAATCCTAATTGGGGCATACATGATGAGGATGGTTGACGTAGAGGATGGCAGGGATGCAGCTAGAGCAGAGGATGCCAGAAACCGGGGTATCACTATCGGCTCCTAGTTATCCTGTCGATAACCAGTGCCACTTCTAGAAGAAGAAGCATCGGCCCAGCCACCAGGAACATCGAAACAGGATCAGGAGGGGATATTAGCGCTCCTAGGATGAGTCCAGCGAACCAGAGGTTCCACCTGTTGTCGGAAATCGAACTCCTTTCTATAAGCCCCCCTCTTAGTAGGATGGAGGCAATCAGGGGGACTTGGAATCCAAGTATGGATGCAAAGTATAGGCCTGTGATGAATCCAACCCACGACTGCAATTGCCACGTCGTTTCTAATCCGGCCGAAGCAGCATCATCAGAAAGGTATTCTAGCAGTAGTGGAACAAGAACTTCGTGGGAATAAACTGCCCCTAGTGCCCCCATTAGAATCGCCATAACGAAAACTAACAAGACCCCTACAAAGTTACCACGTTCGTTACTCCCCGACCTCCTGGATTCTGCAACAATCCTCTTCCCATTCCAAGACAAGTCGCACATCAGTACCAGGGCTGAGATAATGATTCCGAGATTTAACCCAATTCTGAGTCTAAGCAGTATTGCTTCCATTGGATGGAGAACTACGATTTCCACTCCTTCGGGCCTGTATGAGTTGGAACTAAGGAGCATCTCTATCACCCCTCCTGAAGCGGGAAAACCTCCTAGAAAACCAATGAAGAAAGCCCCGGCCAGGATGAACGCCCTCTGTCTGAGGTGTTTAATCAGCCCCCTTAGCTCTGCACGAGGGAGTAGGTCTCCCGAGTCACCGCCCATGGTCCTCCGAGAGGCTACCATTGGTCAATTCATCGCTCATGACTTTCTCAGAATTACTGTTAGTATGTCACCGTCACCAAGTTGGTGATCAAGTCCAACTCGCTGCCAGTCGAACTTCGCACTCGGACCCTTGACTCTAGCATATCTGAACTTCCTCACAAAGTCCCTATGCAGTTTGACACAGACATCCCTAACCGTCGATGTGTCTTTCACGATCAATGGCTCAATCATGTCAGCATCCTGTCCCTGAGGCTTCAAATAAATCGACATGAAGTGCAGATTATCAAAGATGAAGTCCTTCATTTCCTCCACGCCTTCACCGGTCTTGGCAGAAACCTCCAGTACTGGCCAACCCTCTGGTAGCATCGCCCTGGTCTTGGCAAGGTCCCCCTCGGTAGCTAGGTCTATCTTGTTCACCACTACTACTGCCCTGTTGTAAATCCTATTTTCCGCAAGGGTGTCCACGATGTGATCATCAGTGACATCAGTCCGTAGAGTAACCGTTGCAGAAACTATCCCAAAACTCCTGATTATTCCTTGAATCTCCTCATCGGTAAGATTTGTCTGCTCTACCGTAGACCTGACAATAATGCCTCCCCTTTCGGTTCTTGTGATATACACCTGAGGCTTTTCCTGGTTCAACCTCATCCCGGACATCCAGAGCTCCTTATCCAAGATATCGAAGTGCGAATCTTGGAACGGATCGACCACGTACAGGACCATGTCCGATCCCCTGATCACATTCAGAATTTCCCTTCCTCTTCCCTTGCCTTCCGATGCGCCTTTGATGAGTCCGGGCAAATCGAGAATCTGTATTTTTGCACCTCTGTGGTCAAGGACTCCAGGAATACACGTCAGAGTGGTGAATGCGAACTCCCCCGCTTCTGAATCAGCCCCAGTCAATTGCGAAATCAAACTAGACTTTCCAACACTCGGGAATCCAACTAGGGAGACCGACGCGTCACCAGACTTTTTCACCTCGAATCCAGCATTGCCACCACTCTTCTTGGAATGGGCTATCGCTTTCTCCTTCTTCTCCTTCAGAGCAGCAATTTTCGCCTTCAGCCTTCCTATGTGTCCCTGTGTTGCCTTGTTGTACTTGGTTTTCGATATCTCATCCTCTAGGGATTTGATTTGCTCTTCGATAGTCGCCAAGTTCGCACACTTCCTATTTCGTGGTTGCATTCCGCGCAACCACCCAAGTTCTTGAATTCGGTGGCTTCACAGAGGAAAGTCCCGCCAAGCGAGGGTTCATTTCATATCGCCGCTTGGTGTACACGAGGCCTTCCATGGTGGATGTAATAATCTCGTTAGTCGATCGCGAGTCACTATCGAATTTACTTTCGTTGCCATTGGGAGAAGTGATTTCGGGGATGGAGGACATGTCGATAAGGGGAACCAGACCGAGGCAAGCGGGCTCATTGCACCGACAATTCGATATTGACTTGGAGGGGGAAGTCCTTGAATGGGCCGATCGAGTCGGGCAAATCGACCAGAAATCTTCGTTGTCGAAACAATCCATTGATCTAGAGGACAAGCTAGAACTCCTGCTCCTGCTTTCGCATTGGTCTTCCATGGGAGAGTGGAGATGCTGGGACGCTAGATTGTTCTTGTACGTAGAACCCGCCACAGGGAACAGGATGTCAGGAACGGGGTCCTTCCTTAATCCGGACGTGTGGAGAAGTTTTTCAGAAACTATTTCAAATACTGACAGAACATCCTTCATCGAGTCCGTAGTAATAGATTGGATGTCCCGTAGAGAGGAGCTCGGGGAGACCATGGACCCATCCATGGATCCGCGTATATTGCCGACCATGGAGTCACACCAGAATTCATCAGGCAGTCTTTTCGACATCATAGACAAGTCAAGAAGGGAGGGACACCCTCTAATGATTGGCAGAGAGTACTTGGACCCATTTTCTTGGTACATAGGAAACCAGAAATTAGTGGAATTTATTGAGGCTTAGATATGGAAGAATTGCCCATGCACCCCGAACCTCCAGAGGTCCCGCCAAGTCAAGGTGTCGTGGTTCTGGGCAGATTCCAGCCATTCCACAGGGGCCATGAGTCACTCATCAAGTCAGCAGTCGAGTGGCGGGAGAAGAACACCCCCAAATCGAAGATAGTAATCGCGATCGGATCTTCAAATCGCCCCGAGACCCTCAGGAATCCATGGACCTCAGAAGAGAGAGAGGGGATGATTGAGGCCTGGGCTGGCGATGGAAAAATCGAGGGGTTCCAGATTGTGGCCATTCCGGATATTGACGATCCTCCTAATTGGGTCTCACATGCAGAGATGTATCATGGTGCCTCTGGTGTCTTGTTCACCAGCGACATGCTCACCGCCGAACTCTACGCTTCGAGTGGTTGGGAAGTTGTCACCTCATCCCTGGAATCCAGGGAGCTATTCGAGGGTTGGAGGGTGAGGGAGACAGCTAGAATGATGTCGACCATTACAGAGAAGGAGGCTGTAAGGGAGGTTCTAGGGGCCACGGTCCCAATGTCAGTAATCGACTATCTGATTGGGATTGACGGCCTCAAGAGACTCGCCTTCCTAGGCGAGGGCGGGGAGCCTGTGGGGTGATTACCAATCCCCTTCAAATGTGCAGTCCGGATCACAATAATCCACTAGAACCCCCGTCAGCAGATATCCATATGCCATCATCTTGGCCTCTGGAACTTCTAAGACTAGGTTGTGCGCAAGTGAGTGATGCCACATTGGACCGTTGGTGTTCCCCGTAGGAAGAGGGGGGAAGTCCCCATCGAAGTAGGCAGCGGATGATCCATTGATCGGTCCTTCCAAGACCTCGACTCCGAATGGGTGGTAAGCCGAACCATTCACTACCGGGACATTTCCAGTCCTTACAGCCCTGTCAGCGGAAAGGGTCGTAACTTGGGCATCCATCATGGATGTCAGGTAGAACATATCGAAAGGCTTCAACTTGTCACCAAACCCCGTCTCTCTGTATGGTAGGAACGTCTCCCCATCAGTGGAGTCCCATATGGACTGCAGGAGGGCTATTGCAATCGCCCTGTCCATCCGGGATGGGAGGGAGATTTCACTTGAGAGTAGTTGATAGAACTCACTTGGGTTTTCCTCAGACCCATAATGGGTCGACCTCTCCACCTGGTGAGTGAACGATGTCCCGCCGACCCAAAGTACGCCCCACTCCAATTCTGGAACCATGGCCAGCAGGGATGGCCCCCTCAGGCCTCCTAGCGAGATCCCTATGTAATTCACTGTCTCGGTATCAATCATGTTCGTTCCGTTTTGTTTGAATTCGACTATGTCTGCACAAATTCCCGTTATGGTTCGAACCATTGAGATATGGTTAATCACTGCCTGCATTTGCCTTTCCTGCTGATACTGGAATTCCGTGATGTCCATCAGAGCAAATGTCAACGCGTCATAATCCCCATCTGAGCTCCATCCCTTGAAATCCGTAGCTATGACAACCGTCCCATACTCATTAGCTAGCTCCCTGCCGTTGATCACGTAGGAATCTCCATCTCCAAATAGCCCGTGCCCGAATACAGTCAGTGGCCCTGATTCATTTCTATCTGCCAAGGACTTCGGGATGAGCATGGTAAAATCGACCTCACGATTCTGAACAAATTCAGGATCTCCCGTGACTCCTCTCATCAGTGGCGATCTGGCGTACTGAGTTTCCATGTAGTGAGGGGTAGTAACAGTTCCCCTGACCAGTCTTAGGGATGTGCCGTCCTGCCCGAAATCCTCCTGGGTCTCTGTGATGGTGCATCCTATCCCAGAATCTCCGAGTCGCAGCTCTGCATCGTCTCTCATAATCAGAAGGTCCTCGAGGATTGATTCCGTCGAAGCCGTATGGAACCACCAAGCCGCTTGTAGGTCCATTCGGTCAAAACCAGCGACCCTCAGATGCTCGAATAATGTCTCATAATGGGAGCGCTGATCTTCTATCCCCTCAGAATTAGTATTTATCGAATCCCTGAGTGCCCTGAATCCATCAGAAGGCTCAATCGGCATACCGTCTTCATCCGCAAGGTTTCGGAATGCTACTGCGTACGCAGCATCATGATCAAGCCCCTCAATAGTCCTCAGGAAAAGTATTGTCGGCTCCCCCTCTTGGGCTCTGGCATCCAACTCTATCCAATGGTGGATCTTCTCTCCAGTGTCCATGTTGAGCAGTATGCTAGAGTGCCCTTCTCCAGTAGATGGAGAGATGTCGAATTGAGTGGACATGCCAGAAATATTAGGAGTATTCTCAAATGCCGTGAAAATCTGAGTTGACGGGCTGAAGCCATCAAGTCGATCAAGAATCACCATATTCCCGCTCTCTGCTGAGGAAGTGTCGGGAATCGCCTCGCCGTCTATATTTAGGCTATATCCAGTAATCTCCGAACTATCCTCACGTAGGAATGCCCCCGAGGGGAATGGAAGCATGCAGTGCAATTGGTTCGTCTCATCACAATATTCGGAACCGGCAATTTCTATGGTCTCTTCTTCAATTATTGTCCCATTTCCTACCGGATCAATATCTTCTTGTTCTTGATCTCCTGCCTCAACATCATCGATTCTATCTGCCCCGAGGCACCCAGGGAGGATGAGGATTAGAACTACCAATAACGATGACAATATGCGAGACATGGGGCTGCGAGTCAGCACCATGATATCAAACAAACTCAGCAAGATGTGCACCAAACATCCTCTGGCATTCCGCCCTCGATGAACTCGATGAACCAATCCATAAATTTCACACCTTCAACTTCCAACTCATAGAACCAACTAGAGAAAAGGATTCCATGACCATCTCCCGGAGCAATGTAACCCGCGATTTCGTATCCCTCGCTTTCTATGTGTTCTTCGGAAACGCGGAGCCTCCAGTTGTAGTCCTCGGGCGGATTATCGAGGAGTCCGTTGAAGTACCTCATCGTATTGTCCTGGGCCGAGTCGAACCTTCCAATCCTAATTGTCGGGTCATACATGGATAGGAAGATGTCGAGATGCGCACTAGTCATGTTGTTCCAGTTTAGAGAAGACCCGTTGTAGGTCAAGCCATCTAGCCAACTTTGAGTGGCATTCTGCAGTCCCCAGGAAGCATTCAGATCAACGGTTCCAGTGCTTGTGACCCCACCGGTACTATCGTGGAACACGGTAATGTTTGCACCGGGTATGGCTTCTGCTAGATTCCCTGCAAAGAACCCTGCAGCTATCGCCCCTCCACTCGATCCAAGCACATAGAAAGTAGTAGCGCTACCCAAGGTTTCCACGAAGTGATCGAAGGCTGCCATGGCATTGGGGTATCCCTTGTGCTGCATTACATTGTCACCATATCTCGCAGTCGTGTTCCCCATGTGAACGTCCCCCGTGCAATATGGGACAAAAACCATTGAAGCGTCTATTAGGGGATTCTCTCTGTTTGTGAGATTCAGTATCCCTCCCCATCCTGTTGGATTCTGCCAGTAAGCACCAGTGGAGGATGAGTTCTCAATAGTGCAAGTAAATTCGTCCCAGCAAGCACCCCCTCCATTCAGGAAGAATACTGCAACATCCGAGTCTCCCTCTCTCGAGTAGAACGAGTATTCTGACCCGTCAGAGCACATGCACTCTTCATCTAGGGGGATGTGTTTCTCCCATTGGTCGGTATAATTCGGCTCCCAATATTCACAACTCTGGTCGTCATCTGTGGCCACAGGATCATAGTTTGTAGCGCTCGAGTCTATGCAACCCGGGACCTCATCAAAGTCCCATACTCCATCACCGTCAGAGTCTGGAAATATGCACTCTCCCTCAATTGTTGCGTCCGGATTGAAGTTTTCCGCCATTTCATCCATGCATCCACTGACTTCCTCCTCAGTCTCCCCAGAGCATCCAGAGAGGAGCACGCTGAAAATTATGAGAAAGGACATAACTCCCGAATTTGTCCGCTTCATGGACTCGGATGTAGCCATCTTAGATATATAAGCATCTATTTGTTACCAAATATCATTCTGTGGAAGTGATGTACACCTGTCTCCCTAGTGGTAGAATATCTTCCCCTGTCGTATGACCCAGATGAAACTCCCCTCTGAGTCGCTTCAACGATTTCTTGGTCCTCCTCTTCGACCTTGTCCAAGTCTCCTCCGGCACCCTTCCCAAGCTTCGAATCATCCCAGACGAAACCGTGGTAGACAACCCTCGTTCTGCAAACGGAAATGGGCACTACAATGTTAACAGATAGGCCCCAGGGGTAGAAGTTGAGCATCAATCCCGGATATATCCAGTAATAGTATGCAGCAACCATCTTCCCGAAATCTGGAGATGACTCCGGAAGCTCAAAAATATCCTCCGAATCATTAGCTATGCCTATCTGAAGGACGCCTCCGTCGAAAAGCTCAGTTGAGTAAGAGCCGTAATCCAGGGTCTCGTTAAGGCCCCCATGCACGAAAGGAATATGGAAACCCTCGAGGTAGTTATCTACGTACAGCGCCCAGTTTGCATCAATTTCGTATGTCCTGTGCCTGGATAAGTCATGTTGGAAGTCTTCAATTGGGATCCATCCTATTCGCTCCTCTAGATGTTTGAAAACTGAATCAAACCTGGTTGGAGATGTTCCACAGAAGACCAGCCCCTTCCATTCCTTTAGTGGAAATTCTACCAGATCATCCTTCTCGGATGGAAACCCCTCGACCCCCTCGAACTCTGGCATATTCCTGAACCGCCCGTCAAGTCCGAATGTCCGGCCATGGTAGCCACACCTGATGGAAGGGGAGTTGCTAGGCTCGGTTACGAGGATCATCCCTCTGTGCGTACATACGTTGGAAAGACACCTCAATTTGTCAGAGTCTGTCAGTGCCATTGCCTCCCCGACAATTCCTTCCATGTGATCTAGAGGAATTGATTTGAACTCCTTCAATTGACTCTTGTGGGCCGCAAAGTGCCAGCATTCTCCGAATCCCGAAACTATTCTCCGATGACTCTCTTCCTCCGTGTAATACCTGGATGGCAGAGTCGAAGACTTGGAGATGTCGGGGTCAATCGGATGACTCATCCACGCTCGCCTCAGCCACAATAACTCTAGCGGCCCTAAGTACTCTTTCATGGAGCATATACCCCTCTTCCACCACCTCGACTACGTGACCTGGCTTGACTCCGTCAGGAGGGGGGACGGTAGCTATGGCCTCCATGCAAGTTGGGTCGAAGTCGTTCCCAACCGCATCTATGTGAGTCACGCCCTCGGAGTGAAGTGCTGTTCTAAAGCCCTCCAGCGTCATCTTCAAACCATCAATGAATGCATCCGACACCCCCTCATCGACATTGGAGGTCGCTTTCTCAAGACTACTTATCAGAGGTAGAATCTTTCTCGAGAGACTGGATGCGCCAAATTTGATAGCATCAGATTTGTCCCTGGCCGAACGTTGTCTGATGTTGGCCATCTCAGCTGCAGAGTATTGCAATTCCTTCTCCAGTCTGGTGATTTCTGACTGCATTTTCTCGAGAGGGCCCCCGTCTTCGGATTGTTCGTCCGACTCAGTTCCACTGCCATTCGCCTCTTCGTCCACGCCAGCACGCCCCTATCTACATTCAATAATCCAGTGGTTCAGTTTGCGTAGAAATACTCTCCAGATGCCTTTTGGTCCCTGTCTTTGACGCTCTCGGGCTTGTTTATCCTGGGCCTCTTGGACTCATGATCTCGTCTGAACGTGACTTCTACGTCGGACAGGAACCTGTTCATCCCCTTTCTCAGACTCAGGGGGCCCACGGCAAATCCAGATTTCCCCCCCTCTCCTTCGAATACTAGTAGAGAGTCACTGACTATGTCGATGAAGTAGATGTCATGGTCAATAACCATGGCAGCCTTCTCGTTGCTCTCCATCGTTCTTCTGATGGCCTTAGCCGCTTCCATCCGGGCATTCGCGTCCAAGTGAGCGCTAGGCTCGTCCATCAGGTATAGGTCAGCTTCTTTGCCCAGACATATCGCTATACTGACGGCCTGCAGTTCTCCGCCTGAAAGCCTCTGTGCCTGCAGTTCCAGCATTTTGTCCACCTGCAGTGGCCTGATGACTTGGGTGTGGAACTCCCCCGATCTCCACTTTCCCCCTAGTTCGGTGTCGAGCCAATCCTGGACACTCCCCTCAAAGTCAGTGCTTACATGTTGTGGCTTGTAAGAGACATTGGCCTCCATCGTACACCAGCCCTCATCGGGCTCCATCTCGCCCGCAATCATCTTCACCATCGTCGACTTTCCTGTGGCATTTGGCCCCACAACCCCTATTACTTCAGCAGAACGAACCTCGCCCTGTCCGGTTTTCAGATGAAAATCGCCGAGTTTTTTCTCCATATCCCCCCATTTCAGAATTGGGACGCCGATATCTTCGCCCCTAGTCCTCCCTCTAACAAAGCGTATGGGCTTGTCTCTAATTCTCACATTTTCTTCCGGCAAGAAGCCTTCGAGATATGCATTAATCGCCGTCCTAGTAGACCTAGGGGGGGTGAAGATGCCATATGCTGCCCTTTCGCCGTAAATGATGTGCAGTAGGTCGCAAAGGACATCTAGAATTGCCAGATCGTGTTCCACCACTAGGACCCTTTTCCCCTTTGATGCTAAGTCCTGAATGATTCCCACCATGCGCATTCTTTCGTAAATGTCCAGATATGAAGAGGGCTCGTCAAAGAAGTAAACATCAGCTTCTTTGAGGATGGTGGCGCAAATTGCAACCCTTTGCAACTCGCCACCCGACAGGCCAGCCAACTCCCTTTCCAGGAGGTGATCAACGGCTATTCTACTCGCACATTCATCTAACTCCCCTCTGTCATCAACTCGCGATAGAAGCCCCCTCACCTTGCCATCCCAAAGCTTTGGGAGCTTGTCGATGTACTGGGGCTTAACAGCGATGCCGACCTCTCCCTCTGATACGAGGCCTAGATAGTCCCTCAGCTCCCCTCGGGGGAAGGTGGATATCACATCGTTCCAATGGGGGGGTGGGTTCTGCCAATCCCCAAGGTTCGGCCTCACAGAGCCAGATAGCAGGTTAATTGCTGTCGACTTGCCTATCCCATTGGGCCCAAGAATTCCGACAACAGACTCCTTGGCAGGAGTTGGTAGCCTAAACAGTCTGAACCCGTTGAGGCTGTATCTGTGAGTCAAATCATGATCCAGTTCTTCGGGTAGATTGATGATTTTGACTGCATCTCCAGGGCACAATTTAGCTCTGGTGAAACACACAGGACATGCCATCTCTAGAATCTTGAATTTTCCGTCTTCAAGTTGGATGCATTCGCCGCCGCACATCCCTGCGTATTTCTGAAGATACATGTAAGCTGAACTATTGGGCTTACACCTTTCCTCCAGCAATACCGCTATCCTCATATTTTTTCCTCCATGCAATCTGCTCAATACTTCTTCTGTCCCTCACGCCGTTGGCGGCCCTTTGTGCTCATATCGCCAAGAAGCGGTATCTCGCGTATACATAACCTGCAAGAGCGATCTTTTCCGACTTTGAAAGCTGTATTCTTTCAGTGAAGACATCACCTCTCTTCTTCTTTATCTTGGCCATGATGGATTCGTAAAATTTTGCCATTGCCGCAGGGGAATACCTAGACCCCTTGTCTAGCATGGGAAGTAGTCTAAAGGCCCTCTCCCTGTACCTATCAGCCTGTTCGATGAAATCTTCGACAAATGGCTTCCATCCGGGGTTAGAAACCACGGAATCCCCCTCTAAAATATCTTCTGGAGTGATGCCAAACCTTCCTAGATCCTCCACTGGGAGATAAATCCTGTTCCTTGCAGCATCCTCTGCAACATCTCTTAGGATATTCGTAAGTTGCATGTAAATGCCCCATGCTTCTGCATATTCCCTGGCCATCGGGTCGTCATATCCGTAAATTTCTATACATACCAAACCAACAGTTGAGGCCACGCGATAGCAGTATGAGTATAGCTCTTCGAAGGTCTCATATCTGTTCCGGTGGAAGTCGTCCTCCATTCCACTAATCATGTCATCAAGAGACTGCCTATGAATTCCAAATTTCTGAACAGTATCCTTTAGAGCAATGAATATCGGGTCCGTCGATGTCACGTCCTCATAAGCAGTTGACAGCTTCTTTCGGTAGTAGAAAAGTTGTGACATTTTGTCATTGTAGGAAGACCTGTCAACGACCGGCTCTCCACTAGTCAGACTTTCGATCCTCTCCCTGTAGTCCTTTGATTCTGGATCATCAGATGAGCCGCCCGGGAAATGATCCACGTAGTCCCCATCAGCAATGTCATCGGCCCTCCTGCAAAACGCGTAATATGCACAAATGGACCTTCTCTGTAGATCGGGGAGGTACTTGAATGAATGATAGAAATTACCCGCCTCCCTCCTAGTCAACTCCTCGCAGTAGTCGTATGCGGTATCGACGATACTCTGCGGGACCTCGGATTCCGACCAAATTGCGGCATCCACGTGGGCAAAGGGATTGACCAACTCCCCTCTGGGGCCGATGACCCCCATGAAAATCGCTCCCTCCCTTACCGCTTCAATCGCGGTTATACTGATTGCTCTAGCTGCTTCCTTGGTTATTCCGACGGTTCTGCGAACCTTCTCTATGCTTCTCGTCTCAACGTCAGCCTCGATTATCGAAACGCTTCGCTCAGTAACCAATCCCAGCGGTCGAACGCTGCCCGGCTCCTGAGTTTCAGTCATACCTCTTCGCTTTGAGCGCCAAAGACCTGCTCTTGAACCTCTCCCCCTTTTGGGCGAACAATCATCCGAGCCCATAGGGCTCGTTCATCGCCTGTCCGGGTTGAGTAGTCTTGAGCAGCTCCTTCTCGAAGGTATCGAAAGTACGACCGTCCTTGTTATTTCTCTGATCTCGCTTCTGGAAATCTTGACCCTATTTCCCCCGTCTAGGACATTGTTGCTTCGTAGCAAGGACATCGTCCTCTGTGCTATGATTACGGGTAACATACAAGCCGCTCTCAGTCTGAACTGGGAATAGGGAATCATTTCGATGTACTCTATTGCTGAGTCAAGGTGCTCTGCAGTCTTGTCCAGAAGGCAGTCGAAGAGATCCCTGAATCTATCCATGTTTTCCGGATTTCTTAGGTCCTCTGGGGCCAAGCCGTGATCCTCCAAATCATCCATAGGAATGTAACATCTGCCCAACCTAAGGTCCTCGGGAATGTCCCTGAGTATGTTGATCAGCTGAAGTGCTTTACCGAACCTTACGCCCTTTTCGAAGAGTGCGGACTCGGCATCATCATCTACCCTGTATTGGTGTTCGAGTGTGATCCTCGTCCAGAACTCTCCAACACTGCCAGCGACCCTATAGGCATAGTCATCCAGTTCATCGTAGTTCTTCAGGGACGTAATCCCCTCCCCCATCCCAGCTCCGAATCTCTCGAGGTCCAGACTCTGCCCACTAACTATCACAGCCAAGCAATCTCTGATAATTCCCCGATCCGCCTCGGGCAGTTCGGAAAGCAATCCCACGACTTCATCGGATCTGAGAAGCAAGATCGCCTCTGAGGGGTTACTTTGAGACTCAGAGAGCTTGGTCATGTCAGGCATCGATTCGGAGAGTCCCTGCGCCCTATCGTTGTAAGATTTCAACGTCCCAAGCAATTCCTCCGTCGTCCCCTCGCTGGAGTCCGCGATGGTGTCAGCAATCCTAGCTAACAAGTAAAGAAGCCCAATCTGCTTACGTACACCGGATGGAAGCTTGCTAAGCGTAAGGTAAAACGACCTGGAAGTGCCCTCTAAGAGCTTGTCTATGGATGGCTCTATTTCTCCCATATGGGCTCCCCGATAACCCTCGCTCGGGCACCATGCATCTAAGACTCTCGCAATCCGGCGTCTACAAGGGCCCTAACTAGTACTTTGCCAATTTCCGACGGATCCCTTGCCACATATATGCCAGCTTCCTCGAAAGCAGCGAACTTCTCAGCTGCTGTACCCTTGCCACCTGAAATTATCGCCCCTGCGTGACCCATCCTCTTACCTGGTGGAGCGGTCGAGCCGGCAACGAATCCGACCACTGGCTTCGTCATGTTTGAAGCTACCCATTCTGCCGCCTCTTCTTCCGCAGAACCGCCTATTTCCCCAATCATCACAACAGCCGCGGTTTCTGGATCCCTCTCGAATGCAGAAAGGCAATCTATGAATCCGGTGCCATTTACTGGGTCCCCGCCGATTCCAACGCAGGTCGTTTGCCCCTCATTAACACTCATCGTCTGAGCCACGGCCTCATAAGTCAGAGTTCCAGACTTAGAGACTATCCCGATCCTCCCCTTTTCGTGTATGAATGCAGGCATAATGCCAACTTTGCAGCCCCCCTCTTCGCCTGGGGAAATGATCCCGGGACAGTTGGGCCCTATCAGCCTAACATCCGGACAAGATTCGACAATTGC
>CETM01201135.1_pt1 | contig 33370 bp, 51 predicted proteins | sample 361451 | NCBI WGS metagenome assembly CETM01 (sample SAMEA2622690, study PRJEB7988) | marine metagenome | isolation source: saline water (ENVO:00002010), including
CTATATTGATATGTTGCATTTGCAAATCTTGTGCCACTACACTTGGCCACATACAATCATAATCTAATATCTTGATATCTTCATCTTGTTCTGATGTGCCTGCTGTGTTCGAACAGCCTACTGTGACAAAGTACGGTTTTGATAAGTCACCAATGTGAGGAAGTTTTGTTTTTTTAAACCCAAAAGAAGTTGTTGGACATAGTGCTTTTAGATTCATTTTACTATCTTATCTATTGCCTGTAATTGTTTTAGTAAAGGTGCTAGATCTTCCAGTTTTAAATTATTTGGTCCATCACTTGCGGCATTGTCAGGATCATCATGCACTTCCATAAACACACCCGCAACACCAACTGCCACAGCCGCTTTGGCAATAACAGGTATGTGTTCTCTGTTACCACCGGAACTGGTTCCTTGTCCTCCCGGTTGTTGGCAACTGTGAGTAGCATCTATCACAACAGGATATCCTGTCTTTTTCATTTCATGCAGTCCTCTCATATCACTCACAAGAGTATTGTAACCAAAACTTGTTCCCCTGTCGCACAACATTATCATTTCATTGCCTGTGCCAGAAGCAATTTTATATGCAACATTGGCCATGTCCCATGGAGCCAAGAACTGTCCTTTCTTGACATTGAGCCATACACCTTGCCTACCTGCTTCAAGTAACAAATCTGTTTGCCTGCACAAGAACGCAGGTATCTGTAGTGCATCAACGTGTGGTGCAACTATTCTACATTGTTCTTCTGTGTGTATGTCTGTGATAATTTTAAGTCCTTTGATCTTGTCTTTGAGATGATCAAATATCTCCATACCACGTTCAAGACCTGAGCCTCTTTTACCGTGTAGACTTGTTCTGTTTGCTTTATCAAAACTTGATTTGTAAATTAGTTGAATATCTAAATTGTTAGTTATTTCTGTGAGTTCACTGGCCATCTTGTATGCGTGTTCTTGTGATTCTATTTGACAAGGTCCTGCAATCAGAAAGAAAGGCTTGTCATTGCCTATGTCTATATTCATGTTAGTATTTAAAACTTAAATGTGGTCTGTGGAAATAAATCGGCTTGGTCTGGTGAAGCAACGTATATTGTTCCTACTGCAAGATTTTGTACTAATTCGTCTATGTTTCTAATCACGTTTGACCATTTACCATTTAAACTCATAAAAATTATACCAACGAAGGTATCTTTACCTGCCGCTGTCATATTTTGATAGTTTGTATATGCCATTTTAGTGTGTTCTACTTTTGCAGTTGCTTCATCTTTTGCCATAATTGCTTTTACAAAACCACCAATATTATCACCCACGTGTCTAAATATGGCTTTGGTTAATGCCACTACTTGTTCTTGTTTTGGATTAGCGGCAATTAAATCTTTTAAATTTACTCTTGGCTTTTCAATTTTTAATTGATCCCGGACATTTTGGATTGTGTTCATGTCTACTTTTGCTTTTCTACCATCAAACAATCTGCCTGGTTTTGCAACACTGGCCTTTATTTCAAAGTGTCCAGTACCATCTATATAGATATCACCTGCTCCAGGTCTAGAGCCACTGTGGAATATTTGCGGACTTAAAACTGACAAACAAACTTCTGCAGGACCAATTCCTTGGTTCTTTAATTTGTATAAACGTTCCACAACTCTGCCCATGTGATTATCTGGCTGATATCCTACAAATATCTGTGACCAATCTTTTTTGCCGGGTTCTAATAATGCTTGAATGTTTACAAGTCCTTTTGGATATGCATTTATAAATGCTTCAATGTCCTGTGTTGTTGGTTTTGCATTAAAAATTTGTTCTGTGACACTTGCTAATACTTTTTTAGCATCAGGGTCGTTTTCCAAAACACCTTGCACTCTTTGTTTTAATCCGCCACCTTCTAAGGCCATTAATACTTTTTGTAGTACTTTCTCATCTAACGCAGGATCATTAAGTTTGTCCTTTATCATTTGCAGTAATTCGTTTGTAGGTGCCTCTCTCAAGAACCAAGGTGTCTCAAATGATTCCTTCTTCATGAATCTGTGTATCAAGTCTGTGTAAAGTCTATCGTAAGAATCTTTGCCAATTTGTCCCTTGTCACGTCTTGCCTGTAGGTCAAGCACACCTGTAATAAAGTCTGGATATTCTGCGACACTGGGCATTTTAATAACCTTCTCTTTCGGTGCAGGAAAGTCTATTATATCTGCTTCTTTTTCAAACCATGGTTTCATGTGTGTATTTAACCGTTTACGACTGGTTACGTTTTCTGAGACTATCGTTTATCTTAATACTTGTTTCTAACTGCGTAAAAGGAGTGTTTAATATCTCTTTTGCGAACCAGGCCAATGCATTTGTGTCCTTGGGAAAGCATGATCCAGCATACCCTCTGACACCATCGTTGCCGGGCACTTTTAAGTGTGTGTTTCCAACACGTGGATCGTTTGAGATTATTTTGGTGAATGTTTGCCAATCGGTGCCTCTTGCCGCTTTGAGTACGTCATACATCTCGTTCATGAATGTTACTTTTGTTGCAAGGAAACTGTTTATGCAATATTTCACCATACTAGCAGTCACTATGTCCGTTTTGTAAACAGGACAGGGAGTACAAACAGAATGTTCGTTGTAGAGTTTTTCTACCTCTTCTGTATCTTTTAGTGTGCCGCCAAACACGTGCATATTTGGATTCTTGAAATCATCTAGATGATTTTTCTCTGTGAGGAATTCAGGATTGTACACTATCCTTATGTCAACACACTGCTCCTGTAATGCTTGAAGTTTGTATGCAGGTACAGTGCTTTTGATTATGACCAGGTGTCCTTTGTGCTTGTTTAATTTTTGTAACACATCTTGCAAGATGTCAGTGTTGCACTCTCCTGTTTCCAATTGTGGTGTTGGCACTGCCACGAATGTTGCAACGGGTTTGAACTCAATCAAACTCTCAATGGTGTTGCTACTGTAATACTTTGGATCAACAATATATTTTTTTACGTTTTTAGTGAAACCTTGATTGACTGCTGAACCAACAAAGCCATGTCCTACGATACCTAATCTCATAGACCCATCAACTCTCTTATCTCTGGGTTGATCATTTCCCTGCCCCATTGTGGAGTCATTGTGATCCTTACCTTGCATTTCAGTCCGTGTATTGCCTCGACCTTTTGTTGTACGTCCAAAGGTATCGAGTCTGCCGCTGGACAGAATGCAGAAGTCAAACTCATTAACACGAACACGTATCTTGCTTCAGTGACTTTTACGTCATATATCAAGCCTAGGTTGTATATGTCTGTTGATATTTCTGGATCATACACTTTCTTGAGTTGTTCCGTGATCTGATCTATGTATTCTGATTTTGTCTCCTGGTGATCTGTGATATCATCTAAAGTTGCGTGTAGACTGGGATCAACACTTGCGGTAGGCTGTGGTGGCCAGTTTGGTGCGTGTTTTATTTCCGGTGTTTCCAGGTCGTCTGCTTTTTTATCTTGGTCAGTCATTTTTTGCGTAACCTACTACCCTTTCTATTAGACTTGCGTATCCAACTTGTCTCTGCATGGTCAACATTTCTCTAATGCCAAGATGCACAAAGTCATCTAATGTTAGTTGTGCCACTTCGCTTCTGTGTTTGCCATTCACAAGGTCTAATATTATTTTTGCGGTTCCTTTTGTTATCCAGGATTCCGCATCATGATTGTATTTCATGTTTCCGTCGGGTAAAATTTTTCCTGTTACCCAAAGATTTGAAACACAACCTTTAATCTTGTTTCCGTCGTTTTTGTGTTTGTCTTTCAGAGGTTCGACATCTCTGGCGATGTCTATGATATATTGCAACCTGTCGTGTCCTTGCAACACTGATAATTCTTCTCCTCTTGCTTTAATATCGTCTAGTATCATTTGTCCTTAAAATAAGTTTGCAGTTTGTTTGCCTCGCCACTGTGTTTTTCAAAATCATCCATAGGTTTTTTCTTTTCTGTTAGCACTGCCCATTGTTGTGACCACTTGCCATTGAACTCCACCCATTTTGCTCCTTCCTCATCTGTGTCTGGAAGTATTGCGTCCTCTGGACATTCTGGTTCACATACTCCGCAGTCAATACACTCATCAGGGTTGATGACGAGCATATTCTCACCTTCGTAGAAACAATCGACCGGACATACCTCAACGCAATCTGTGTGTTTGCACATTATACACTTGTCGTTGACTGTGTATGTCATGCACTATAAACTTTTTATTGCTTCAAGTTTGTCTATTGCGTTTGCAAGGTGCTCAAGTTTCTTTTCAGCAGTTGCAACATAATCTATATGTTCTGCAACACCGATCGTACTTGCCAAAAATGTATTAAGATCTGCTTTAGCAACCTCAACATCACCTTCTAGTTTTTTAATAAGTGCATCTTTGATCATTAAATTTCTCCTTAGTATTATTATATGTTTATGTTATTGATTTGTCAACTTCTCAAATATTTCCAACAATATGGAAATAGTTCGTCTGCGATATCGTGTATTTTCCAAGCCACTTCTTGCGTTTCTTTTTGCGTGTCTGGTTTGCATCTCAGGTTGCATACTCTAGCAAATGCATATACTGACCCTGACCATATCCATTCAGTCATCATGCTTTGTGGCAATACCATTCTTGCCTGTTCGGGTGCTACACCTTTCTCAATAAGAGTGTTGTAAATTATTAAACATTGTTGCATTGTAGTATCTAATCTGTGTATTTCGTTTTTATCAAGTTCAACTGTGCCATCTGAACCTTGTTTAGAATTTTGCGGTTTGCCTCTCCAATTATCTGGTTTGTAAAGTTCGGGTGGAAAGTCAACATATCGTCTTGATACTTCGTTCCATACCAATCCTACTTGATGTTTAACTAGTTGCCTTGCAACGAATACAGGTGCCTTGATTCTAAATTGCATGAAAGCATGAGCAAATGGAGACCAGTGTTCATGTTCAGCGAGATACTTGATTAACTTCTCATCTTTGAGTACAAATGATTTACTTTCTTTTGAATAACTTACTCTTGCGGCATTGACCACAGTTAAGTCAGATCCTAATTTATCTATTAGTTCAACCTGCATTTTCTAAATGCTTTGCTAATTCGTTATAACCACCTACGTATTTGTCGTCAACAAATATTTGTGGAACTGTTCTAGCACCAGGCACTGCTTCTTGAAGTTGTTGCACTGTCCAAGGTCCCTTGGCAATATTTCTTTCTTCGTATTCAACACCTTTACTTTTTAAAAGATCTTTTGCTCTTTCGCACCACATACAACCTACGTTACTCCATACAATCGCTTTCATTCTTTGTCCTCCATTTTTTCTCTCATTTTTGCAAACCAATAAAAGATAACATCATACCATATAATGTTTATCACTGCTCCGATCTTTGTGTAATAAAAACCAAAGAACCATGGAAAAACATAAATTATCAATATTAGTCCAATCGCATATCGTTTAACAAACTTTTCGGGTACCGCCCAGAACACCCAATTTATCATACAGTATCGTCTCCGAAATGATAATACTCATTGTTGTTTTCAAGTTTGTTTAATAATCTTTTTATTTTGGGAATACGTCTTGTGCCAATACCGTGTAATATAACTCGTATAAAAGGTTTTGTAATACCTGGCCAAGTGTCAAGTAATAATGTGTATTTGTAAAAATCTTTGATGGCCTTGTCGCATTCCAAAACGTCTTGCTGATGAATGTCTTCTAGTATGCGATCCTGTGAGAGTTTCAAAAGTATTGTATTGAATCTTGCAGTTGCGTAATCAAGTGTTCCATAATATTTGTCTAGTTCACCCGGCGTTCTGCTCTTGATAAATTCTATAAGTCCTTTGTTCGAAAGTGCTAGTTCTTTTAGGTTCATTGTTTTTTAACTTTTACTTGTAAAGGAAAATTTTCCTGTCGTGCAAGTAAAGTCGTTTCAATGCCCTTTTGCTCCGCAACCTCGTGTACATAAGAACCAACTATGCCTTGCCCTTTGTCGTGTATAGCCTTGGTGACTGCCTCGGCCTGTTCCTGAGTTTTATTGAATATTTGTTTGAGAACTCTTATCACAAATTCCATTGTTGTGATGTTGTCATTTAAAAATATAACATCATACAAACCCGGTTCATCGAGTTTGGTTTTTTCTTTGGTAAGAGTTTGAATTCCTGTCATGTCTATCATTCCTTATTATAACATATTTAAACTATGTGTCAATTAGTGAACAGGGCAGATTTCTCTGCCCTATCCTCTTTAGTTTACTTGATATCGATAGTTTTTGCTTTCTTGTGTTCTGGAATTATTCTTTCCATACTAATTTTAAGCAAACCATCTTTAAGTTCTGCACCTTTTACTTCGACATCACTTGCAATGGTAAAAGATTTAGAAAACATTCTTTTTGAAATGCCTCTATGGATTACATTACCATCTTCGTCTGTGTCCTCAGCCTTGTCTTCCTTTTTAGACTTGACTGTTAAAAGGTTCTCTTTGAACTCTACTTCGATGTCTTTCTTGTTGAAACCTGCAAGTGCAAGTTCTACATCGTAAGTATTCTCACCAGTCTTTACTATGTTATATGGTGGGAAGTTGCCCATAGTTCCTCTAAAGAAACTGTCGTCCATCATATGTTCAAAATGATCAAACATATTATCGAACCCTACTGTTATGGGTCTTAAGTTGTTAAAGATAGATAGATTTTTTGTCATGTGCTTTCCTCCTAAGTTAGCGAGTTAATGTTATTGAAGATCCTATCTATAGCAATCTTCAACTGTATTTATTATAACATATATGTATTATATGTCAAATTGCGACCTTTTTTGGTAATTATTTCTTCCTTTTACCAATACCACCAGTGCGCCATGCTTCTGCTTCTGCGGTCATTTTGCGTATTATCATCCTACTTCTTTTCTTTTTCTCTCTCTTTATTTCAGATGGTTTACGATAATACTGCCTGTCCTTTAGTTCTTCAAAAAACCTATCATCCTTCATTTTCTTTTTGATTCTACGATAGGCCCTCATAGGATCACTGCCTTCTGGCACCTCTACATAGTAACCATGGAATCCCATTGGACGATTTGATTTTCTAAACGGTCTTTGTTTTCGCATTGGACTTTTTAAACACTAACACAGGATCTTGGTTTTTGTCAACCACATCTCCTGTAATTTTAATTTGTTCAACACCTCTGTTCTTCATTTCAGCGGCATCAAATTGGTAAGGTAATAATAATTTGTCTACAATGCTTTTAAGTCCACGAGCATTTGTTCCTAATGCTTTGGCCTTTTTGGCTATGGCAAGTTTGGCGGACTTATCAAAATCAATATGTATACTGTCAAGTCCAAACAAATAAGACACTTGCTTTAAAATACTATTCTTAGGTTCAGTTAAAATTTGTACTAGTTGTGGTTCACTTAAATGTTCTACGTTGGTAATGTAACTAAACCTACCAACAAACTCAGGTATCAGTCCATACTTCATTAGATCATTAGGCTTTACGTCCATTAGGTAATTTTTAATATCATCATGTTTTAGAGTCGCTCCAAATCCCATTCCACTGCCTTCTCTGGCTTTTATTTGTTTTTCTAGTTCCGAAAACGCACCACCAACAATAAACAATATGTTCCTGGTGTTTATTGTAATCATTTGTCCGTCTGGGTGTTTTCTACCACCATGTGGCGGAACCCTGCATTCTGTTCCTTCTATTATTTTCAATAGACCTTGTTGCACTCCTTCTCCCGACACATCTCTAGTCAATGATGTGTTTTCACTTTTTCTTGTAATCTTATCTATTTCGTCTATGAATATTATTCCTCTTTCTGTTTGATGTAAATCACCTTTTGAGTTTGCATATAATTTTTGCACAACATTTTCTACATCATCTCCTACATAACCCGATTCGGTAAGTGTCGTTGCGTCTGCTATTGCAAATGGAACATCTAAATATTTGGCAATGGTTCTTGCCATTAAAGTTTTACCTGCACCTGTTGGGCCAAGTAATAGCACGTTTGATTTTTCTAATTCAAAATCTTTTGGCGGTTGTATAATTCTTTTGTAATGGTTTGCCACTGCTACACTCAAAACAGTTTTAGCGGCGTCTTGACCTATCACGTAATCATCTAAATAATCTTTTATCAAAACAGGATTTAATGTGTCCTGTCCTTTTTGTACTTTCTCTCTATGTAATTTTATTGCGTCTTCGTCTAGTATTTCTATGCACAGTTTGATACATTCATTGCAAATGGCAACCTTGGTTGCACCTACAATCATTTTTGTGACTTCTCTTCTAGATTTGCTACAGAATGAGCAGTTTAGATTTTCCTCAGACATTAAGCACCATCTTTTATGTTTTTAATTTTAGGAAACAGTTCGGCCATTCCGCCAATTTTGTTCCTATTCAATACACTAAAAGATGCCGCATCATCATGGTTGGAGTTTACAAAGAACGTTTTTGCTAATGTCAAAATATAACCGGACCATACTTTTAATTGATTGGATGAGTAGTCCATGTTAATTACAACTGTTGTTGCAGATCTACAGGCATTGAGCAACCATGTGTAATCTCTGCCTTTAGCATTTGGTTTCCATGACTCAAGATACTTTTCGTATTCTGGATCATCATCAGTACCAAAAGGATCTAGGTTACTAAAATTGTTATCGTCCCAAAGATACAAAGTTATATCTTCTTTTGGCATATGTTTGTTGATTGCGTCAGCAAAATTATCTTTATCTCTTTTGCTTAAATTTATCAGTACGAATGATCTGTTTTGGTTTGAAAAGAACGAAGGGGGAGTTACCATCGTAATGGTTCCCATTTTTTTCCGCAGTTCTAGTTTTTTTCCTAGTACTGGTTTCTCTGGTTTCTTTTCTATGTTTTTAGGTTCAGCCATTTTGATTTAATATATCCATTATAACGTGTTTGTCTTCTGGTGTCAAATCATTTAGTTTGATTTCACCGTTCTCTAATTTAGTTATTAGATCATTTATTCGAGCCTCGATTCTCTGACGGTAGTCTTCGTCACTTGAAATTTTATTTTTATAGTTGGTAAATTTTTGATATGGTATTTTTTCTTCTACCTTGACATCGACGCTGTCGGAAAGGTCTACTGCGTCATCTGTTGTTTTGATTGGGGGCAAGTCTAAATCATTTTTTTCTGGTTCTGGTAAATCTTTTACTTTTTGCCACATAGTCTCATCTGTCTGCTCTTCATTTTGTTTGTAATCTGTGTCGGGCACCATTCTTCTAACACCATCTTTGATTACCATTTTCATCGGCAGTGTTGGATCTGCTTTTGTTTGTTGATCATCTTCCCAACCGTCTAGCAATTTATCTAGTTCGTCGTCGGTCATATCTCTGTCTTCTGTTTTAGGATCGATCATAAACTTTTCTTTCAATCCTTCTGCTGTCGACTGCTCAATATTACTTTTTGCAATATCACTTTTTGTTATTACTTCTGGATCAGGATAATCTGACATAAGCACCGCGATTGTCTTCGCAAGTTCCGGTGGCAAGTTTTCAGAAGTGGTGTCGCCTCTTTTTATATCGTCTATATGATCTTGGAAGAATGCCTTACGTGATTCAGTTAGCGGTGGATGATTTCTCGCTTCTTCTTCTGTGATTCCTACGTCTTCTAAAAATTGTAATCTATTGGCTTCATCCCTTTCTGCTTTTATTTCATCCTCGGATATGTCCTCAAACTTTCCATGCTCTTGATGAAACTTGTTAAGCATTCCTTTTCTTTCCTCGTCTGTCAGTGTTGCTGGATCTTTAGTTGGTGCTTTAGGTTCTATTATTTCTTTAACCTTGCCTTTGTCGTGCAATACCTGTCCTAGCATACCTGCTTTCATTGTTTTAGGTTTTGGTTGCTCTGGTTCTAAAACTTCTGTAAAATCCGGTCTTAGTCTTTCTGGTTCCATTACCTCTTCTATTTTTTCTGATATTGTAGGTTCTTCCGGAATAGGCTCAAGTTGCTCTTGCATTTCTTCACTAGGTGTTTTTTCATCTTCTTCTCTGGCCTTACGAGCAATTTCTTCTAGTGCTTCTTGCTCTTCTTTTTCTCTTTTTTTGAATTCTTCTAGTTGTTTTGCTTTGGCTTCTGCGTCTTGCTCTGCTTTTATTTCTTTAATGACTTCTGCAGGATCTCTGTATTCAGGTTCGTCGTATTTGGAATTGAACTCTTCAAACCCTTCTACTTCTGCTGGATCGAAACCGTCAGTGGTATTATCTACTACTATTTCTTTATCTTCAGTTTTTTTTTGAGTGTCTTGAATAATTTCTACTGGTTTGTCTTCTGGTTTTGGAACCTTTTTATTGAATGCCTCAAGTTTGTCTTGCCAGTCTTTGAGTTGTGCTGTGGCTTCTTCCATTTTGTCTCTTTGGCTTCTTGCCATTAGATCATTCCATTTTGGATCAAATGTAAGATCATGATCCGGTTTTTCTAAATCTAAAACCTCTTCTGGAGGCAATGGCTTCACAGGAAATCTATGTAATAAACTTTGGTTAGCCGCGATTAGTAGTAATACCGCAAGTGGATCAAACACACAAATTATAATAAGTATCACCCATCTAACTGCTTCTGATGTGTCTACTTCTTTTGCAACTCCCCAGTCAACGGCCAGTGCGGCAATGTATTTCACAGGACCAACCTCTGCCTCTAGTTTGATCATCTTAGATTCTAATGGTTCTCTTTCAACAACCAAGTCATCAATATTGTTCTGTGCTTTTAGTATGTTTGCTTCTGCTTCTTTGATTTGTGCGAATACATCAGACTTGTCGTCTGTGTCGCCAACTCTCAACTTATCTATTCTAGACTGTATGACAGTGGTATCTGTTGCGTAATCGTTTTTCAACGTATCTATACGTTTTTGTGCATCTGCTATTTTTCTATTGATATCTGCACGTTCTTCTTTTTGAGATGCTTTTAGATCCGCGGCCGCTTTTTCTTCGTTGAAAAATGATTTGTTGGAATTCAACACGTCAGTGACATTTTTATCTAGTATGCTCATTCTAGCATTAAGATCTTTGATTGCGTCTGTTTCTACTTTAAGTAGTGTTTTGAATTTGTCCTCTACCTGTTTTAAACTGTTCTGTTCAATGCTTATCGCTTCTGTGTTTGATTTTCCTGTTGTTTCTAAACTTTTTTCAGCACGTTCTATAACCATAGTCTGTCTTTTAATATAGACGTTTTGGCTTTCGATCTTGTTGTTGATGATTTCAATTCTTTGTGTTACAGTATCTTCTGCTAGGTTCTGTTCCAAGTGTGCCTTGGATAGGAAACCAAAAATACCCATACTTGTTATTAGAGATAAAACTACTACCGCTATGGTCAGATATGTTTTTAAGAGAAAGCGGGTCTGTTTCCAATGCCGATAAAGCCACGATGCCGTGATAAGTTTACCAACTTCAAGAACCGAACCCATGATTACCACAGGCCAAAATGCTCCCGGAAATATAGTTGCCAGTCCAATCACAGAATAGAATATCGCTACTCCCGAAATTGATAGTGCCGACAATAATGTTAGGTATGCAATAAACATAATGTACTTTATTTAACTATAACAGATTGCCTGTTTAAATGCTATTGATTTAATTGGTAATTGTATTACTCTGCTGAGTAAGTTAGTGCTGAATCAGTTGCTAATTGTCCGCTTGTATTAGGAGCAAATGCAGATACTTCAGAAACTGTTATTGCATCTCTGATAGTACCAGTATTTGATGATACTGGAGCCGCCGTAACAGCCGTTGTAGATGATTCTCTTACAGTAACACTTGAAACCTGTGTTGGGTCATACACCAAAACGTTTTCAGTTTTTGTTGTGTTTAATGCTTCACCGATCTTATCTGCTATGTAATCTGCTTTAGTGGCAGTAGAAGAACCGTCAATTGATGTTCCTGTTGTTGGAATGTAGTCACCATTCTCAAATACCAAACCAAACGCCAAGTTTGTGATTGGTGAATCACCCTCATCCGCCGCATATGTTGTTACGATGTTTACTACTCTGAAATTTGTTCTAACAGCCAAAGCCTCCATCATCATTTTCCATCTCATATTTCCTCTTGAAACTTTTAGAGACTCTGCTAATGTTGTTGGTTTTGTTGCGAAGTCCGATGCTATGCAAGGAGATACTCTTCCACCTGCTGTACTAGACGCATCTGAAAAGGCACCTTGTGCGATCGCTACTGTAAAATACTTTTGTTGTGGTTCTGCTGGAGAAACACCATATAATGCTTTTGGTTCTACTGTTGCCATATTAGTTTAGTTCCTTTGTAAACTTATTTATACGATTATTTATGTTATTTGTAGAATGACCAAGTCTTAGACGGGTAGCGAATACAAGCATTATTTGTAATATGCCTGCTTTTTCCGTTCACTTGTATCCAACTTTGGTACGTTCTGCACTGTCTAGTGCCCAAAATATATGAGTGTATTACTCGCACTTTACCGCCTGCAAGACGGTCTTTGCTATACCAACTTGTAATTTCGCCATCTCCTGTGTTTCCAAGAGCATGATATACTGCTTGTTTGTGTAAATCCTTTTCACTGGATTTTAGATTGAATGCAATATATTGGCTATACTTCCAAGGTAAAGCGGCGATACTGTATTCATAGCCTTCTCCCAAGAACAAGGGTCTTGGCATATCGTTCTGCAAGAAACTACCATTAGTTTCTGTCAAATTTTGTGTTTTACTCATGTGCGTAGTACAATTTGTTAAGAACAAAATACTACTGAATAGAATGATAACCTTTAACGATCTCATATCCTCCTCCGTCTAGTCTTTCACAAGCAATAGATCTTTGTGGAATGACCTTTCCGTTTATGTTCATTTGCCAATCAAAGAACTTACAGTTCTTGGCAATGCCCATTCCTTCTAGGAAATCGGATGCTCCGTCATCACAGACAACCTTTTCTTTGGTCTCTTCGTTTACCAGATTGCCGTTTTGGTCTATTGTCTTTATAGTCTCTGTCTCAATGTTGCAGTACTGGTTGGACCACGGTCCACCTGCATCTGCTCTGCTGATGTAAGTAAGAACAATTACTATCGTCAGCACCACCAGGGCGACTGTTTTTATTAACAATTTCATGTCCGCCCTAGTTCAGTACTTTTTTTGCCGCATCATTAATTTTCTTTGTATCAATGATTGCAGGTTTACTATCAAGTTTTGCTATGATCTTCTCGATGTCTTTCTTAGAAACTTCAAGCATAACATATACTCTAAATGACTTGTTTGCTGTCATAAAGATTTCTTGTTTGCTTACCTTGTAGTGTCTAACAAGAGTATCGCTGATCACGTTTACTACTGTGTCTTGAGATCCTGCTTGTACAGTCAAGTTTTCGTTAGTACCTGCTTCGTTCTTGTTGATAGTGGTTCTATTATTCATTTCACCATTTATTCTATCAGCCAATTTAGCCTTTGCAAGTATTACTGCCTTCTTAACCGCAAGTTCCATATCAGGAGATACTGCTGTCGCAGTTTCTTGATACTTCTTCCAAGTCTCGTGTTTGTAGTCAACATACCAATCTGGAGTTTTATTAACGATTCCATTCTTAGCCATATCAGATTTTATCTTGTATGTAGAACAGTTTGTTAATACCAAAGAGGCCATCAACACTAATAGTAAGGTTTTGATTTTATTCATCCTTATCCTCTACTTTCTTGAATGTTATCAATAATTTCCACTATTCCTGCGAACATATTGCTTATGATATTGAACACACCATCAACATTGAAGTCGTTCTGAAATTGCTCATAACCGTTTCCGATCATAGGATACACCGCGAAAAATATTGCTATCAATATTATTAACCTAAACATAGTATAATAATAACATATTTTCCAAATACGTCAACCTAGTTGATCTTGGATAAAAAGTCGCTATTTTGTTGATGTTTTACAGGATAGTTTTGATGAAACCAATGCCATCAATGCCCAAATATACCAAATACATCACAGTGAAACCAAAACTCTTACGGCTCCAGGCACCATACATTAGGAATACTGTGGCAATCAAAAAGAAAATATATGCAATGAACATTGGCGGATTTGGAGAATACCACATCAGGATAAGTGATGCAATCAAATTTGAAAGCATTCCTATTACTTCGCAACAGAATCTAAAAGGATTAGATTTATAATCCTCTTCTATCCATTGTAATGTTGATTTTCTTCCTACCCTTGCCATGATGGTAGTAGTTATCTATCTACGCATCTTTGCGATGTCTTTTGCATCTTCCTCATCAAACACAGGAACCATATTAGATTTATGCATTGTGGCAATGCCTAGTAATTTACGTTCACCGCTATAAACTTGTGGCTGTTTTTTGGAACCACCTGTTGTAGGAATCTTATCCGAACATTTTGGATAGTTTGGATCTGGTTCCCATTTTGGAAATTCATATCCTTTGAATGTTTTCATTCTTTTCTTTAGAGTTTTGTCGTCAAGTCCTTTGGATTTCAACCAAGCCTTATACTGCCTTCTTGCTTCTCTCAATCTACTAGTGTTTGCAAGTTTGACCTTGATACGTTTTTTCTGTGGAATCTGTATAAAACCCATATCTTATTATACCCTTATGGAAGTTTTCTGTCAAGTATGGTTTTGTGTATTATGTTTCCGTAGTCGGGTGTGGTACTCCAGGCATTTATTAATGCTAGAAGACTAGGATAATTCCATTTGCCTTCTTCAACTTGCAGGTCTCTTTCTGCTCTAAATTCTGCATATGCAGGATGATTGTTCAAAATCCTTATCATATCCTTTACACTCTGACATTTTGTTTTGTATTTCTTTACACCCCAATTGGCGTCTGGATTTCCTTTTGCTTTCATGTGTGCAACATTTTTCAAATCCCAAGTTCTAATGCCAAACAAGTTATTGCCTTCTACTGCGAACCTACTAGTACCCCAAGCAGACTCAACACCTGCCATTGCAATTATCATAGATGTAGGTATTCTTTGTCTACGGTCATTTGTAAAGTTGATATATTCTATACATTTTTTAGTTGTATCAATGAAACTTAATGAATCATTAAATTCAAATTCCGGTTCTTGTAAACCTAAAAATTTAACCTTCTCAACTTCTTGTGTGTGAATTTTGTCTTTTAATTTTTGTACTGTGAAATTATTTGGATAGAATGTGCCACCTCCAAATGATAATGCTATGATTACGAATAAGGTTATTGCTAACCACATTATTGCGTAAAGTTTTTTTGCTAACGGTCTTTTGTCTTGTTGTAAATTTTGCTCACTTCTTTTCATAAATCCTTTAAGTTTTGTGCCTAGGCTGTTGCCAACCTAGACACTATTTAAAACTAGACAGCAATTTTGCTATCTGTAGACTCTGGAGAAACATCTGATTCAGGATATTTTGCTTTATATTCTGTTTCAGCATCTCTCATCATATTGTTCCAATCAGACTTTGACATACCAGTAAATCTAGTGATAATACCGTCTGCCATAATCTTAAAAGAACCTGCTAGTTTATGAGTTCCATCTGGTTGAAATTTATGAACAACACCAGTTGCCTTACCATCGACATTTTCTCTGCCCATGATATACATATAATTTCCAGATCTTCCCGTCCACTTATTATTAGTTTTGGTATCTGCTTGACATCTAAGTCTTGCCTGATCCATAACCAATTGTGCTTTTGCCGAACATTTATACATAAGTTCTCTCCTCTTTCTATTACCTTAATTGTAGCATATTTTCCAAATACGTCAACCTGGTATTACCTTCCAGTTTAATTGAGTTTTTTCCACTGTCTACAAAGTTTGACATAGATATTTTGCCATATTTTTTTGAAATCCTTATCCTTGGCATTAAGCATCATTTGTTGTGCGTTGTTGATTAATCTGTCTGCGTGTGGTTCATACAAATCTTTTAGGAATTGATCGTTCTGCATTAGTTTTTCTAGATCTTTATCCACTTCATATTTTGCCATTACTTCAATCCTTTCAACATATCTTGTTCTTTGTTTAACTTCTCTTCTAGTTCTTCTTCTAGTTCTTCTTTTGATTTCTTTGGCTCAGGCTCTAAATTTTTAGGCGGGTCTATTGGAAATCCGCCATTGTCAAACCATCTTCCGTCTGCTGTCACTGTGCATTGTGATCTAAAATTTTTTCCATCTAATCCTTTCAACAATCTATATTTGTGTGATAGTTTTCCATTATATTGTGTGCCATCTTTTTGTGTCAAAGTTTGTCCATACATACCACCATACACTCTATCAAAGGGAGTCCAATAATCAACAATACCATCATCGTCGATCTCTTTAATCCATTTGATCGGCTCATAACTTTTTGGTAATGGTGTGATACCGCTTTCGTGTGCTGATTTCCACATACGGTTTGTGTCTGGTAGGGTTGGCTTTGGTTCAAACCTGTTTGGTTTGGCCACTATCTTATTCAAGTTGTCTAGTAATTCTTTGCTTTTCTTACTCATTATTTCTTATAAGGTTAGGCCTAACACCGGGCATAAGTCTATGCAGTCTCGCGGTTTAGCCTTACGACCTCCGCTTTTCTAAATGCATAAGCCTAAAGGGGCGAAGTTATGATTAACGAATGAGTTATTGCACACTTATGACCCCGGTGCTCGCCTTTATTGTTACCATTATATATTGTATTTGGTTATTTGTCAACCTCATTGTTTTTGCCCATATTCTCGTACCAATCCTTAGGTATTTCCTTTTTTTTCGGTCTAGATGCGAAGTAAAATGCAACACCAAAACCTAAAATAGTAAGTGTAGTTCCTAAAAGGAAAAATATGAAGCCGTGTGTTGCGTCCATTATTCCCTATATCCTATCATGTTAAAATGATCTTCTATTGTCCATTTACCAAAATCAATAACAGTGCCTTTGACATTTTTAATTGTTTTATTATAACCACTCAATTGATATCTCTTAAAAGGATATTTCCATGTTGCTCCGGTCTGCCATTCGTTTTCTAGTATGTGCTTATCTGCGTCATCTATCATACACAACGGCATTTGCAACACCATCTTTGCCGGGATCATGTCATGTAGGTATGCGTTTATAATTTTACTTTGTGGAACCACGTGTTCGAGGTGTTGTTTTTGTATATCAACTGCTCTGTAATGGGCACCCATTGGTGCTAATTTTTTTTGCATTGTTCTGATATAAAGAATCAATGACGACTTAATAACTTTTTTAATTGCTAGTGACCATTGATCATCGAAAAGGTCTTTTTTAAGTTTATCAATATACAGGGCAATCTCATCTATTGAGGCAGATTGTTTTGATTTGTATTCGAAGTTAGGTAGTTGTACGTTATCTAAGTCTATCATTGTCTTTTCCATGCAAGAAGTTTTTAACATATTCATAACCTGTCTGTAAGTATGTCCAAATCACCACACCAATCACTAGCAATATTGCTAATGGGTAAAAAATAATATAATAGAAAATATTACTCATTTTTAATATACTTGTTGAAGGCCGATCTTGCTTCTGACTCTGTTGAAATATCTCCATCTTCCAGTTTCAAAGATACATTATTAGTATAACTTGGTTCAAATGTTCCGTCCTCGATTAGATATACTTCTCGTAACATATGAGCCATTGCCACAGGTGCGTCCCAACCAACACCATTTGCGTGTTGCCATTGTTTTTTAGTTGCAGTATGTAATAACTTACCGCTTTCACAAACTTGTTTGGCCGCTTCAAGCATTTTAAACATCCAATCATCAGGTAACCTTTGCAATCTTTTTGCTTCAGCACCCATTTGATATTGCTTTATTAGTCCTATGAAAAGTCCTTGTTCTATCTCGTTGTCCACTTCGTCTGGAAACACAGTTTTCAAAGCCATAAGTGCTTGGCGAAGTCCGTCCTCACCTGCCATTTTTATTCCTTTGTATGCGTAATCAAAATGCGAGAAGAAATACTTGTTTGGACCACGTTTGCCCGAACTCTTTCTAACACGTTTTGGCTCCAAATCAATTTGGCATTCATTGAATATTTCTTGAACCTTGTGTGCTGTCACCACTCTTTCTGTTTCTGTTTCTCCCATTTTGTATCTATGCAACAGGCATCTGTGTATCTCTTCTGTACCTGCACGTAATATACCCGAATCGTTTACAATCTCGAATGCCTCGGCATCGAAGGCGGGTTCATCTGTTTCTACAATAGTAACAGGTATTTCTTTGTATCCTAATAGTGCTAATGATACTGCCCTATGTTGCCCATCAAAAATGTATAATGTTTTACTATCTGATCTTCTCACTGCTGACACAGGACAACAAACTCTTGGATCGAACTTTTTCATTATGTTCATCACGTGTCCTGCTCTCACATCACGTTGCACAGAATAATTAAATGCAAAATCATCCAATGGATGTGCCTCTGTACCTAGTGGTAGTTTTCTACCTTTTGCTAATTGATTTTTTAGATTTACTTTCGCTTCTGCGTATCGCTTTTCCCAGTTGGGAACGTCTTCTGGTGCTTCTCTTTGTACGTCTGCTATGACGTCATTAAGCATCTTGATTTTACTCATCTTATCTCCTAAAATAACAGTTTCAGTTGTAACAAAGACAGAATTTCTACAATAGAATAAATCTTAATTACTCTTACATTATAACAGATTTTATGAAAATGTCAACGATCAACTAGTGTTGTTCGCAACTTGCTCGGATAACTTTAGGATTGGTTACTTCGGTAAATTCCCATTGTGCTTGTATGCAAGATTCGGCATCAGTGTGTGCTATACGATACCAGCCAAATCTATTTAGATCTTCTGCTGTGTGCCAACTACCCGCCACGAAGAAGTATACTACCAGAAACCATTTCATAATTTACAGTGCGTTTGGATCTTGTTCGCATTTGTACTCTGATCTTTCAATTTGATATCCGTACATGGCGAACGATTCTGATATCAATTTGTGTTTTTCTTTAGCAACTGCCATACAGTCATTATAGTTTTGATAATGAGCCATTGGGTCTTCGTGCATTATTACACACGGATTACCTAAAGTACACATTACAAGTATTACTTTCCACATAATATTACCTCATATTCCTTTTACCTAGAAGGTCTCTCACTGCATCTTTGCAGGCGTCGTGCCAGTACTTGCCGCTATCTCTCAAGGCTTCGTTGGCTCTTCTTAATCTTTCTAGTTTCTTTTCCATTGCTTTGTATTTTCTATCCTTTAACTCGTTGCCCACTAGTTTTTCAAGTTGATTGAGTACATCGTCAATAGCAGGACAAGTTAGATCAGGCACCCTTGGCGCCTTCTTTCTAATTTTTTTCCAATACGTGGTGTAAGTTGCTTTGCTCAAATTAAACATTTTTCTCCCTGACCAATATTATTTAAATGTAAATTTGCGTTTATGAAGTGCTACTATTAGTTTAGTACAGTTATATCTTTTCGCAACCAGTCATTATAGATTCGTAATCAAATTTGCTTTCTTCGAAAATTCTCATGGTAGTTTCTAACTTGGCCTGTGCTTCTTCAAAGCATATTGCTTCTGAACGGAAAGTTCTGTTGATATCTTCGTAGTACGTTGTGCATTCCATTTTACTGGACATAGTGTCATCGGGATAAACCAACACACAGAGCACCGCAAAGATCTTAAACATAATTGTATTTAAATGATCTTTGGTAATTTAAGTGGCCCGTTCTGTTGCCAGGTGGGCCAAACCCCGAAATCAGTGGACTAGGCCGCTAATCTCAATTTGGACATACCAACTGTTAAGTCAGCAAATCCTAATGCTCTTTTGTTTGCATTTAAAAACTGGCCGTTACCTCGTACCAACTGGGTAAACTCCATTGTGCTTTCATAATACGTCGATCCTAAGTCACCCCCGGAAGGGTTTACATAAGCCACCAATCCTAGTATGGTGGAGGTGCTGGGTACTGCCCCCAGGTCCGTCAAAACTATTACACAACTTCAACGCCTACAAAATTATTTAAGCATAGAGTTGACCTTTTGTCAAGTTTATAGTATTATTTTTTATATGCCAAAAATGAGAAAATTTAAATTTGACGACGGAAAGGAAGTCAAGGAAGTAGAAGCATTATCTTTCAAGAAGGCTGTGAAGTCATTTCAGGGGTCTTCTAAGGCAAAAATGGTAACTATTGAGTGGACGACGAAGAAAGGTATAGAGTTCGTCAAACAACAAATTTTACCATTAGGTAGAGCCAAAAAATTAGGAAGATAGAGTGATAATAAGTCATAACCCGTTGATTAGAATGTTAGTTAGGTTGAGAATGTGGTATGCAGATATCCGAGGGCATCATGGAAAAAGATGGGACTATGAGCCTGGAGACAACTACATGGGCATGAAGAAATCGAAAAAACATGGCAAAAACGATTGAAACATTAGTAGAAGAATTGGGAAAACTAACAGTTGTAGAAGCACTAGAACTGTCTAAAAGATTAGAAAAAGAATGGGGAGTGACTGCAACAGCAGGAGCACCAGCAACAGCACCAGTCGAGGCAAAACCTGCAGATGCACCAGTCACTGTAATATTAACTGGATTTGGTGAAAACAAAAAAATTCCTGTATTGAAAAAAGTAAGAGAGTTCACAAGTTTAGGATTGCTTGAGGCAAAACAGTTTGTAGAAGCATTACCAAAACCCGTCAAAGAAGACATTGACAAAGAAGAAGCAGATAAAATCAAAGCGGCCTTAGAAGCAGAAGGCGGCACAGTCGAAATCAAATAATTAACTAAAAGTTGTAGAAGAAATATTAAAAGTAATTTGATCTTTTATTCGCTGAACATCGTCAGCATCTAGTTTGGATAGAAGCGATTTGGCTTGTCCATAAACATCTTTTCCCTCGGTATCCACATTTAATTGTTCACAAATTAAGGGTATTAGTTCTAGATCTGTGTACTTGTCGAATCCTTTTGTGTCCACGTTAGGATGTTTCTTACCTTTTTCAACCACTGCTTCTATATCAAGATAATCTTTTACATCGGGTAAATTAGATTCTGCCAATCTTTGAGTAACTAGTTCATCTATATTTGTGCTTGTAGATAAGTCCAGTATCGGATTGACATTTGTTGCTCTATCTTTATAGTTTTCGTAATAGTCCTGCCAAGAAGGGTGTTGTGCAACTTTGGATAAAACTTTTGCAATATTTTCATCACTTGCCATACTTTGTAATTGTATTGTGTTCGCCACACTTGTACAAAAAGGTCTAAGTCCTACTATGTTATCGTTTTCTCTTTTTACCTGTTGCAATATATCTTGTCTGTCTGCCAGTATTTGTGTCCTGTAAGTCAAGTAAGGTTCAGAACCTAATGCGTTGTACCATGTTGTATTTGCACTTGACATAGCAGAAGCAAGACTATCTAATGATTGTTGGAAGTCTGTTGAGTCTGCTTTCATATCAAGTATAAAGTTTTTTAAATTATTCACAGCAGTAATATAAGTTGTCTCTGCCGCTAGGTTTTGTGCTGATATATATTTTGCCGCATCTCTGATATTGATCATTGGTGGTCTAGAACTGTCAGATGTTTCAAGTAATATTCCTCTTAATGTGCCAAAATGGTCGTCAACACTTCTACCTTTATCCACAGCACTCACGCCATATGCTTCTGGTATGGTTACCTGTAAACTTGCAACCAAAGAAACAATTTCAGTAAAGTCAGGTGCACTCTCTCCGGTAGTTAAAGGAATCAAACTTGCATTTAAAATATTTGCGGTGTGCCTACGTAAGTCTCCTAGCAATCTTCCAAAGTTTATATCGTGATTAATTGTTGCAAGTAAATCTGTTTTCTGTGAAGTAGTCATCACAGTATTGTTTTCTATTTCTAAATCTAAATTGTAAGTAGCCTGTATCCAACCGTCCTGTATGATATCTGCTATTGCATTTTCAATACCTTGATTTGAAAAATTTGGACTTGTCTCTGCAAGTGCTTTTTTACCTTGTCTTAATGGCATATTATCCTCCTGCGAAAACGTTAGGTGATCCTTGGACTACTACTGTTGGACAACCTGTTTTATCTCCAACTCTGCCAAGAGGTATACCGTTTGCGAATACAGTTGCTGATCCTGTCACTAATTTGTGTACGTGTCCACAACATGGATGAGGTGGGCATGGTCTAGTGTGTGGAGTGTTTGAATCACCAAGTCTACTCACAGGAATACCATTTGCAAACACATTAAATGATCCTTCCATTCTAGATGGTGCGGAACAATGTGGTGATTCTTTATCGCCTATTCTTGCTACTGGTCTCATAGTACAAGTATTTATAGGTGGAGAAAACCGCTCGTATTATAATTTAAATTTAGAGAATTGATCTTTTTTAACGTCTTGTTTGATACCACCAACGATATAACTTTCAACTTCAGTTTCTTGTGGTGCAACCTGTAGTCCTCGAGAACTCAACCAGTGTTGTGTCCATGGTAGTGGATTGTTTGACGCAGGTACATCATAAAGTGGATCAAAGCCTAATGCTCTCAATCTTTTGTTCGCTATCCATTCTACGTACTTGCCAAGAAGTTTTTCATTGAGTCCTATAATAGAACCATCTTTGAATAAATGTTTTGCCCATGCTTTCTCTTCATCGACACAGTCTTTGAACATTTGAATTACCTGTTTGCCTGTGCCTTTCATTGCTTTGGTCATATCAGGATCATCGCCTTTTTGCCATGCTTTGATCACGTGTGTGGATAAGTTCAAGTGTGTTGCTTCATCTCTTGCGATCAATGATAATATTTTTGCTGAACCTTCCATAAGTTTAAGTTCACCAAATGCGAATGTACAAGCAAACGATATATAAAATCTTAGTCCTTCTAGCAAATTCACAGTCATCATTGCAAGATATAATTGCTTTTTAAGATCAATAATATCACCTTTTCCTTTGACTGTATAATCCAAAGCCATCTTGTTAAAAGTATCATAGTGATGTGTAACTGATTTTGCTCTTTTTAGAATTGCTTCGTCATCTAGTATAGTATCAAATACTTCACTTGGATCTGGATAAACGTTTTTCATTATGTGCGTGTATGCTCTGCTGTGTATTGTTTCAAAAAAGTCCCAAGTAACAATACATCCTTCCAATTCAGGATTAGAACAGTATGGCAAAAATGCTAATGATGGTCCTCTGCCCTGTACACTGTCCAACAATGTTTGATATTTTAAATTAGATGTGAATATGTGTTTTTGTTCTGGCCTGAAAGTTTGATAATCTGCTCTATCTTTTTGTAAACTTACCTCTTCAGGTCTCCAAAAATATCCAAGCATGGTTTGATTTAATTTATCAAACTGTGGATGCTTGAATTGATCGTATCTTTGCACTGCTTGATCCTCACCAAAGAACATTGGTTGGGTCATCCAGTCTACTTTTTTCTGATTAAAAATAGTTTTTGTCATGTAATCTCTTATATTGTGCAGGCATCACAGTCTTCTTCTGCGTCCGGCGATGTACTTACCTTGACTTCTGTTTTTGAGTGCCCATTTACATGACCGTTAACATTTTCAGGAAGTATGATATCTTCACCTTCATCTTCTTCTTTTACTGCATTTAAACCTGCTGGTTGTACATCCTCTTCTTCGCCTTTAAAGTCGTATGTGTTTTGATAATAAGATGTCTTCCATCCCATTTTGTATGACGTCAACATATCTGAAGCCATTACTGATAAAGGTACTTCGTTGTTATCATACTGTAATGGATTGTAACTCCAGTTACCCGAGATTGCTTGATCGAAATACTTTTGCATCATAGCAACAACATTGATATATCCTTCATTGCTAGGCATATCCCAAAGTAATGTGTAGTCATTTTTAAGTTTTGTAAATTCTGGAACTATTTGTTTAAGTGGACCTTTTTTGGATTTCTTGATTGACAGTAATGCTCTTGGTGGCTCTATTCCATTTGTTTCGTTACTAACAACGGAAGAACTTTCTGAAGGCATTTGTGCTGATAAAGTCGAGTGCCTCAAACCATACTTGGCAATGTCTTTTCTTAAACTTTCCCACGCCATTCTCTGTTTGTGTGGTACAATCTTATCAACATCTTTTTTGTAGTGATCTATTGGAAGTAAACCATCTGCATACTTTGTTCTTTCAAAATATTCACACTTGCCTTTTTCTTCTGCAACATCACAACTTGCTCTCAGTAAGTGATATTGGAATGCTTCTGAAAGTCTGTCTACTATTTCCCAAGCCTTTGGATCAGAATACTTCACACCATTTTTAGCAAGATAGTGTGCCAATCCTATATAACCTATACCTAAACTTCTTCTTCGCCTTGTGCTTACCTCTGCCGCTTTCACAGGATAATCTTGATAGTCTATGATTTGATCTAATGCTCTCACAGACAAATCACATAAGTTTTCTAATTCACTCAAGTCTTTTAAGGCACCTACATTAACAGCGGAAAGAATACAAAGTGCAATTTCTCCTTTGTCATCATCAATATGTTGTATTGGTGTTGTAGGTAAAGTTATTTCTTGGCATAAGTTTGACATTGAAACTTTATCTTTGAATGAACTATGAGAATTAGAATGATCAATATTCATAATATAGATTCTTCCTGTTTCTGCTCTTTCTTTTAAAAGATCAAATATTAAACTTTGAATGCTTATTTTCTTCTTAGGTATTTTTTTATCTTTTTCATATTTTACGTAAAGGTCATCAAACTCTTCTGTACCATAAGCATCATAGAGTCCAGGTGCCATGTGAGGAGATATTAAACTTATTTCTTCGTCTGCAATAAATCTTTCGTAAAACAATTTGCTCATCTGTATGGAATAATCCATACGTCTAACTCTGTTGTCTTCTGTGCCTTTGTTGTTTTTCAATACTAGGATGTCTTCTATTTCAGGATGCCATATAGGAAAGTGTACAGTTGCGTTTCCGCCACGCACACCATTTTGTGTACAACATCTCACAGTGGATTCGAATTTTTTAAGGAACGGAATGACTCCTGTGTGTTGAACCTCTCCACCTCTTATTTTAGAATTGATCCCTCTGATACGTCCTGCGTTGATTCCTATACCTGCTCTTCTGGCAACATAAAGTCCAATAGCCATATCGCTCGAAAAGATCGAAGGAAGTGTGTCGTCGGTGTCTACAAGAACACAAGAAGCAAATTGCCTTATAGGTGTTCTCACTCCTGCCATCACCGGAGTTGGTATATTAATTTTGTGTAATGAGATTGCATCATAATATTTTTTTACATAACTCATTCTTGACTTGGAAGGATAGTCTGCAAACAATGTTGCCGCTATCATCATGTACATATCTTGAGGAGTTTCGTATAGTTCACCTGTGCTTCTGTCTTGCACAAGATACTTGTCCACAACTTGCCTTATACCTGCATAGGTAAATTTAAGATCTCTATCTCTTTTGATCCATGTATTGAATTTTTTTAATTCGGTCTTTGTGTATTTTTCGAGGATGCCTTTGTCATAGACACCCAGTCTTATATTTCTAAGAATTAATTTCAATAGAGGCATATATTCATATTGTCCATGTGCTTCTTTTCTTACATCATATAACAAAAGTCTTGCCGCCGCATATTGATAATTTGGATTTTCTAAACTAATTAGATCATTTGCAGACCTTATTAAAACATTTTGAATATCTTTTGTTGTCATTCCATCATAGAACTGAATGTTAGAGTTCATTTCTATTAATGACGACGATACACCAGGAAGGTCTTCGCAGGCCTCTTCAACTACGAAGTGAATTTTATTAATGTCTAATGGTTCAAGTCTTCCGTCTCTCTTTTTTACGAGAATGTTATTGGGATTTCCTTTGGACATTAATATCTTTTTAAATTTTTTCTCTTTGAATTTGGTTGTTGTATAAGACATATTTATCGTATTTTCTTTTTCTAGTGTAAGTTTATTTTTTTTGTCATTTTTTTTACTCTTCGTTCGGCTAAAAACAAAACATCGTTTGATGTTTTTATTCTATACTGCTATTATGACATAAAAAGTTTTTTTTGTCTACAGAAAATTGCACACAACTTATAATTTTATTGGACTATTATGCGAAATGAGTAACCTGGTAATCCATTGTAGCGGCTGTACCAGTGTTGGTAGTGGTATATTTTACAATCACTGTTTCGTTACCTGCTGTTGAATCTAGGTTATCAAGTACAGCAGATAAAGTTACACCAACATCACCGTTACTTTCGTTGTATGTGTCGTCACTTGACACAGCGGTTGTTGATGCATTCACAATAAATTGTCCTACTCTGAAAGTAGTACCTCTATTGATCTTGTAATTAATAATAATTGACTTGCCGTTTAGTGCTGGCAAACGTATTCCAGTGGTAGTGGCCCCCGATTGGTTGTTTGCCAAAGTAATTTGTTTTGTTGTTTCTGTTTGTACACCTATACCTTGTACAGTTGGAATAGGGTTGAGTGCTACTGAACGTCTTTGAGCACCATCAAAATAATCTCCTATAGATTGACATTCGTCTGTTTCAAAATTTAAAATTGGTGATTCGTTAATACTAGAGTCTGCTGTTTGGAAATCTGTACTTACATCAGATGCAAAATAATTACCAAAACTAATAAAGTTTCTTACTTCACCTACACCTGAGTTTGCACTTGATGAACTTCCCATAACTCTAACTGCATTATTTCCGATTGTAGCAAAACTAGAATTTAAAACTTTTACATTTTTTGGACCAATTGTCAAACCTGCTGTTGAACCATCCACTTGCTCTCCTACTATCATTCCATAAAAGGCTGTGCTGAAATCACATTGACTAAAAGTTACTCCAGTCACGTCATATGATAAATCAACTAATCTAGCAAATTGTGTAAATGTACATCTGTTAAAATGTATGTTTGAACATTTTAAAGCATTTGTACTTCTAACTGTAATTCCTTTTGAACTCGTTGCGTCTGCACCGTTACTGGAATAAGTTCCTTGGAACTTGCAGTTGTCAAAAAATACATTTGCCGCTGTATCAACAGACACACCGCCATATGCTTCTGAGTTTTTAAAAGTTATACCTCTTACAAAAATATCTCTAGGTGTAGTTGCACTACCGCTCAATGTTCCGCCTGACTTACCGTACTGTGTTGCACCATCCAAGTTTCTGCCTGCGGCATCTTGGAATCTAGCAACCACATTGTTTGATCCTGTTTGTCTAATAATTGTTTTATCTATTCCTTCACCTTCAAGTTCTGCGTAAGGAGGAATTTCAAGTGTCATTACTGTAGAACCATCTCTGGTATCAGTTCCACCTACTTTATATTCACCTGCAGGAAAATATAATATTCTTCTTGATCTCTCATCAGTCTTGTCTGTGTCTATGTAAACTTCATCTATTGCTCTTTGTATAGCCGCTGTGTCGTTTGTACTACCATCACCTATGGCACCAAAGTCTTTTACTGAAACTCTTTCGTCTAATTTTTCTTGTACAGTTCTTGTAAAGTTTCCTGATGCTCCTGTTACGATAGGTGTACTAGAACCTAGGTAACCTTTGTAAACATATGAAAGTGCTGATGAAAATGCTGATGATCCTGTAGTAACAATTTCAGTATTTCCTACTGCTGGGGCGCCATCTGCCACGGTGCCGTTCCCAATATATAATCTCTGTTCATCTACAACCCAACCCAATTCTCCAGCCGCTAATTGGGGTAAATCCGTTGCTTTTCCACGTCTGTGTTGTATTCTTGATATCTGTACTATTGCCATTGTAATGTTATTTATTAAAGGATAGACTTGTAGTATTGTTCCAATTTAGCATACCATTGTCCTACCCAATGGTCGTAGTTGTCAATTTCAAATGTTTGGAATTCGTTATTCTGTGTGCATATAAAAACCCTGCCCGAACTTATTTTCGTGTCATAAATTTTGTTGTGTGCTTCTGCATAGGCAACCAATTGTAAAAAGTAATCCTCGACCCATTCTTTTTTCTTTAACTTACGAGCCTGCTTAAAGTCCATGATTGCGGGTGCACCTTTGTAAACGCCAACCAAGTCTGTGGTACCTGCATAAAGTTCAGGATAGTGTAAACTTACTTCAGATCCCCAAACTTCACTTACATCGGTAAGTCCGTTGTCAATAATAATATTTGCCATTTGGTGTGCTTTTTGATGTATTAAGTTTGAACCAGGTTTCCGTTCTATACCTTTAACGTGTTTTTCTAAAGAGGAGTGCATCACTGTTCCAATGTTTGCTGATTCTGTTGTAATCCTTTGTGCGTTTTCAACACCAACTCTTTTACGCCATGCGTGTAAATGTGTCATGTCTTTTGTCGCTGATAGCACCGTAGTCACAGATGGTACTGTTCTACCGTCCGGAGTTTGGTAATGCCTTTTACCATCCCTGGCAGTCTTAGACAATTCGCTGTATGGATATTTTTCAATTAGAGTAATGCCTTTACTCTTTAACACATCTTCAGATATCTTCATAAGCATAATTATATACAAATGGGCATATCAAATCAACCACCAAAACCCTTTCCTATTAAAAAAGGATTACCATGTCAATTAAAGTGGACTCATTCTACTGTTTATTTGACTGATGGTGTATCTGCGAGTTGTCACAGGGTCGAAGGTGATCCTTTGGAAATAAGGAATGGCGAATTAAATTTTCATAATTTGCCTGCGAAGTTAGAAGCAAGACGCAAGATGCTCAATGGACAATGGCCAGGTAGAGGGTGTGAACACTGTAAACATATCGAAGAGGCCGGCGGGAAATCAGATAGGCAAGTGCATTTGAATTTAGAAGGAACCACTGCACCACCAGAGTTGGATCATGATCTCAATGCAGTTGACGTGACTCCAAGACAATTAGAAGTATATTGGGGTAACACCTGCAATCAAAAATGTATCTATTGTGGTGCTCATTACAGCAGTCAAATACAACAGGAAGAAGAAAGATTTGGAGTATTTAAAAAGGAAGGTGTAACCATTGCACCATGGTGGAAAAAAAATCCAAAAATAGAAGAACATACAGAATTACTTTTCAAATGGTTTGAAAAACATTTACATGAATTACACAAAATAATGGTAATGGGTGGTGAGCCTTTCTTACAAAAGGAAACTTTTAGATTTATAGAATTTCTTGAGAAGGGCGACTATCCTGATTTAACATTGGTGTTCTTCAGCAATCATAATGTAGAACATGAAAGATTCAAACGTTGGATGGATAGGTTAGAAAAATTAAGAACTTCAGGCAGATTAGATAAGATACAGATATTTTTCAGTTGTGATGCATTTGGTAGTGCTGGAGAATATGTGAGAACAGGTCTAGATCTAAGTGTTGCAATAAAGAACTTTGAATACATTTTACATCATACAGGAATTGAGCAAGGTATAAACAGTGCATTAACAGTTACCGCAGTTCCTGGTATGCCGGAAATGGTCAAATATATTAATAAATGTTCTGAGAAGAAACCAATTTACTGGAGTATGATGAAAGCGAACCAACACGAAATAGGTCCGCGAGAATATATGTATCCAGGAATATTTGGAAATAAAATAAATCGAATTGGACTCGCTGAAGCAATAGAAATGTTTGATACCAACAGTTATGGACATCCTGATTCAGTCAAGTTAAGTCATAAAGAATATATGCAAGGAATAATGAACGAATTTGAAAATCGAGAACCCAATCCAATACGACAAAAACAATTAAAGATATATTTGAAAGAATTAGACAGAAGACGTGGTACTGACTTTACAAAAGTTTACAAAGACAATATTGCTGAATGGGTAAAAGATCTGTAATTATTTTCGTCTGTTCATTGCAGACTTGGCCATCTGCTTAACTTTATCTGTAGAACCTTGATTATCAAAATCCATTTGTGGATCTTGTTCTGCGTCCTTTTCAGTTTTTACAATTATTTTTTCTTGATCAAAATCTTTTATAACATTTTGTAGTGCCTGACTTTTGTCATACATTGTTTTAAAAAGATTGTAGTTGAATGTTGGGTATCCAGTATTTTTCATTAACTTGTCTACCGCATCAAAACTTATTTGTGCTGTTGTGTTTCTGTCATCAGCATCTCCACGTAAATTCGTTAATGTATTAATGAGTGCTGACTCAATTTCTTTATTGGATGATTGAAATTCTGCAAGTCGCATTTGACTTACTTTCCTGATAGTTTGCCGTAGATTCTGTTTGACTGTTCAAACACTTCTCTTGATTCTCTTTGCTCTCTACCTTCTGGTTCAGTACCACCTGCTTCGGCATCCGCGGCACCAAATTCGTCTGCTTCTTCGTCGCCTTCGCTATCAAGTGAATCTAGGTCTGCGTCTGTATTCATGGAGTCATCTGCACCAATAGTATCTGTTGCAGTTTCCTCACCTGTAAGCAATCTTACACCTTTGTCTAATTCTTCTCTAGTTGATCCAAGTGTTGTTTCTGCTTGTTCGATTGCAGGTTTAATTGCTTGAACAAAAGCATCTGCTTTTTCTACACCCATTTCATCTCTGATTCTGTCTGCTAATTCTAACATACCTTCAGTTTTCATAGATGCTAGATCTTCTAGGAATGCTGTAACCTTGTCCATCATATCTTTAGCGGCAAGTATAAGTTCTGATTGTTCTTCAACACCTTCTTGCATTTCTTTTTGTGGCATAAGTTTTGCCGCCGCTTTTCTTTCATCTTGACTTAAAGCGACACCTTTTGCAAGTTTATCTTTAATTGGATCTATTGCTTTTTGTATAATTGGATTTGGACTATCACCTACTTCTTTAATCTTTTGATTTACTATATCAAGCATCGCTTGACTTTTTTGGTAGTTGTGGTCTTTTAGTTCTTGACCAAAGTGTGTGTTTTGTGTGATTTCGTGAATCTTTGTTCTAATTTTGTTTGCGTAGTCTTCTAATTCTTCCTTCGTAAATTTGCCCAAATCCATTGTTTGATTGAATCTAGACTCGAATTCTTGTAATAATGACTCAGTTGTTATCGGTTTTGTAAGTTCTGTACTCTGCATAGTCTTATTTAGTCATCATGAGGCAAACGTATTACTGAAATTTTGTTGTATTTCCTTCTTGATGTTATCCGCTAGGTAGTTTGCGTCGTCTAATCGCTGTTGATATATCTCTGCCCTATTATCATCCTTTTGTTTTAACGCCATTTTAAGCATACGTTTTGCATTTGTAATCTTAAACAACTGTGATGCAAAATGTGTGTCTTTTTCAAGTATGTGTGTTGGCACCACACTTTCTTCTGCTAGATGGTGTGCTACCATTATGGCTGTCTGTTTAAGTGCTATGCTTTCATATAAAACTTTTGCTTGTACCATGTCGGCAATAATATACACATACCTTGTGCCTGTGTCCTTTTTAGGTACTATGGCAACGTTGCCAATCAAGATGCCTTTTGAAAATTGTTTGGGTAGATGTTTGAATGGTCTACGTTGTGCTTCTTTGACTGCGATCTCGTGCAGTTTTTCCTTAAGACCGTAGGCCTCTATCTGTCGGACCAGTTCCTTGAATGAATTAGTGTTACGTTTTTTTGAAGCCATACTTTTCAAACCTTATCTTTCTATTTAAAGCATATTGAACGCCGTTGTCAAGTTTTTTACGAACGAATATACTTTTGTCTGCCATTGTCTTTGCAGTAGCAACCTCTTCAGGTTGTAAATCGGTATTTTTAAAGTATGGTAAATTGTATACCTTTTCCAAGAGAGACACCTGTGGTTTGGTCAAGAATACTCTAACTCCTGGTAATATTTTTATGAACATTAATTTGGTAAAATTCTAATTAGCCTGGCATCTTCATCAGGATCACTACTACTGTTGAAAGTAATCCTGCAACCACTGTGCCGGCTGTTGCAATAATTGTCTTTGCTGTGCTTTTTTGACCAGCAGTCATTTCTTCATTCATTTTTGCCAGTCGTATTTCGATTGCTGATAGCCTATCGTGTAGGCCCTTATATCTCTCACTGCACAAATCTACGTGTGCTTCTAGGTTTTGTTTTTCTAAATCTGTTGTACTCATATAATTTATTATCTCACTCTTAAGGTTTTGTACCTCGAATATTAGAGCCTGTAATTGTGCCTGAGTCATAGCCTAGATTGCCTTTATGTGAGCCTGTTATTGCCTTAATCATTATTATTTATTTGATTCGCCTGCATATGAAAAGTAGGTGTTTTTTGTTGCAGGGTCTAGGGTTATGAAAGTAGAGGTTGGAAACGTAGCAGTTTCTTTACAAAAATTAATAACAGGTACTAAATTAAAATCTTCTAAAAGTGATCCAGTAGGGTCATTTATATCACCGTAAACTTCGTTTTGTTCAGTGAAAAATGTGAAGTGCCAACTCATTTGTTTGCCTTCGTATGCAGTACCAAAAGAACTGTTGCCTATTGTGTCATGTATTCGCACAGGCGGGTTTTCCCATATCACGTTACCTCTCATTTGTAACAGTTGCAGGACAGTTGTCCAGTTGTTGTTTTGGTCACGTGCTATCCTTAATGTGTCCTTATCATGCACCACTTCACCGCTCAATGTTTTAAATGGAAATGCTTTGTTTAATGATCCGTTTTGTGTGATATCTACTAGGGTGTGTACTCTATATTCGTACATTAAACAGCCTTTATGTAGTGTTCGTAATCGGGTGCTAGGTAATCTTCTAACTTCTTAGACAGTTCATTACTATTTTTGACTACATCTTGGAACTTTGGCAAAACACTTTCAAATATGGTTTCAACCCACTTAACTTTTTTGTATCTTGGTCTTACCCATGGAAACTCCCATTTTAAATTTAGGTCATATTTTTTAATCATGGTTTCCATTTTGAAACTTAAATCTCTGTCTATCTTTATCCATTCAGTGACATTTTGCACTTGGTCTATCTGTTCACTGTATCTAAAAGTGTATCTATCAAAGTGTGGGAACCATTCCATAATGTCGTCATGTTGCCACCATTCGTATGTGCCAAAGTTGGAACTCCACTCAACTATACCTGTCCAGTATCTATGTTGTGGTTCTGCTAGGCACACAAACTTTTTACCTGTGTGATCTTTGACTTTGTCTTTGGGCACTTCTGATATATCATCTTTATGATATCCTTGTAGCCATGACATGATACTATTTTGGGCACCACCTGTTAGGTGTAGCCAACTAATATCTTTGCCTTTGATGTCGACCACCACTGCGTCTTTGTGTCTCATTCCGTTACTAGGTGATCTGATAATGTTTAATACTGTGTCGATGTTGCTCATTATGTAGGTATTTAATTCAAAGAAAAAGGGCGAACCTAATTAAAGATCCGCCCTTTTGGTAATATGTTACCCTAAGGTAAACTATTAACTTACTGCCGCCGCTGTTAAGATACCAAGTTTAGTTTCTGTTACAGTTGCAGAACTTACAGTTGCAGATACTTTTCCACCACCGTGTAATGCTCTGATAGCCGCTTGTAGTGCCGCGATAGTTGTTGTTGAAGATATTGAATCTAAACAATCTGTTCTAGTCGCGTAAGTTTTTTGCGTGTTAGAGTCTGTTAAAGGACCTTCCGCTAAAACTGGTACACCGTTGTTTTC